>JACCEC011046905.1_pt1 | contig 14159 bp, 14 predicted proteins | sample 7450121 | NCBI WGS metagenome assembly JACCEC01 (sample SAMN15323455, study PRJNA562643) | freshwater metagenome | isolation source: river surface water | place: USA:Blue River Watershed | collected 2017-08-18 | reverse complement strand
CGCGATAGCCGCGCCGCATGGAACTCACCGGCAAGCAGAAGCGTCACCTGCGGGGCCTCGGCCACGCCCTCTCTCCCGTCGTCATGCTCGGCCGGGAGGGCCTGAGCGCGGCGATCATGACCAAGACCGACGTCGCGCTCGAGAACCACGAGCTCATCAAGATCAAGCTCGGGGACGGTTGCCTCGAGGAGCCCGACGAGGTTGCCGCCGCCCTCGCCACGCGCTGCAAGGCCGCGGTGGCGCAGGTGATCGGGCACACCGTTCTCCTCTACCGGCGCCGCTCGAAGGACCCCACGATCAAGCTCCCGCGTGCGACTCCCTCGCGGGGCCCCACCGCGGCGGGCTGAACGTGGGGGACGTGGAACCTGGGGCGGACATCGCGCGCGGACGCGGTGATCGCGTTCGGGAGGCCCTCGCGCAGCGTCTGGGCTCCCTCGTCGTGGTCTGCGAGACCGTCCGGAGGCGCCACAACGTGAGCGCCATCCTCCGCTCCTGCGAGGCCTTCGGCCTCCACGAGGTGCACCTCGTGACCGAAGGTTCCACCGCCGCCAGTCCCGGGACGGCCCGCGGGGCCGAACGCTGGGTGCACCGCCGCCGCTTCGACAGCATCGAGGCCTCGGTGGCCGACCTGAAAGCACGGGGGTTCCGGGTCGTGGTCGCGGACCTTCGCCCCGGCGCCTGGTCCCCCGAGGACGTTCCGGTCGACCAACCCCTCGCGATCGTCCTCGGTAGCGAGTTCCTCGGGGTGAGCGCGCGGGCGCGGGCTGTGGCGGATGGCGCCGTGTGCATCCCCATGCAGGGGCTCACGGGCTCCCTGAACGGCAGCGCGTCGGCGGCGATCCGCGTGCGCACGCTCGGGGCGCGCCGACGCGCGGCGGTGGCGGCGGCGGGCGGTCGAGCCGACGGCGCCGACCTCCCGCAGGCGCTGCAGGACGCGTTTCTCGGCGAATGGGCCCAGCGCGGGAAGGACGCCCGGCGCGGCTTCCTCGCGCGCACGGCCCCCGTGGAGGCGGGCGAGCCGGGGGCGGAGGGCTCCGACCTCATGGGCAGCGGCGGCGATGGCGGGTAGCACCTTCGGTGTCGCCTTCCGGGTCACGACCTTCGGCGAGAGCCACGGGCCCGCGCTGGGCGTGGTGATCGACGGTGTGCCGGCCGGGCTCGCCCTGGACCTCGACGCCGTTGCGGACGACCTCGCGCGGCGACGCCCCGGGCAGTCTGCGCTCACGACGCGCCGGAGCGAGGCGGATGCGCCCGAGGTGCTCTCGGGCCTCCACGAGGGACGCACCACCGGCACCCCCCTCGCCATGATCTTCCGCAACGCGGACGCCGATTCGCGGGCCTATGCCCCCTTCGCGCACCTCTACCGCCCCTCGCACGCGGAGTTCGCCTACGACGCGAAGTACGGTCACTACGACCCGCGCGGGGGCGGTCGCGCCAGCGCGCGGGAGACGGTGGCGCGCGTGGCGGCGGGGGCCGTGGCGCGGCAACTCCTGGCGGGCGTGGGCGTCGAGATCGTCGGGTGGGTCGAGAGCGTGGGGGACGTCGTCGCGGAGCTCGAACCCGTCGGGGTCACCCGCGAAGCCGTGGAGGCCCATGCCACGCGGTGTCCCGACCCGGAGGTCGCCGCGCGCATGGAGGCCCTCATCCGCGAGGTCCGTTCCGAGGGCGACACCATCGGAGGCACGGTCCGTGCCGTCGCCCGCGGTGTCCCCGCCGGCCTCGGGGAGCCTGTCTTCGACAAGCTCGACGCGGAGCTCGCCCGCGCCATGCTCAGCATCCCCGCCGCGAAGGGCTTCGAGATCGGGAGCGGTTTCGCGGGGACGCGCCTGCGGGGGAGCCAGCACAACGACGCGTTCGTGCCGGGTGAGGGCGGTCGCGTGCGGACCCGCACGAACCACGCGGGCGGCGTGCTCGGGGGCATCTCCACGGGGGAGGACATCCTCGTGCGCGTGGCCTTCAAGCCCGTCGCGACGATCTTCCAGCCCCAGGACACGGTCGACCGCGAGGGGAATCCGGCGGTGCTCGTCCCGCGCGGGCGCCACGACCCCTGCGTGGTCCCGCGGGCCGTGCCCATCGTCGAGGCGATGCTGGCGCTGGTGCTCGCGGACCTGTGGTTGCGGCAGCGAGGGGCGAGGGTCTGAGGGCCGCAGCGCACCGGCGCCCGTGCCGCCTCAGCGCGCTGGCGTCGTCGGTGCCGCGCCGCTGGGCTTGGCGTCGAGGTCGTTGATGAGGATGAACTCGACGCGGCGGTTGGTCTGGCGCCCCGCCTCCGTCATGTTCGTGTCGACGGGGCGCAGCTCGCCGTAGCCCTGGGCGACGAGTCGCGACGCCACGATGCCCTTGGACACGAGGTACTGGTACACCGCGTCCGCGCGCTTCTTCGAGAGCTTGAGGTTGAGGTTGTCGTCACCCTTGTTGTCGGTGTGACCGCCGATCTCGACCTTGAGCTTGGGGTAGTCGCGGAGGACCTGCGCCACGTCGTCGAGGACGACGAAGCTGTCCTTCAGGATGATCGCCTTCCCGCTGGCGAAGTTGATCCGCTGCTTGATGACGATCGCGTCCGCCGTGATCTCGATGCGCTGGGGCTTCGTGTCGGGGCAGCCGTCCTCGTCGAGGTACTGGTTGACGTTCTCCGCCTGGTCCACGCAGGCGTCGAACTTGTCGGCGATCCCGTCCTTGTCCTTGTCGTAGACCGGGCAGCCGCCCTCTTCCAGCGAGCCCTTCTCGAGCGGGCACTTGTCCTGGGCGTCGACGAGGCCGTCCTCGTCGTTGTCGGGGTCGGCGCAGCCGTCGGTGTCCGCGAACCCGTCCTGGTCTTCCGCGTCGTTCGGGCAGCGGTCCATGAAATCGGCGACCCCGTCGAGGTCGTTGTCCATCTCCGCGCAGCCGTCGCCGTCCTTGAAGCCGTCGAGGTCTTCCGGGTCCTTGGGGCAGCGATCGTCGGGGTCGGGGATTCCGTCCCGGTCGGTGTCGACCACCACGGGCTCCGGCTTCGGCGCAGGCGTGGGTTCGGGCTTCGGCTCAGCCTTGGGCTGGGGACGCGGCACCGCGGGGCACCCCTGCACGACGAGGAGGTGCTTCCGCGCCTCGGCGAGGTGCTCGTCCGCGCGCGTGGTGCTTCCCTGGTCGAACTCGAGCTCGGTGAACGCGAGGTTGGCCTCGAGGAGCGCGCGGTCCACGGGCGCACAGTCCGTGAGGGCCGCTGCGGCGAGCATCTGCTCGCGGGTGGCGAGGTACTCGGCCGCGAGGTTGGCCTGACTGGCGCAGGCGCCGAGGCCGAGGGCCAGGAGAGCGAGGAGCGGCGTGGGCTTCATCGTACTGCCCCTCACGGTGCGTCGAGGTCGAGGTCGAGCGTGGGCGCCGGGGCAGGGGCGGGCGCGGGTGCCCGCTCCTCGGGCACGACGTCCGCAGCGTTCGTGGGGAGGCCTTCGATGCGCACGGCGGAGGCTGCGCGCGCGAGGGCCGCATCCGAGAGTTCGATGGCCCGACGCGCGAGCTGCTCGGCGGCACCGAAGTCGGACCGACCTGCTTCCTCACGTGCCTTGTCGAGGTAGGCGCGCGCGAGGGTGGTCTCGTAGGGTGCCCGTGTGCCGGAACCGGCCTTGATGGCCGCCTGCACGTGCTGGTCCGCCTCGACGAGGCGGTAGGTGGCACGCGCGGCACAACCGGAGAGAACGACCGGGAGCGCGAGGAAGAGGGCGACAAAGACGCGACGCATCGTGTGCACCATTCAACGTCGCAGGCGCGATGTCAAGGGCGACGGGGGGAGGCTTCCGGACGCCCGCACGCCCCCCGACGAGATAGCCTTCGCGTCGAGGTTTCCGACCATGCTCCTGTCTCTCTCCCTCCTCGTGGCCTGCACCCCGACCGAACCGGCCTCCGCCCCTTCGACGGCGGCTCCCGTCGAGGTGCCTGCGGCCCCCGTCGCCGTGCAGGAACCCCTCGTCGGCGGACCCTTCCCCGCGCTCCTCCTCGCGCAGGCCCAGTTCGTGAAGGATGCCTCCGGCAAGCCCAAGCCCGGCGCCGCGCTCCTCACGATCTGGCGGAAGTCGCCCGAGGGCTGGACGAGCAGCAAGCTCGAGGATCCGGAGTCCAACGTCTTCCACAAGGCGATCGCCACGCCCGACGGGATCTACACGATCGGCGCCGAGGGCGCGTTCCTCAAGCGCTGGAAGATGGTCGGCGGCGCCTGGAAGGCGGAGGCGCTCTGGAACCCGAAGTGGGGCGGCAAGTTCAACCGCATCCGCGATCTCGAGATCGGGGACGTCGACGGGGACGGAAAGGACGACCTCGTCATGGCCACCCACGACATGGGCGTGGTCGCGGTCGGGCGCTGGAAGGCGGACGGAACGCTCGACGTGACCGAGCTCGACAAGCAGCCGGACACCTTCGTGCACGAGATCGAGATCGGGGATGTCGACGGGGACGGGAAGAACGAGATCTACGCCACGCCCTCGGGCCGGAACCAGTCCAGCGGAAAGAGCCAGCCGGGCAAGATCGCGCGCTTCACCTGGAACGCGGCGACGAGCGCCTTCGACGGCACGGTCATCGACGACCTCGGCGAGAGCCACGCCAAGGAGATCCTCTGCGCCGACCTCGACGGCGACACGAAGAGCGAGCTCTTCTCCGTCGTCGAGGCCGAGACCGTGCTCGAGAACGGGAAGCCGAAGATCGTGCGCCCCGTCGAGATCCGGCAGTACACGGCGAAGAAGGGCGGCGCCTACGATCATTCCGTCGTCACGACGATCGACGACCTCCAGACGCGATTCCTCGTGCACGGCGACATGGACGGCGACGGTACGCAGGAGCTCGTCGCGGCGGCCATGAAGTCGGGCATCTGGGTGATCAAGAAGGACGCGAAGGACTGGAACGCCGAGAACATCGAGCGCAACAGCTCGGGCTTCGAACACGCCTCCTGGCCGACCGACCTCGACGGCGACGGCAAGCTCGAACTCTACGTGGCCTCCGACGAGCAGCGCGAGCTGCGTCGCTACGCGTGGAACCCCGCGAGCAAGGTCTACGAGAAGACGGTGATCGGCCCCATCCCCGCGAGCACCATCACCTGGAACGTGACGTCGGGGAGCCTCTGAGAGGACGGACGCGGAGCGCAAGGAACTCCAGAAGCTCCTCGACACGATCCAGAAGCTGGTGGGCCGGCGCGCGGGGCGCTTCGACTTGTCCGTATCCACCCTGCCCGACGGCAGGTACAAGGTCGATCTAGGGTCCTACGGCAACGCGAGCGGCTTCGACTTCGCCCAGCTGACCCTCTACCTCAGCGGGCTGATGCAGGGGTTGCACATCACCGCCTAGCCGCCTTCCGCGGGCATGGGCCCGCTCGCGACGATAGCGTCCGGACATGTTCCGGAAACTCGTCGCCAGCGCCTGGCTCCTCTTCGTCGCGTGGATGCTCGTGTACGAAATGTACGCCAGCGCGCTCGTCGGTTTCGCGGGGGTCTGGAGCCTCTGGCCCTCGTCGTCGCCCGCGGAACGGCCCGTCCTTCGTCGTATCGCGAAGGCAGTCGTCCTCGTCGGGGGGATGCTCGCCGTCCCGTTGATCGGCCTCCCCGAGTACGCTGCGACCACGAACCGGCTCCACTGCCGAACCCTCGGCTTCATGGGGGCGTCCGCGCCGCGCGACTGCTCGGCGGCGGACCTCGCCACGGGACGGCGCGTGGCGGCGTCGGGCGGGCCCCTCTACTCCGCGCGCGAGCGTCTAGGCGTACACGGGTTCAACCATGTCCTCGCGCTGGGGGGCCTCGCCGCGTTCCTCCCCGAGGTCGCCGCGGAGACGGTCTGGATGTCCTGGGCCCCCGACCCCTTCGCGGACGCGGGCGGCGCCGTGCGGGCGCCCCTCGCCGCGCGGAGGGCACAGTGCGCCGCGAGCTACGGCCCTCCGCGTGACATCGGGTCGCGCCTCGCGCCCGAGCGTGTCGAGGAGAGCGAGGTCGCGGCGCGCTCGCCGAAGGTACGAGCGATGATCGCCAAGGGGCTCCCGCGTCTAGGAAAGACGCCCGGGAGCACCCTCGAGCTCGGCGAGGTTCACTTCGCGGGTCCCGGCGGCGATTTCGAGGCGTACACGGCCGCCTTCGTGGGAGACAGCCTCCGCGCGGCGCTCGCGCTCGAGGTCGGCGACAGTCGCCTCACCCTTCGTCGCCTCGAAGACGGAGGCGTCGAGGCGCGCTGGACCGGGACGATCCACTACCCGGGCGAGCACATCGCCTTCGAGCTCCCCTTCCCGCGGGTCGTCGGACCCCCGTTCATGCTCCGCGTCAGCGAGACGATCTTCTGCGGGATGCAGGTCGACGGGGCGATGAACCCCTTCCTCCTCACCTATACCTGGCGCCTGTAGGCCTCCTCCGTCGTCTCCAACGCGCCGCGGGCGTGTCCGGACGCTACTCCGCCGCGTCGTGACCGCGCGCCGCGCGCACCCACGCGAGGTAGTCCCCCGACGTGAGGTCGGTGTCCACCGGAAGCACGACCCATTCGGGGAGCGTGTAGGGGTGGACCCCCACGAGGGAACGCCACAGCAGTTCCACCCGCTCGCGCGACGCCTTCACCACGAGGAGGGCTTCCGCGTCGTCGTGGACGGCGCCCTCCCAGCGGTAGAAGGAGCGCACCGCGGGGAGGAGGTTCACGCAGGCCGCCCCGTTCGCGAGCAGGTGCCGGGCCAGCTGCTCGGCGTGGTCGGGCGGGCAGGTGCAGAGGATGACGTGCATGCGCCCCGCTAACCGACGGGGGACACCGGACCTGCGAGGACGCGTACGTGCACGTTCGCGGCGAGGCGCGTGCAGATGAGCGTGCTCATCTTCCGGGACTCGAAGAGGGCGTCGACGCGGTCGACCTGCGCGAGGAGGAGCTGGCGGCGGAGTTTCCCGCGCTCCCAGGCGAGGCGCTCCACCGGCGAGGTGGGGTTCCCTCCGAGGGCGACCCACGCCTCCCACGCCGCGCGCGCGGTGAGCCAGCCGTCCGGATGCCGCTGGAGGGTGGAAGGGGCCCCTTCAGCGGCACGAATCCCCGGCGTGGTGGCTCCCGCGAAGGCCGCGAGCACCCGCACGGGCTCGCCACGCACCTCCGCACGGCTCCCGTTGCTCTCGAACACCGCACGGAGCTCCTCGAGGTGGACGGTGACCGCCACATCCGTGCCCGCGAGGTCCAGCGGCGCGACGATCGTGGCCGGCAGGCTGTCGGGGACGTGCACGCGCACGATGCGGGCCCCTGCGCGCACGTGGGCGCCGTCCTGGAGCGGGCGCGGCTCACCTTCGCCGCGTGCGAAGACGCCCTCCGGGGTGATGCGCACGTACGCGGCGAGATCCGATGCATCGACGGGCGCGTCGGCGAAGACATCCCAACCGAACGGGACGGGAGGACCGCCCTCGACGAGTTCCACCGAGAGGTCCTCTCCGAGGCGTACGTGCCCCCCGACGTCGAGGACGCGCCAGCCCGGCAGGACCACCGTGCCTTTGCCACGCGTCCGCTCCTCCGAGGTGAGCGCGCGCCACGTCCAGGCGCCCTCCCGCCAGCGGATCTCCAGCCAGTGGAGCGGACAGTACGCACGTGCCGCCCGCACGAGGCAGGAGGTGCCGCGCCCGACCAGCGTGACCTGAGCGAGGGGGAAGTCGCGACGCGATGTACCCTCGACGAGTCGGAGCGTGGGACGGACCATGGTCGGTCGGTAATCCAAACGTACGGAGCGCGCAAATGTTGCCGGGCCGCTCCGCGTCGAGCCTTGCCGAGGGATGCCGCATCGGTGCGCAGGAAGGGGCGTCGCGAGTCGCCGGGAACCGCGCCTACCGGAAGTGGTCCGCTACGAAGTCGAGCTCGAGGAAGCGCCCGGCGTCCTCGCGGGAGAGGTTGGCGGCCAGCGAACGGGCGAGGGCTTCCGCGACCCGACGATGGCGTGCCTGCGCGGCCTCGTCGGGGCTGCAGCTCGCGGCGACCTGGTGCCCCTTGAGCGCGTAGAGGCGGAAGCCGCAGGCATCCGCGCGCCGGATGGCGGCCTCGGCGCGTCGCGTCGCCTCCGCGCGGTTGCCCATCGCCGCGTAGACGCGCCCGAGCACGAGGTCGAAGCGACACTCCTGGTAGGGCCACTTCATCCCTTCCCACGCGAGCGCCCGCGCGAGGTGGGTCTGCGCCGCGGCGAGGTCCCCGGTCGCCGCGGCGATCCGGGCCTGCCAGGCGTGGACGATCGGACCGAAGCCCTCGGGATCGTAGCGCTCGACGAGGCCCGCGGCCTCGCTCAGTCCCTGACGCACGGCGGGCAGGTCCCCGAGGGCCCAGTCCGCGCGCAGGCGCCCCACGAGCGTGGCGAGCTCGTCTTCCTTGTGGTCGAGCCTCCGCACGACGGCGAGGGCTTCGCGCGCTTCGTCCCGCCCCTCCGCGAAGCGCCCGAGGTCGACGAGGAGCATGGCGCGGTGGTGACGCCCCCGCGCGATTCCCAGCTGGTGGCCGGTCTCGCGGGCCTGTGCGAGGGTGCGCTCCGCGAGCTCGAGTCCTCGCCGGAGGTTCCCCGTGAAGTGGTGGATCTCGACGAGGTTCACCCGCGCCACGGCCAGCGGCGCGAGCAGGCCGAGCTTCTCGAAGATGTCGGCCGACTGCTCGAAGTACTTCCGCGCCTCCGCCGCCTGTCCCTTGCAGAGCGCGACGAGTCCGAGACCGTTCGTCCCGAAGCCCAGGCCCCGCTGGTCCATGGTCGCCTCGCCGACCCGCAGGGCCTCCGCCCACCAGTGTCGGGCACCTTCGAGGTCTCCGCGGCTCCAGAGCGTCCCCGCGAGCCCGTTCAGGGGCTTCACCCGGAGCCCCGCGTCCCCGAGACGATCCGCGAGGAGCAGCGCCTCCGAGAAGCTCGTCTCCGCGACCTCGAGATCGTGGAGCTGCCGCGCGCGCTGTCCCCGCGCCGCGAAGACCCTCGACAGGAGGCGGTCGTCCCCGAGTTCGGTGGCGAGTGCGATGGCGTCGGCGAGGTCGTCGTGCCCGTGGGAACGACCGAGGTGGTCGAGGGCTTCCGCGCGCCGCAGGAGGGTCTCGCAGCGGAGGCGGTCGGCTTCCTCGAGAGTGAGCATTTCCCGCGCTTCCGGCTCCAGGGCGAGGGCGCGTTGGAGGTACCGCTCGGCCTCGGCCGCGAAGGACCGGTCGAGCATGCGCTGGCCCGCGCGCACGAGGTAAGCGTAGGCCTTTCCGGCGGTCCCCGCGCGCTCGAAGTGCTCCGCGAGGGCCTCCACGACGAGGTGCATCCTGCGTCGGTAGGTGCGCTCGAGGGTCTCTCCGATGCGACGGTGCAGGCGGGAGCGCGCGGTGGGCGCGAGGGAGGCGTAGAGGAGATCCCGCGTGCGGGGTTGGGTGAACTCGAGGTTCGGCGCGTCGTCCGACCCTCCCCCCCGCGCGCGCACGAGCCCCGCGTCGACGAGCGTCTCCACGGCGTCGTCCGCGAGCTCGGGCGCGAGGCCGACGCTCTCGGCGAGGAGCCCCACGGGGATATCCCCGCCCGGCGCGCCCGCCGCCAACGCGACGGCGAGGGCGTCCGCGATCTGGCGCGCCCCCGGGTCCAGCGCGTCCAGCAACCCCGCGAGGTGCGCGCGCAGGCTCCGCGGGATCGGAAGCGGACCCCGCGCAATCTCCTCGACCGAGCGAACGAGCGTCCGGACGCCGGGGGCCGTCTCCCGGATGCTCCCGTCGTCCACCAGCCCACGGAGCATCTCGACCGTGTAGGCGGGGTTCCCCTCGCCCTCGACGTGCAGGCGTTGCGCGAGGGCCCGCGCCGCCGGGCCGTCCGGCACCAGCGAGACGACGAGCTCCTCGACCGCGGACACCGTGAGGGGACGCAGGCGGATCCGCTGCGCGGGGACCTCGGTCGACTCGCCCGAAACGAGCGGGACGAGGTTGTCCTCGTGGACGCCGGGGTCCCGCGTGAAGACCCAGAGGATCGGCAGGTTGGCCAGCGCGCGGGTGTTGCGGACCAGGTACTCGAGGAGCTGGAGGCTCCCCTCGTCGGCCCAGTGCAGGTCGTCGATGCAGACCACGCGCGGCCGCGTGTCGGCGAGCATGTCACGGAAGGCCGTGAACAGGGTGTAGCGGGCGATCCGCGCGTCGTCCGCGGCGTGACCCCCGAAGAGGTGGTCGAGGACGGGCGAACGGAGCCCCTCGTGACGCAGGCCGGCGTAGACGCGGGCGTAGACGTCGAGCGGATTCCCCGTGTCCCGCGCCCGCACCGCCATGACCGGGAGCTCGAGCCTGCGCCCCTGGTCGCGCACCGCGCGCCCCAGGCGGGTCTTCCCGCTTCCGGCCCCGCCCTCGATGATGAACACGCCGCCGTGGCCTTCGCGGCAACTGGCGAGGGCGCTGCCGAGGGTGGCGAGCTCCACGCCTCGCCCCGCGAGCTCCCGCGGCCAGTCTCCGTCCACCCGCAGCGGGCCCTGCTCGGGTCCGAGGAGGATCCGCAGGAGGTGGGTGGCCGAAGCCGGACGCGCGGCGGGGTCCTTCTCGAGGAGGCGCAGGCAGAGCGCCTCGAGCTCCGCGGGGATGCCCGGGACGAGCTCGCTCGGGGGACGCGGCGGGTTGTGGAGGTGCTTCCCGAGGTAGCCGGCCAGCGTGCGGGCCTGGAAGGGGCGCTTTCCCGTGAGGAGGAGGTAGAGCACCGCGCCGAGGCTGTAGAGGTCGGCGCGGGCATCGACCGCGTCTCCGGCGATCTGCTCGGGCGCCACGTAGGCGACGGTGCCGAGGAGCTCGCCGTGCGCCGTGAGCTCGGTGCTTCCGGTCTCCTTCACCACGCCGAAGTCCATGAGGCGGACGGTTCCGTCGGGGAGAACGCGGATGTTGCCGGGGGTCACGTCCCGGTGGACGATCCCGAGGGTGTGCACGTACGCGAGCGCGCGCGCGACCTGCACGACGATGCTCGTTGCGCGGGCCCAGCGGTCGGCCGGCGGGTTCAGGGCCCAGCGCTCGGCGAGGGCGCGGACGTCCTCCCCCGCCACGAGGTCCATCACGAACCAGGGACGGCCGTCCCAGGCGCCTTCGTCCATCACCCGTACGATGTTGGGGTGCTCCATTCGCGCGAGGGTGCGGAACTCCCGCGCGAAACGACGCGCCGCATCCTCCGACGCCAGCCCGGCGTTCATGATCTTGAGCGCCCGGGAGACCCCGTCGTGGACGCCCTGGACCTCCCAGACCGTCGCCATCCCGCCCCGACCGAGGGCACGCACGACCGCCCAGCGCCCGACGATCTGTCCGGGGACGAGGTCGGCGGAACCCGACCCGTGCGCGGGGAAGGGCGGGAAGGTGTCGTCAGTCAAGGTGGCGTCGCCGGGGGAACGTCTATACTCTAGCCTGTGGGAACGGAGTCTGTTGGATGCGTCTCGAAGCCTATGCCACCACGGACGCGGGCCCCGTCCGCGAGAACAACGAGGACAACTTCCTCGTCGACGAGGACTCCGGCTTCTTCATCGTCGCGGACGGCATGGGCGGGCACGCGGCGGGCGAGATCGCGTCGAAGCTGGCCGTCGATGCCATCCGTGAGCTCCTCCAGGGCGGCTTCGACCCGGACGAGACCCAGCTCGCGCGCGCGGTCGACAACGAGGACGATCTCCTCCGCGAGCGTCTCCGCTACGCGATGAACCAGGCGAGCGCGCGCATTCGTCGGGAGGCTGCCCTGCAGCCCGCCTGGGAAGGCATGGGCACGACCGTGGCGGTGCTCCTCGTCGAGGGTGACCAGGCCCACGTCGCGCACGTCGGCGACTCGCGCATCTACCTCTGGCGCGACGGCGTCCTCTCTCGCCTCACGCGGGATCACACCGTCGTCCAGGACGAGATCGACTCCGGTCGTCTCACCCCCGAGATGGCGCGCAAGGTCCGCCACCGCAACTACCTCACCCAGTCGGTCGGCTACCACGGCCCCGTCGAGCCCGAGACCGCCACGCGCCCGCTCCTCCCCGGGGATGTCTTCCTCCTCTGCTCGGACGGCGTGACCGACCCCCTCGACGACCCGGATCTCGCGCGGATCTGCGCCGAGACCGACTACCCCGCGCTGGCGGAGGCCCTCGTGCGCGAGGCCCTGGCCGCCGGCGGGGAAGACAACGTGACCGCCGTCACGGTGCGGGTGGGCTGAGCCCGCTCAGCGCCCGACACGAACCAGCGCGGCGTGCACCGCCCGCAGCCACGGCTCCGCGGCGGGTTCGGTCGGGGTGACCCACGCACTCCGCCGCGCGCCCAGCGCGCGCCCCTCGTCGGGCAGGCCCACGTGGAGGCGCGCACCGAAGGCGGCGTGCACCACCTCGGCGAGGCGCGGAACCAGCGCCTCCGCTTCCTCGGGCGACTCCGCGGTGGCCGCGTCCTCCAGCAGGCCGAGCGCTGCCGGCCCCGCCCGCGGCGCACGACTCGCCGCCTCGACGACCTCGTGGAGCCCCCGCAGCCGGAAGGGCTTCACCAGCGCGTCGTGGGCCCCCGCGCGGAAGGCCGCGACGACCTCCTCGACGGGCGTGTGGGCGACCGTGGCGATCACCCGCACCTCGGGGACCTGCGCCGCGCCTGCACGCACGAGGTCGAGGCCTCCGCCGTCCGGCAGGTCGAGTGCCACGAGGGCGACATCGAAGCCGCCGCGCGCCAGGAGCGCGAGCCCCGTGGCGGCGTTCGCGGCGTCCTCGACGTCGGCGCCCCGCCCGCGGAGGTACTCGCCGACGAGCTCCCGCACGGCGGCATCATCATCGACCACGAGGACACGGCTTCCCATGCGTCGGAGTGCTATCGTGTTCCTGCGAGGATGGTCGCATGGCGCGGATGGATCGACAGGAGATCGGGCTCAACGGGAAGCTCGACGAGCTCGAGCAACGGATGTTCGTCCTCAAGATCAACTACGAGAAGTACTTCACGGGCCTCGAGCGCATCGAACCCCTCCGCGAGCGCGAGGACCTCCGCCGCCTCGTCCGGGACCTCCAGGAGGAGGGGATCAACAACGCGACCTTGCGCTTCCGGTTCCAGACCTTGAAGGCGCGCTTCCAGAGCCACGAGCTCTACTGGACCCGCAACATGGTCCAGATCGAGCGGGGCACCCACCCCAAGATGAAGTTCCGCGCCGACGTGAAGAGCGCCCAGCGCGCCGCCCTCGCGGCCGCCACCGCCGCGGGCGCACCCCCGCCCGCCGACGCCCTCTCCCCCGAGCAGCAGGCCGTCCTCCAGCGCCGCCAGGAGCAGATGGAGCGCGAGGATCGCGCCTACCGCGTCGTCTTCGAGAAGTACATGGAGGCCCGCGCGCAGTGCGGCCAGAGCACGGAGCTCTCCTACGAGGCCATGCGCGACACCCTCCGCACCCAGACCCGCCAGATCAAGAGCAACTTCCAGTGCGAGAGCGTCCGCTTCCGCGTGGTCGTCGAGGACGGGAAGGCGCGCGTGAAGGCTGTCCCCGTGACGGGGGCCACGAACGGCTGACCCGCCTCAGGGGCCCCACCAGCGTCGGAGTTCGCCGAGGTCCTCGCGGTGCCAGGCACCGAGGAGCGTCGTGACGCAGGCCTCGTAGGAGGGGGCCTCTCGCACGGAGGGGAGGTCCAGGACGACCTCGCGCACGGAGAGCTGCGCGAGGCCGCGGGCCACCTCCTCGGGGGAGTCCGTCGGTACGCGCCCCTGCTCGCAAGCGAGGACGGCGCGGAGGGCGGGGTTCTCGGCCCAGGCGCGGAGCTCGTCGGCGGGCGCACGGGGGTCCCCGGCGGCGCGGAGGCCCTGCACGAGGGGACGCCCGTGGACGAGCTGGTCGACGAGGTCGGAACGGCCCGGTCGAAGGCTCCCGCCCGGCGTGGGGAGGAGGAGGAGCGCGCCGGTCCGCTCTGCGAGGAGGGATGCCGCGGGCGTGGGGGTGAGGGCCACGCGCGGGAACGGGAGGCTCGGCGAGCACGCGAAGGCTTCCGCTGCGAGGACGGCTGCGAGCACGAGGGGGAGGGCCCACGCGAGGCGAGGGTCCTTGGTTTCTTGGGGCGGGGGTTGTAACCCCCGCAACGCCCCCGCTCCGGCGGGCGACGCAGGCTCCCGCGGGGCGGGGTCAGGGTGCGTCGTCGACCCACCCGCAGGGGCGTCCCTCCCTGTCGTCGTGGGAGCGCGCGCCAGGAGTGCCCCGACGCCCTCGCGCGCCCCCCCCGCGAGGAGCGCGAGCCCCAGCGAGACCCCCACCCACGCCCGGTCGG
>JACCEC013072945.1_pt1 | contig 14160 bp, 14 predicted proteins | sample 7450121 | NCBI WGS metagenome assembly JACCEC01 (sample SAMN15323455, study PRJNA562643) | freshwater metagenome | isolation source: river surface water | place: USA:Blue River Watershed | collected 2017-08-18 | reverse complement strand
GTTTTCTCTAGTTGTGGAACAATCTTATCGATAATGATAAAAGGAACTGTTTTCAAGCATTCTTGGTAAGTTGTTAAAACATCTAGTTCTAGGATGTATGATTCTAGTTTATCTTTTTTTTCTTTATGTGTTTTCATTTCAGTTTCAACAACTCCGATTGAACCTTTCATATTACCTCGTTCTTCTTCTAGGATATTAACCATTGATTCCTTTTCTAGGATGTGATTCATAACTAGATTGATTTCTTTCATAGTATCAGTGTAAATCTTAATATTTTCACATGCTTCTTGTAAATCGTTATATTCTTTGTTGAGTTGAATGTATTTTTGGTAACACATATAACCATAGACATCGAATTCACTTTTGCTAAGATTATTTTTAATGTTTTCTAGGATATCAATACCTCTAGCGATACTTTCATTTTCTTTCAAAAGTTCACAAGTTTTATGATAATCGTTCCATTTCTTAATATCTCCTACACATTCAGTTAGTTTTTCTTCTGTGATGGTGTATTTTTTCTGGATTTTCTTGAGGTCTTTCTCGCTTCCAGGTTGATAACGTGAATCTAGAACTTCTTTAACACGTGCTTCAAGTGCAATGAAAATATCAGAATCTTTGAATCGTTCTATGATTTCAGTGCAAATATCATTGACCATATTCTTTTCTTCCCAATCACATTCTTTGAGTTTCTTAATCTCTTTCTTTAGTTTATAAAGGGTTTCAGCATATGATTGTTTACTTTCTTCAAGTTCTTCTAGGGATAGTGAAGGTTTAACTGGTTCATTTTTGATTGGATTAAGATTGCGTGATAATTTGGATAATTTGGTTTCAACTTCGGATAATTCTTTTTTTCGTGAATCTTCCTTAGCTTTCCATTCATCAATATTAACATTGGAATAAGAGGTATTCTGAATATCAACATTGAGTTCTTTGATTTCTTTCATAATTTTAGCTTTATGATTATCAATATATTGGTCACCTTTCTTGGCTAGTTCTTTATATTGTTCAGGAACTTTATTGATTGCACTAGAGAGACGAATCATTAAACCGCTTTCTTGTTGTCTGAGTTCGTTGAGTTCTTCTTTTTGTGAGATGAGTTCATTTTCGATATCGACGAGTTTCTCTGTAAGTGACATATGGTCATCTAAGAGGTTTTTGAGTGCATTTTCGGGTAATTCGGAAGTGAGATGTTTAACGACGGCTTTTTTCTCACGCGAGTGTTCTAGTGAGATATCTTTTAGTTTTTCGAAAATATCAATCCGTAGTAATTTTTCGAATTCCTTACGTTTCTCAGCGGTAGTTGAATCGGCAAATTGTGTATTATTATTTTGTAGTGAAACAGATGTCATAATCATGTCGTCAAATGTACCAAAGTAGGATTCAATAACACGACGAGTTTCGGCTGGTGTTTTACCATTCAGTTTAGTGGATACGATTTTATTGGTTTCCATATCACGTGAATAGTATGAAAAGTCGATTGAGACACTGAGTGAATCGGATAATTTTTTGGTACCTTTTTTGAGGATAACAAAAGTTTTATCACCCATTTCGATTTCTAGTTTGGTTTTGAATGATTTTTCACCTAGACGCATGATTTCTTTACCAGTACCTTTTCTAGATGTTTTATCAAATAGAGTATAGAGGATAATATCAATAATAGATGATTTACCTGAGTGATTAGGTGCGACTAAACCGACAATTCCTTTTGATTTATCGAATGAAATATGGTTATTTTCACCATAACAAAAGAGATTACTAAATTCTAGGTGTTTAATTTTCCATGAACCACCTAGTAATGTTTCATTCAGTAGGATTTGTTGGTTATATTCGGTATTCAATGTTTTAATTTTTGTAATCATTTCTGGAGAAACATTTTTGACAGTTAAATATTTTTCGATTTCATCGTTTTGAAACTGTGGATTGGAAACATTGAAGGAAAGTGAACGAATCATACTATTTTCATCCTTACTATCACCATTATCATCATCACCATCATCAACATCATCACCATTCTCACCATTCTCATTCATATCAGTTCTAGTATTAGTTTGGATGAGTTCTAGGATAGTTCGTTTTTCATTGAGTTCTGCTAGGATAGCTTTTTGTTGTTCTCTAGTGGTCTTATTATCAACCTCGAGTCTTAAATAGCATTTCGATGGGATAACAACATCTTTTTGTTTCATTAATTTACCATCACGAACTTTGAGTGTAATATATCCATAGTCATTAGGTACATCTTTCGGTGTAACTTTTTTATTAACAAGGTCCCAAACCAGATAACCGTGTCCTTTTTGTGATTCTCCATGGTTTTGTTGGATAAGAGAACCAGCATAAGCCATACGATTAGGGATTAAGAATTGTTGTTTATGGATATCACCTAGGAGAGTGTAGTCGTATCCATCAAAACTTTTTTTATTAATACCTCTTTCACCTTCCATGATGCTTCCAGTATCTGTAATAGCACCATCAACACGACCATGGAAGAGAGCGATTTTATGTTCAATCCCTTCTAGTTCTAGGTTTTCAATATCAGAGGCTTTGGAAAAATTATAATCAAAAACACTGGTTAAACCGAAGATAATGTTTCCAAATTGATAAAATCCGGATTGTCGTAGATAGTAACATTGTGATTTGGAGATGACTTTTTCAACGATTGGTGTTAGAGAGTCCATACGGTTATTGTTATTGAGATTGGCATCATGATTACCAGCAATGATAATAAGAGGCATAATCTTGGCTAATTTCTGAAAAAAGTCAGCTGTAATACTAACACATTCTGGTGATAGTTCTGTTTTGGAATGTAAGATATCACCAGTGATAATAATAACACCATCATTACATTTATCTTCTTTTAATTGTTTGTATAGGTTGCTGAAGACTTTTTTATATTCATCGTGACGTTTTTGTAATCGGATATGGATGTCAGATATATGGTAGATTTTTTTAATCTTACCTTGGTATTCTAGGTCAGCAAATTGGATTTCATGTTCGTTAGACATTATTTAGTTATTAATTAATATTGTAAAGTACTCTTAGACTTTTCAATTTTATTAAATAAAAAAATTAAAATTAAACTAAGGAAACTATCTATTTTGTTATTTAAGTGGTAGTATAAAAGTATTATTTTGTCCACAATAGTATGTAATGATAGCGGTTGCAGTATTTATTACATAATTGTGTATAGGTAAACAAGTAACTATTTGTTTGAAAGCAATAATATAAGGGTCATCATCATTATCCATTTGATATTAATATTAATATTAATATGAAATAGTTTTATTTTCAATTTTTAGATGGTGATGTAGGGTCTTCTTCATATAACATATGATTTGGTATTGGTGAAACTGAAGGATATTTGTATTTAGTTTTATTAGTATTTTTTTTCTGATTTTCATTAATCATATAATACATATCTTCTTCGTACATATTTTTAGGTGAATCCATTTGTTTTAATTAAATAATACTTATTTTTTAATTGAATCCAACGATATTTTGTAGTTATTAAATTCCTTATCAGACATGTTCAGTTTATATAATGTATTTTTGATGACAGACAATGAATGAATATTAGCTGGAGTATGATTGATAAAACATTGGAGTACAGAGTAATGAGAAAGATATTCACTAAGTCCTAGTTTCATAAATTCTTTTACATTTTTACAGGAATCACAATTACATTTACCTTGGGGATGATGTATATCAAGCCAATTAAACAGTTCATCTCTGGTTTCGTTTGGTATGTTATGTTGAGAACTAACAATGTATTTGACATGGATGTTATCTGATGCGAGTGCTTCTAGGTCTTGCCACCAGTTTAGTATAATATTGTATTCATCAATGTTATAGCTATCTAGAAATTGAGTCATTTTTTATTATTATTAAAAAGAAAAAATGAATCAATTTTTATAATTCTAGTTTATTCATAAATGCATATGCATGTGCGACACTAACCCCATTCCAAAAAGGTGTTCTGAGTGAAATTAGTTTAGCAAAGGCTTTTTTAAGTTCATTTAATCCTTTTTTAAGTTTGTTTTTTAATTCTGGTTTATTATCTAAGTCCTCTGAATATAGAATATATGTACATATATGTGGGTATGTATTTAATGATGATTTAGATAGGAATGTAATAATTTTATTTGATATTGCTGTTTCATTTTCTGTTTTTGTATTATTAACTAGAGATGATAGTTGTTTCCAGATAGGTGTATTTTTAAATTCTGGATTATATCTAGGTTTAATAGGTTGTGTAGGTTGTGTAGGTTGTATGGGTTGTGTGGGTTTAATAGGTTGTGTAGGTTGTGTAGGTTGTGTAGGTTGTATGGGTTTTTGAGGTTGAGTGGGTTGAGTGGGTTGAGTCGGTTTATGAGGGTTTTTAATAATTTGAACTTGTTTTTGTGGTGTTTCGACGATTGGAGGTGGTTGTATTAATTGTTGGTTTCTTTGTTCTTGGATATCATTTAAAAAATCATCATCTGAAGATTGTTTTTCGACTTTTTCAATTTCTTTTTGATGTATATCATGAGACATATTTAATGACATTTTAGTTTGTTTGAGTTCTTCTGATAAATCATTATCATCTTCATCGATTAATGTGTCTAGTCTATTTTGTTGTGTTGGTTGTGTTCTAGGTGTTGGTTGTGGTTGATAAGATTGAAATTGTAATTCTCTTTCTTGAATTAATTTAGCTACTAAAGTATCCATTGATTCTTGTTGTGGTGTTGGTTTATGTTCTGGTTCTGGTTCTTGTTCTATATCTGAAATAAGATGGATAGTTTTGGTGGTAGATGTATTTTGGTTGATGTTTAGTTGTTTTTTGTTCCATTCAAATAAATTGATGTGTTTTTTGGATTCATTATGTTTTTCTAGGTTGGTTAATGTTCTAAATTTTTTATCACATGATGGACAATAGTATTTATTTTTGGGGTCATCATTAATATTACTTGAACATTTATTTAGATGAATATTAAAAGAATCAATATCACTAAAAAAAAAATCACACTTATCACAGTTCATTTTTACTTTTATATATCTATTGCAAAAAATATGTTAAAATCAAACTTAATAAAAAAGGGTGGTGATGGTGTATCACCCGTCCACAACTTACGAGGACCCAACCAGGTCGTCGACTATCTCCCCAAGGTCTACGGTGAATTTGTAGCCAGGGTCGGTGTCGACATAGATGGTCTTGGAGGGGATGACGTAGTCGCACGCAGCGAGGTACTTGTAGCACACACTTTTGAGCATATCCGTCATCGGGACTTTCTCCGAAGCCCAGAAGATCATGTCCGGGACCGTGGGGAAAGCGATGGGCGAGAGCCCGTAGTTGACGCACAGCAAGTGGGTAATCCAGCACAGGGCACTGGCGTTCGCCTGCCAGTCAAACATGTTAGCATGGTTGACGTGGTGAAACATGCACCACAACATGTGGCACATGTTTTTGAACTGCGGGTAGGTGTTCACAAATTGGCGCATGTTGTAGAACATCGGGTTGTAACCAAAGGCGTTGATGCTCGTCTGGACCGTCATGGGGGTGAACACTTTGAACCACTTGGGCACAGGAGTGAGCATCCACATTGGGAAAACAGTGAGTTTTTTCAGCGAGAAAGGTTCCATGGTTGAAATATTATAATAATATTAATTTAATAACAATCAATTTTCATATATAATAATAACTAAAAAAGATTAAAAAGTCATATCATATGTTGTATTCTGTGTAATTCTAGTTTATTATTAGTTATTTTCATATAATCAATAAACCTAGGGGGGAATTTTTCAACAATTTGTTCATATGTTATATAGATATTATGGGCAAAAGTAGGGGGTAATTGTTTTATATCATTACCATTCCAACCTAATAAATAAGCTTTAATCATATGAAAGATTGAATTACGTAAAGTATAAAATTTTTCAGTGCTATTGAAAATTTCCCACCCCTTATTTGTATAATTAGTCTCTATATCCCAATCTAGGTTAAGTTTTTTTTGTAAATATATACTATAAATATATCTACCTCTAATACCATCAGATTCTATTTTATTTGAATAGATTTTTTCGAATGAATTAAAAAAAGTATCTTCGATAGTTTTCATTTCTTCGAACATGGTTATATTTGTATTAGTTCCTTTATATCCATTGACAACTTCGATAGATAATTCGATTAAATGAGATGGTGCAGATACTATTTGTAATAGTGTAGTTAAATACATCCATTGGTCATGCAAAATTTTATCGATATATTTATGCATTTTAATTTAATTTAATTTAATATCATAAAAAAGATTTTTTGATTAAACAATGTTTCCGAAAAATTGATTTAGAAAAATATTAATTAATAATAAATATTAAATCGTCTGAGATGTCTACCATGCCGATTATTGTTTCAAAGGTTCTTTGGAGTGCGAATCAGTTGATTGATTTGGGTATGTGTACTTATGATATTAAGGACCCTCAGCGTAAGTTTGGTAAAAAGATTAACAATCAAGTGCATTTGAATGGTTCTTTTATGATTCCTGATGACAATAAGAAGTTTACTTTTCATGACAATGTGGATTCTCACTGGATTGAACTTAGCAATCGTCCATTTGAGAATCAATATGATTATGATTCTGATTATGAGAAATACACTGATTATCCGAACATTTATCGGACAAAATTGTATATCTCTTATGATTTGATTCCGATGACTTTTAACGATACGATTAGTTTGTTGATTGAGATGCCTAAGTCAATTTGTTTTAAACGATCGGGTGAGTGGGATATTGACAATTCGTTTGGTTCACATGTTGAGATTTTGATTTCGAATTATGGTTTGAATCATACGACTGGTAAGAAGTTCTTTATGATGGAGTCTGTTAATTTTTACAGTATTTCTAGTGGGTACAATTTTCCTGTTGTGGCTTTTGGTGACCGTCAATGGTAAATCAAACCAAATTAAACCAAAAAATAAATAAATAAATAAAATAAAAATTGAAGTGTTTTAGTTTAGTTTTTTTATTTTAAGTTATCATGAAGACCGCTAAAGATAAATGGCGTTCATATATTTCAGCAAGATATAAAAGATTGGTTGAATTATATATTGATAAATGCAATGATTATGATGAATATAAGAACTTATATTTTATATTATTGGAATCTAGTTCAATTTCCGAGGAATTATTTAATGAACTTATAAATAAATTGGAATTAGTGGATATTGAAAGACTTAGATGGGGTGAGATTCTAAAAAATAATAAAAAAAGAAGTTTACCTAGAAATCTAAATATAAATATATATGACCATGAAGATGAAGAAGAAGAAGTAGTCACTTTACAATATAATAATGAATGTGTAATTCTGAATAATAAATTGTTATCTGGAGAGCTTAATGAAGAAAGCTTTATTAAACTGTATAAAAACAAGGAAGAAATGACAAATGCTTTGGTAAAATATTGTATCAAACATACTAATGGATATACTTTATTTTGCAATGTAAATATGAAAGTTCAAGAGGAGACATTTTTGAATTTTGATTTTATAGTTAAACATAATATGGAAATAGCACCTATTTTCGTTGGATTTTTCAAAATGACTAACCAACAGATTGATAAATATGTATCACTTGAAAACCTAGAGTTCTTTTGTCATAATGTTAATATACCTTTAAGAAAGATTATTGATGTTTATAGAAAATATGAAGATGAAGGTTTTCTAGATAGACATCAAAAATTATTTTATAAAAGAGCGATGTTGTTATATAGAAAAGATTTTAACTTAGATATTTTAGAGGAATTAGTAATGGAACATATAAATAAAATTAATGATGATCAAGAAGGAATTGATGATAATTTATATTTAATAAAATATGAATTGGAGAGACATATAATGGATGAAAGTTATTATAAATATGAGTATCATAAATATATAAAGGAACATTTGGCAGCATTAAAGATTCAAAATTGTATGAGAGCATGTTTTGAGAATCCATATAATCCAATTGGTTATAGATATATAATGAAACAATTTGAAAAAATATATGATGAACATGGTTATATTTTAGATTAATAGTATGAATGGTCGTATGATTGATTTAAAGAAATGATAATCCTTAGTATTATTTTTTTTATTATTAGTCATATTTATTTTTTGAGATATAATGTCTTGGTCTATTTTAGACACATATTTAAAATATATATAACATGACTTGCGATTATTTTTCATAAAATTTATAAAAACATTATTAATCATATTTTTATGACTAACATGTAATAACTTGTTATTTTCAGGTTTTTTAAATGCATATATATCAGGTTCGGTGATATCATTAATATTTTCTGTATTTTTTTTGATTGTTTGTTTGTGTGGATATTTAATTGTGATAGATGTTAAATAAGATAAGTATTTTCCGTGATATGCTTTTTCAAATTGTAAACATTCTTCTTGTGTAAAATGTATGTATCCGCCACTAATGAGGAGCCTTATATTTTTAGGGGTAATACCATGGGGTTTTAGTGAAATATTATATGCTAATCGTTGAGCGAGTGCTGAACCTAGAGAATGACCTACAAACCATATTTTAAATTGATTTTTATCTTTTAAATATAGGTTGTTAATAATTTTATAGATTCGATTTAAAACAGATTTACATGGGAATTCTTTTGAATCTTTAGTTGTATCAAGTATTTCACCGGATGGCAATGATAGTATATATTCGTGAGGGTTATTTGAATTTAATTTTCTAAACAGAATAGTATTTGTGATTGAACTACCATCTAAAAAATCATTTTGTTCTAGAATGTATTGGTCATAATATATAATTTGAAACATGTTACCATTTTCGGTTTCAATAATTGAATTTTTTTGAAAGACGTTGATAGCATCTTTAGGTAAGCATTTGTTTTTAAATAATGAACATTTGATATTATTATCGCAATCATTAACATTAATATTTTTACAATATTTAATATCTTCAGGGTCAGAACTGCTTAATCGTATGTATTGTTTTCCAGTTTCCCATATTTTTAAGCCTATTAAACTATTTTTATCTTTCATGACTTCTAGGAAATAGTTATTTTCTTTGGTATTAATATTAGCAAGTTTGCACATTTTGTCAAATATATATTTTTTATTTGTTTGTGTAATTCCATTAATATTATGAACTAAACAATCATCTGATATTATTTTATTTTTTTTTTTCGATAGCATTTATTATTTATTATTTATTATTGTATGTGAAAAAAATTGATTATAATTATAGAATAGTATATTATTATTTTCCATAATGAATCATCTAACCATTTATTATCCTGATAGCAATACAATTAAAGAAGTGTATCACACTGTGGAAGATATTAAAGATGGTGAATTCCGTTGTTTTTACAAGGATGGTAAATTAAAGAAACTAGGTTATTATAATAATGGTCAGAAGGATGGTGTATATACTGAATATTTTAATAATGGTCAAGAGTATTTCATTGAGAATTTTGAGAATGGTATTCAGGTAGGTAAATATCTGAAGTATTTTAACAATGGTCAATTAAAAATCAGTTCATGGTACGAGGATAATAATTTGAATGGCGAATATAAATCGTATCATAAGAATGGAATGAAGCATATAATTTGTAATTATATGGATAATAAAAAAAATGGTTTATATACTGAATATGACATGAATGGTGAGATTGTTAAAATCGCCATTTATGAGAACGATATGGAGATGCCTTATCATCATAATACATGTTGTGCATGATAATATGGTAGTAAATATGGTATATAATCTAGAACATCTGTAAATTGTGTTATCATACTTTTTTTACTATTGGATTTATTGAAAGGTAATTTTTTGATGTTATCATTAGTTGTTAGTTTTTCTATTTTTTTATATTTAGGTAGTTTAGACAATTGATTAAAACTGCAATTAATATAGACAATATCGTCAAATTCTGGGATTTCTGTAATCATATTATTTTTGCAATCAAGATATAAAAGTGCAGGCATGATTGGTATATTTGTGAGCATATTATGACTACAGTTGAGTTGTTTTAAGTACATATATGTGTCTAGTGTTCTAATTATATTATTATCACAAACGAGTTTTTCCAGATAATTAAATTGAGGTATTTCATTGATTTTATTATGACTACATTTAAGATTTTTGATTAATGGATAAAACGGTATTTCTGATAGGTTATTGTTACTACAATCGAGTTGTCTGAGATTAGGTAGTTTAGCAGGACTAGGTAAATTATTATAATTATTAAATGAACAATACAGACTAGTAAGGTTGTGCATTTTAGGGAAATTATTGATATTTGTTTTGCTACAGTTTAAAATTTTGAGGTTAGGATAAGTAGGTATTCTAGTAACCTGATTATTTGAAAAATCAAGAACTTCAAGTTTATTACATTCTTGTGGAAGTTGAGTAATAGGATTAGAATTACATACTAATTCTAGTAGGTTCTCATATGGTTTAATAGTGGTTATTTTATTGTTTCCACAATAGAGGATTTCTAATTTTTTATAGAATGGTATGTTTTCTAGTTTGTTATAACTGCAATATAATTTAGTAATATTAGGAGATTCTGGTAATTGGTATAATTGATTAACAATACAATCTAGAACTTCTAGGGAAGAATATGAATTATAGTTATCCAAGTTAGTAAAATCATTATGTCTACAGTTGAGTACTTCTAATTTTGGATAGAAAGGGATTGAAGTAAGTTTGTTATTGAAGCAAATTAGTTCAACTAGATTGGGAAATTCAGGGATTATATTTAATTGATTATTATGACATAAAAGTGTTTCTAGATTGATAAAGTCTTTAAAGTCATCAATACTAGTTAGATTATTATTAGAGCAATCTAGGTATGTAATATCGTGTGTATCTAGTGTAATGATACGATTTTTATGTAAATCTGTAAAGACAACATATTCCCCTAGAATTTTTATAGTATTGCATTTATATTTGGTAAAATTAACCTTAAGATAGAATGTCATGGTTGTATTTTGTAAAGTAAAAATAAAAAAATGATTCAATTTTATTGTAGATTATTAAGATTGAAGTTGAATCCGTAGATAGATTCTAGAGATGAATGAGTTAAACCATGAATACCGATTACACCGATTGAAAGTAGTAATAGTATCATGATTTGGTATTGTGATAATTTAGAAAAGTATTTATAATTTATGAAAAAGTATATGAATGCGAATAATAGGATAATACTTTGTAGGATATGAGCGTAAAAAGAAGGTGCATAGTATATTTTGTCCATTTTGTTTAGTATATAATAAGAATAAAATTGAAATTTTTTGGTATAATTAGTAATAAATAATAGTAAAAAATGATTATTCCTATTGAATATGAGGAAATCCCTGATATTATGTTTGAAGGACATAATATTAAAGAGTATATTGCTTGTGATCGACCGATGAATAATGCTGGAGAAAAATATTATTATGTTTTGAATGATATTAAATTTTATTTGGAGAGTAATAATCCAGAACTAACATTGGAAGAGGCTTATGAAATTTATAATAAAGATAGAGAATTTTACATGTCTTTTGAGGAATTTATTGATTTGGAGATTGAAACAATTGAATGCGGTACTTATGTTGATGATAGTATGCGGGCTGGTTGGGATTATTTTGACCGTAATAAGGTAAAACAGAGAATTGCTCACTAGAAAGGGTGTTAGTATGTATTTATTTATATTTATTTGCTGTATATATTTTTTCTTTTAGTAAAATAAATATGTCAAGATCTAGACCTCCGAATTGTTCTCCAAATTCAACAAATATATCAACACTTAATCGTAATATGGATAGTATGATAAAAAAATTAAATTTTAATCAGGTTCTTGAGTCTGAAATAAAATCTAAAGATGAGGAAAAAATTTCATCTGAAGATGAAAAAGAAGTATTAAAGGCTTTGTTTGATAGTTTAGGTGGGTATAATGAAAAATCGATTGAAGGTCGAACTATTAAATTACCAATCTTAATTGATCGTGAAATAAAAAAATCTTTTTCAGGCAAGGGTAGAATAATATGGTATGGTAGTACATCTCTAGGAAGTAAAAATATATCTGATTATGATTTAATGTTTATTCCAGATAATTATGTTACACAATCTTTTAAAGAGATGGATATGGATAATATGTATAAATTTATGGATAACTTACGTAATCAATTAAATAAAGCAACTGAAACTAAAGGTTTTAATATTGGAGACATATTAGGTAATGCTGAACCAATGACTGAAATTTTTGATACATTAGTAAAAATAGAATATGGTGAAAATAGTCCATTAGGTAGTAAAATAAACAATCAAACTTTTACAAAATATGTATCTACACCTAAAGAAGGTTGTTTTAAATTATCAATTATTCCATATTTATGGATAGATAATAAAGATGAAAAAGGTTTAGTTGATGAAAATCATGGTATTGTCTTTTGTTTGTTTAGAATTAAATATGTATTTAAACAAAACGATAAAATTATTACAATTCCAATTGTAGATTTATCTTATCATTTTTGTAATAAAGTTAATTCTTTATTTGATAGTATAAACGATTGGGGTAATAATTATATAAAATTTGATGATATAATTTATGTTAAGAATCATGAAAATTTACAAAAAGATTTATATTTACAATTAATTACTGCATTTAGAGATGAAGATTTAGATAAGGAATATATATCTAAAGTAAGCACTAGAATAGATATGTTAAGAACATCAGCCGTATCTTCTCGTAAATTATTAACAGGAGGTAAAAAGAAAAGAACAAAGAAAACAACAAAAGGAAAAAAATCAAAGAGTAATAAGAAATCTAAATGTAAAAAATAAAGGTTAATATGTTATGATTGCTTTTGTTTGTTGTATGGATATATAAGTAAATTTATAAAAATTAATTTAGTATTATATTTATAAAAAATCTGATTATATGTAATAATTTGTAAATCATGTTGATTAAGTATTAAATTAATAGTGTTTAATAATTTTTGATTAGTATTTTTATTATTATCTATATTGATATCTGGATAGTATGTTTGAAATAAATGTAATAAGTGCTTTTTTATAGCAGATAATGTTGTTTGTGATTGTAATATTAGAGTATTATTTTTGTTAATATCATAACCTAATAATTGTATAAGATGAGTAATGTTTTGTGTAACATTATGTATAATTGGTGGATTTTCTAAAATCATTTGATGTGTGATTATCTTTTCGTCGAGAGTTAAATATTTGGATTTTATAGTAGATTTATTTTTGATTTTAGCTAGAATATTGACAGAATCAAAATTATGTATATAGTATTTTTCTCTATTTCTTAATTGTATTAGGGTAATATTATTATGTTCTTCAACTATGTGAATTGATGTATTTGATGTAGAATATGTATCAAAAATAGTAAAAGATGAGCAAAATTTGCCTTGTTCTGGATTGGATTTGTATATATTATATTGTTTGATATGTTGTTGATATCTATCTTCAATATTTTGGGTTGTTAGTCCATAGTAAATCATTTGATTATCATTAGATGATATTTTATATATAATACCATTAATAAGAGCGGTTGATGAGTCCATTGGTAGTTAAATAAATTAAATAATACAAATTTTTATATTGATTTCTAGTGACATAAAAGTGTAAAAATTACAATGAAAGTATTAAAATTACAATGAAAGTATTAAATTGTGTATCTAAAATAATCTATTGTAATTTATTTAAGAGTTATATATTTTTATAATGTAATAAAAAGGTCCTGTTCTAGGTACATAAAATCATGTAAAATGTTAAAAATTGCAATAAAAAGTGTTAAAATTGCAATAAAAGTATTAAAATTATAATAAAAATAAAAATAAAAATAATTAAAATTTTTTTCTTGTAATATAAATAAAAGTAAAAAAATTTTTTAAATCATAATTCTTATAAAGCTTCTTTTCTAGGTAAACTAAAATAATAAATGAAAAATTAATAAAATCTTTCTAAAACATTTTAGTAAAAATCAAAAACCATCGGAAAAAGAACTTTAGTATGATTTAAAAAAGTAAAAACCCTCGGTAAAATTGTAAAGTAGTTTTTACAATGAAAAGTATTAAAATTACAATAAAACAAAATTTAACTTAAATAAAAGTGTCAAAATTACAATAAAGTATGTCAAAATTACAATAAAGTATGTCAAAATT
>JACCEC011235691.1_pt1 | contig 14162 bp, 24 predicted proteins | sample 7450121 | NCBI WGS metagenome assembly JACCEC01 (sample SAMN15323455, study PRJNA562643) | freshwater metagenome | isolation source: river surface water | place: USA:Blue River Watershed | collected 2017-08-18 | reverse complement strand
TGTTTCATTTTTGAAGTAAAGAACTGAAGATTAAATTCCTCCATAGGCGTACAAAATAATATATTGACTTTATCCGTGACAAAATAGATCGGACAGATGTTTATTTAGCTGTTACCTTGAATAACCATGCCTATAAGCCAATTTTATTATCCATCTGAAATCGAACTTGTAACAGGATTTGGTAAAGAGCAATTACGAAAGTGGCGCCAGAGATTTGGATTTCCCCCAAAGGAATCAAATTTTAGTGGTGAGACGGCCTACTCACTTATGACTGTCAACCAGCTTCTATTAATAAAACGATTGTTAGAAGCTGGCTTTAGACCTGCGCAAGTTGTAGGCAAGTCAATAGTGGAACTTGAAAAGCTAAAGATGGGAATCGGGCTGAATACTCAGGCTGTGGTACCAGATGAATCGACTATTAAATTTATTGATTGCATCATGCGTACTAGCATGAAAGAATTTTTAGATTTTTTAACTGAGAAGCGACGCTCGCAAACAATGCTTGATTTTGTTCAAAATACGATCACTCCACTGATGATCAGTATTGGGGATGCTTGGACTCGTGATGAAATCGATATTTACCATGAACATCTTTGCACTGCATATGTTGAACGCTATTTGCAGTCAGAGATTCTTAACTTTTTACCAAGGAAAGGTTTACCAGTTATTTTATTCTCTCTTCCTCAGGGAGAACATCATTTACTTGGCCTGTTGATGGCTGAGGCTGTACTTGCTGAGCAAGGAGCCGTCACTATCAACATTGGATCAAATATGCCATTAAACAATCTAAAATTGGCCACTATTGCGTGTAAGGCTGATGTAGTCGCTCTTTCCTTTAGTTTTGCCTACCCAGCTCGTGATGTCCTACCGACACTATTACACTTTCGTAGATTACTTCCGCCACATATTCAAATATGGGCAGGAGGTGCGGGCATTTCTGTAGTTAGAAGTAAACCAAAGGGTGTGAAAATTATCTACGATTTCAATGACGCGGTTATTGCTCTGAGTGATATTACATTTCACTAAATAATTTTAATAGCTTTCGCACTCAAGTTGAACTTATTGATGATATTACAAATCACATTTCAGCTTGGTAAAGAAATCGCCCTTACTAAATCCATTCAGTAGTCTTCCCGTCACACTGGACTATGTCTAGTATCAATCGTACAAAGTTATTTATGAGTCTAGAGAAAGCAAACGCTGAAATCAGCGCTTAGTTTTATTTTCCTGATCCTTGGCTATTTCTTTATTTTTACAACCTACTTCTTCATTCATTTTGCACGACATATCAAAATAATTTATTGCAATTGAGTAATCCTTCTCTACACCATCTCCATCCGCAAACAAAATACCTATATTGTTGCAAGCCAAAGAAGAACCAATTTCACATGCTTTTTTGTATGAGGTTAGCGCCTTAGCCTTGTCTTGAACTGATGGCTCGCCAGTCTCGTAGATTAATCCCAAATTAAAGCATCCTTTACTCTCGCCATTTGAACATGATTGAGTATAAAAAATAATTGCTTTAGTAACTAATCCGCTATACCAAATTTCCTTTTCTATAGGCTCTTTTCGTTTATAACGATTCTTGAAAATATTTGAATCATCAGCTATTGCTGTACTGTGAAATAAATTAATCAATAAAAAAAATACAGCAATTTTATTTTGCATAAATTACCTTTGTAGCTTTCAATAAAAATTCAGAATAACATGTAAGAGTATTAATTCTTTTTTTATATATGACTGGCAGCCAATATATTGCATAAATCCAACTACATTTCAGCGATTCTCTAAAGAAGAAAGCATCATTATCTTTTAGGTTAGGTCATGATAATTACGCTAAATTGAGCGAGTTAAGTATAAAGAAGCTAGGAGTATTCCTAAGTTCATCAAAAATCATTAATTACTATTATTCTTATATAGGTTATTTGATCACAAAGTTTATCTGAGAAAAAACGGTCGTGTTTTGCGGGTCAAGTAATGATACTTAACACCACTCAAAATTTTGATCCGAAAATAGCGACGATTCGAATCCATTTCGAGGCTCCATCAAATCAAGATTCAGTATTCGTCAATCTCACACTTCCAGAAATATTATCTTGTAGAGATTTTTTCGATTTTTTTATGTAACCTTTAGAAACCATATAAATCGGTAGCACCCATCCAAGTACCATCGCAAACGGGAATATCCACAATACCTCTGTACCATCGCTCGTTGCTTGCCTCACGTATGTCGTTACGTATCCATCGAAACCACGATTTTCCAAAGATCCACATCCGTTAAAAAGAATATGGGCAAGAAGTTGAGTTGCTGAAGCACCAGCAGCAAGCACCCAGTAATGCTTGTCTTGCTTATGAGTTATTCCGAGTACGATGACGACAACAAGAAAAATCATTAATCGTTTCTTCCGTGAAATCGAAGTTTTACTAGAAATGTACTGAACGCTATCAGCATGTTCCTATTTCAAAGAAACCTTATTACGTCCAGTAGATTACGCAACTTAGTATAAAAGTCATCACCGAATTTTTTAGAAAAAAACAATAATGCCCTTTTGACATAAAAGGCAAAACAATAAATCAAAAGTTTAATTTCTTGATTCATTTTTCCCGAGCAATTAATTATGCTTTTCGATTTTAAGTAAAAATTGATGATTCCTAATTAGGTGAATCGGAGATACTTGAGACGGCAGTTAAAAGTATAAATGCTGTGATTGATGCATTGTTGGTGGATTATGATTTGATCAGAAGAATGTATCCAGCTTACCCAGCCCTAAACGTACATGACATCAACAGTATCCGCCTAAAAATGACTGAAACAGAGTTATAGTCTCATTCAAACAGAAAAGACAATCTGTTATAGGATTAAATAAAAGATAGTTGCTATAGACAGTGTTTCAAATAAGTTAACAAGATTAGGGGATGTTATATGACCCAAATTCAAGTGCTGATTAGTTACACATACTATTCCGACTCAAACCCACAGACAAAAATGTCTGCATTCATAGCGACAGAATTACTTGATAAGTCTGACTCAAGTGTCCTCAAGTACCTGCGTGACAAGTATCCAGATAAGCGACAGATTGAAGTAACTGAAGTGATTTGGAAATGAAATGATTATTCGATTCCAGTATGTTGCAGATTTAGATGAAGAACTTCTTGTCAAAGCGTTGATCAAGGTCGATGAAGAGAACGTCACGCCTGAGAATGCTGTTGCTTACCTAGTTACACGATATCCTGAACGTCATAATATCGAAATCATTGAAATCGTAAATGACTAGTTATAGTCGCTTAAAGATTTACAGATACACATCAGATATCATTAATTGAAATAGTCGATCGAAAATTTTCTGGTCGCCGTTTGATGTATCGATACCTTAAATCGATTAATTTCACGACTAAAACTAAACTACTAAACTAGACAGTGCCATGTCAATTTACAATTTAGCACTTACCTAAAAATAACGAATAACAGCACAAATTCCGCTGAGTAATTAGTTAGTCAAAGTCACATAAGTCATATGAGAATCTATTTTATATTTGGGTGTTTTATTTGGATTTATACGATTCGTTTTTAAATAAAGCGGAGAGGAGAAAAAAATGCCTATTACTCCAGTATTCATCAGGTATACATACTACACTTTATCAAATCCAGATATGGTGATAACTACCTCGACTAATGCTGAAATACAGGGTAGGTCTGAAACGAGCATATTAAAATATTTTCAGAAAAAATATCCTGATAGAAAAATCATAAACATAAAAGAAATAATATGGAAATGAGTATGACAATAAACTATTAGAGAAAGCGATTGCTTGCAGATCCCTAAATTGTAGTGTTTTTATTATTTACTTCGCGATTGAAAATTTGCCACAGTTCTGTTTCTTCCTCTACTCGATTAGTCGTTCAGCAAAATAGAAACATAACCCTCTTGAATTGCAGTGTTGAAGTCAGCAACTGCAACTTCTCCTGAATATGAACCACCAAAAAACTCATAATAATCTCCACTTAACTTTGCATAATAGATTTCATGCCTTATTACTGGAAAAATATTATGTTTGTTGTGCGATCTAAACCGATGTCGAATCTGAGGCGATTTTAGAAAAATGAACTTGAGTTCTGCATTAATCATAATAAACTCCAGAGCGGTAAAACTTTATTTACATAATGATACCTAGTAATGCATCACCTTTAGCTAATTTTGACTTACTAATATCATCAATAGTTATTTCCGCAATATGATTTCAATTAAAAAATACAGAGTTTCACAACTTAAGTTACTACCTTTCAATCACCTAATTTGCTTCTACCTTATATTTGTCTGAATGTTTTTCTCTTAGATATTTCAACACGCCGGAATCAGACTTGCCCAGTACTTGCGTAGTAATTTACGCAAATATTTATTTCTTGAAATTCGTACTTTGAAAGTAGAAATAACAGATAAACTCTTTTTGAACCTGACAAGGATATTTCTAACTATTTGCTCGAGTAAACAATTTAAATTAGGCATCGATATTATTTTTTTTATTTGCTTTAATTTTTACCCCTGCAAGTTTTTGTTTTTCTTAAACCATTCACCCGAAATTACCCGAAGAATCGTGGCAAGTTTGTATTCTTCGTAGTTATCTTTTTTAATATTTTCAAAATTAAATCTGTCAAGTATTTCTTGAGATAATTCTTTTTGAGTAAGCTTTTTTTTACTTTCTCGATTTGAAATAAGAATTTCTTCTCCGTATTTCTGGGCTTTAGCAATCCAGTCATCTTTATGAAGAATTTTTCTATGGTTAATCACTCTATCTACATTCATTTTATCTGCAGGATTTGGAAATCTCCATTCGATTTTCGTTGAGGAGAGCCATACATCGTTCAATTCGTCCCATCGTAGTTCCTCCGTTGATCCTCGATACAAAGGGAGCGGGAAAATCCACCTTTCGTCAGACCAATTTTTAACAAGATTTTCATCAATCATTTTTTTCAATAATTTTTTTATTGATGACTTAGCGACGGTCTTTGGAAGGGTATTTAAGAGAACAATCTCTAACGCTTCTTCAAGGGTATACCGCCCGGAATCGTTTCTTTGCTTTCTTTCCTTTGCAGAAGCTAACTTAGCTGACTGGGTCATTTTTTCGACCATGACGCACCCCTCAGATGCACCCTTAATTGAAGAACTTGCTATCCGTACGAATGGGACACCGTATTTTCACTGTCGCAGCAAGCAAATTCGCTTAGCGCATAGTGACCCAAATTCTCTTTGTAGAAATACCCTATGCCCTTATCGATTTAAAACTAACCGCAAAGCATGCTGATGCTATTTTTTTAACAACCTCAACTATCCCGGATTCAATGTCACTTTAATTGTGAGAACGATCTGCTTGCGCTAATAAAACGCGGTCATCATCTCTTCGAAAATAGTAAACGGCTGAAAAAGAAATAAACTGTCTAAAAGTTTACGCTGGCATTTTTTATGCTTTGGTTTGAGATGCAAGCAAAATTAACATACATATCGTTAATAAATAAGCATTATTTTACAAATCCGAAATAAGAGGTAAAGCACAAACTGACATTAGGAGCCAACATCATGGACAGTTCATATCCATTCAGGATCGATACGAATGCAAGAAATTGGAGTGGTCAACCATCCTCTCACAATGATAAGCAAAAGCGTCAAAAAGCTAAATTGGCTGCTTTACTTCAATACTTAAAAATTGGTCAATTGGAGAATGCTAAGCAAGCATTTGTCGCATTACAAAATGCCGACAGTTCCATAGTAAATGACCCTTATCTAGGTAAAATTTATACCGCTTTACAAAATAACGATATCCATAGCGCTCAAAAATTAGGATGCTTGGTAGAAACACGCAGCTACCCACCTAATACAAAGCCAGCACCTTTTGAAAAAAAGCCTATAAGTCAACCTAAAACGCCGATTAAAGCTACTAGCGGTATCAAGATAGATCTGATCGCTTAAGAATCTAATAATTAGTAATGGATTTGTAGAATTTTTTATATTATTGATGAAAAAATTATGATCATTATCAGTTAATAATCAATCAGGTCTATATCGGGTTTCTATCGTAGTCTCATCAGGCTCATGTATCGAAAACCAAATAGTTTCTGCCTTAGGGGCATTATTCATTTGCTCAAAAGCCATCTGACATCTACCAATTACAGAACCAGCCTCAAGAATCAGCATAGTATTACCTTGAAATGGAACGCTAACACCAACAATTCTTAGTTTTTCGTCATAGAAAGATTCAGCATCATCTGCGAATGCATCTATAGCTGCATCGTATAGAATATCTTCAATATCAGCTGCAATTTTCTCGATATCCTTTTTAGGAGCAAGCTGAATATTAAGACGGGCAAACATTATAGTTTTGCTCAAAATCTCTCCTAATTCTTTTAATGAAAGGATGGGCTGGCTTACTCGTACTCATAAAATAAATCGAAAATTTATTCGAGACATCAATTAAATTTTGATTAACAGATTTAAAAATTCAGACCTTTTAGCTTTAAAATATTATTCAAGAGTTCCTAGACAATTTAATATTTAAAATTTAATAAGTTGTTGTTAAAGCAGTTAGCCAATCGGGTGAGTATTGATTCAAAATTTCTTCTGCTTTTTTATCCTGACCAATCAGAATAGTGAGGCTAACAACGATTAAGAGCATTCCAAATATTTTCTTTCCAATTCCACTCGCGCCTTGAAGCTTAACTTTTGCTTTAAGCATAGCTTCTCTTGACAGTAGTCCCAAGATAACAATAGGCAGCGTAGCCCCTAATCCAAAAATTACCATCATGATTGCGACTTTAATTAAGTCAGATCCTCGGCTGGCAATAGTCACTGCAGCTCCTAAGGTCGGTCCAACACAGGGACTCCAAATTAATCCTAGTAAAAGACCAATTACAAACTGTCCTTTAAGACCACCAATAGAAACCTTGGCCAAAAAATTACTTCCAACGCTGCTAATGCCTGAACTAGCAACAGCTAAACGTTCCTGAAGATTGTTGGAAGTCAAAACTACACCTATGAAAAACATGATTACAGCGGCCACATAACGAATACTATTTTGGTTTAAGCCAATGCTTATACCGACACTAGCCAGCATCGTGCCAATAATGGCAAATGAGAGCGCCATACCTGCGGCTAATACAAAAGGACCTGCTTTGTGCTCTGCAAATGATGAACCAATGATGATAGGAAGCAATGGTAAAACGCAGGGCGATAGCGTTGATAGCACTCCCGCTAGAAAAGAAATGGCATAGGTACCAATACTGAATTCCATTAAAGGGCTTTTTTAGTTAGTTCTTCAATATCTGATTCTTTAGTTTTGGCTGTAAATCGCCCAACTTCTCTACCTTGCTTAAAAACTAAGATAGTGCTTTGCATAGATACATTTAACTCCCTTAGCGCCTCATTTTGAGTATCAAAATCTACCTCTAAAAAAGTCACCCCTTTGTATGCCGGTGACTTCATTTCTACGTTCAACACTGAGTTTTGTGCTTTACAGTTAGAACACCATGGAGCATGAACATGAACAATGATGGGTTTACCTTCTTTCATTAAATTATCAAATTGACTTTTAGTGAAAGGCTGACCGGCAGCAAAAACCCATCCCGATTGAGCTAAAGCCATAAACAAAATAAATGCACGAATTAATTTCATGTTTTCTCCGATAGTAAATGCTTAAATAAAATATTATTTGTGTAATTAATAATAAACTACTACGTTACCTCCATAAAATTTCAAGAATGCACTTTGTATTCAAGAACTTTTAAATATCTAGCATTGAATTTCTAAGTTGATCATAATAATGTAACAGCTTGGAAGATGGTCTAATTTGATCTCTTCGATCATCCTCTGTTGGCACATATTCAATTAGATTCCAAGCCAACAATTTGTTTATTTTGTTATGTGTCGCCGACTTCGAATCAATATTTCTGTTTTCTAATAAATCGTTCACAGAAAGTTGGGTACCATTTATCCATGCAAGGGAAATAATTGTGAGTAACTGCTCATCTTTGGCAGTTATAAAGCGATATTTTTTTCTTAGAACTGATTTCTTACTAAGTATAAATTCTAAATATATTTGTCTAAGTAATAAATTAGCGTTCATAGCTTCTCCTGACAAAATATTTGCACTACATAATCACAAAGCTAGATAGCAGCCAAGTGTTTATTCACTACAATTTTTTAATTGTCAAAAAAATATGCGATAACAGTTTTACTTTTTTCTAAAAATCCTTCAAAGTCTGAATTGATCAAATTTTTCGAATCCGTGTAATGCGAAATTCAAAATATCCATCTGGAAAAGCTGTTGATATATCTCTATTGCTCCGCTTTGAAAGAGAGCAAAAAGGATGGAGTATTGAGTACGCTTCAAAAAAATGCGGGATCCCAATTCAGTATATTGATGATATGGAGAATAATAACTTTCGAAATTTTACTGGAGATGCTGCTTTACTCGATAGCTATTTAAGAATGTATTTAAATCGATTGAATATTGATTCCCAGATACAAAAGACATTACTAGAATTTGCTAGAAACCAATTTACAAAGAAAAAATTTAATTTTTTGTACACCCCGGAAAATATAAAGCGTCAATAATAAAAATCTTTTTCTCTATCGAATATCTCTCAGCACAAAAAGGGGAACGATATGTACGATCAAGAATCAACTGATATTATTAACTATCTACTAAAAACTAAAGTGCAAGATAAAGGCACGAATGGAAAGTTTTTAAACCAATCTGATTTCGAAGAAATTTTAGAAATACTTCTTAATAATCTACCCCCACCTCATGGAGTTATTACAAGGTTTCAATGGTCAATTAATGAAAGAAAAAAATTTTTAAATTATTTAAATGGAATAAATTGTGTAGTAATTGAAGATAGAATTTTGCCATTAGGCTGAGATACGAATAATTATGGTCTCTATTAGTTACTCACGACAAGTCTTTAAATTTTATTGTTTAGATTAATATTTCTTGAGATATTTGAGACTGACTCCATCTAGAAAACTAGTAATAATAAGATATTCAGTTTTGATAAACCACGCCAAATATATCTCGCGAGCCCCATTACCACGAAGTTCTCTATCACAGCACAGTGATAGTCTTCTCGCCAATACTCCATAACTTCTTGTGTTCCATCAAGCAAAAGAAACAACTATGCAGTTTTAATTGAATAATTTGTCAATTTTTTTACAATATTTTTTTACAATTAGTACGACTTCTTTAGATAATTGAACAATGAAAAGTTCATTTAATCTAACAACTAATAAGTATGCACTTACACTATTATTAGTCTGACCAGTCATTACTAATATCTCATACATTTCCCCTAGATTACCACTCTATCGATCAAAATTATCAATCGAAAATTTTCTTGTAATTCTAGATTATTGGGAGTAGTTTTGTGATGTGGTTAAATTGTGCGGCGAATAACCCCGCACATGAAAATTGACCGTTTTCAATGAGCAACTTACTACCCCAAATAAGTAAGTTTGGAAGCGATGAGAGCCACAACAATCTGCTGAAACTATATGGTCTTGTGCACAGAGGTCATAGTGGTATTGCAGTGGGTTGGGTTAATTAAGCAGTCTGTATATTTGACGGGTTAACCTGCAACTTTGAAAAACAGCGATCGACTGGTGGTCGCGGGCTTATAGGATGAAATTCCTTCAGAACGAATTTCACAGCTCGTGCCGGTGTAAGTATCTGCTGTTGTCCTCTAAAGGTCGATAGTTGCAATCACTCCTTCTACACCGATCGATTACAGATATGTGAGATTAGCCGCAGTAAAACAAAGCCCACAATTAGTGGGCTTTGTTCATTGATCATTATTTTCTATGTAGTATTTAATCGCATTTCCCAACTCATCAAAATATCGCAAAAGCTTTTCAGTTGGAACTACGTGATAGCGACTTACATCACCTGTAATCAGATACTCAATCAAATTTTCAGCTCGCAAAAATTTGATCCGAGCATGCACAGACGCAGGACTACCCAATTCTGTTTTTCTCATTAAGTCTTTAACCGTAAGCTGCTCTTGTCGCACATAAGCTCTCGCCACAGCATCTAACAGTTGTTCATCTTTGGGCGTTAAGTATCCATACCCACTTTGCCGAATAATTAGGCGCTGGACAGTGAACTTAATCATTGCACTACCTTTTGCCGACCTGGTAACCAACTTACCATCCCCTTGTATCTCTTATTGCTTTAATAAATGCTAGCGATGCAACATGTAAGTGAATAAAATTTCACCATTCGATACAAAACTTAATTAGCTGAGAAGATCGGGACTTGGTTCGTGCCTTTGCGTCGCCAGAAAGCTAAAGTGGGATCATCGCGATGACTCCTTAACCTGCAATATATTGTTTTAGCTGACTTATCAAATCACGCTGGGTGCTTATCATCTCTGAAACGACATCGCCGATCGAAACAAGTCCCAAGATCTCATTGTTTTGATCAATTACCGGCAAATGGCGAATACGATGCTCAGTCATTATCTGCATGCAGTCATCCATCTTGGTACTTGGGGAAATTGAAATGAATTTTGAGGTCATCACGTCGGCAATGCGGGTCGATTTTGTCTCGAGCCCTTTTAATTCGACGCGTCGTGCGTAATCTCGCTCTGAAAAAATCCCGACCATCGCGCCTTCATTGATTACTAACACAGCGCCTATGTTGTGTTTAGCCATTATCTGCAGAGCCTCCCAAACTGTTTGGTTTGGGCTTACTGTATGCACAGTGCGCTGGTGACTGTGTATGAACGATTGAACTGCCTGCATACTCACCTCCCCCTTGACTCGTCGAGTATAGACACTTTCATGTCATGTCGACGACCTTCACTTCGGGACCGGATTACCTTTCTCATCAAACTTGTAGGAAGCATCTTTTTCACTATTCCCATCGCAAGCTGCTGCCATATTCCGCTTGGCATTGTTGCAGGCAATGTTCGCGGTGGTCATGATGTCATCTTTAGCAGGGTCACCCTTTACACTACAAAAATAATCATATTGACTTTTTGTTTGTGCGCAGTCACCGCCCCGCTCGTCTCGTTGCTGGGCGATGGCGAAAGGCGTTATAACAATAATGTAAACAAAAAAAACTGATAGAACTGTCCTCATGACAACCTCCACGTATTGTTAAGTACAGTACCTTGTTCGTGTTCATCCTACTCCAACGCGATCAAGTACAAAAGGGGGTATGGGAAATTCGTTTTCACTTTGCCCCAAGGTAAATTTTTACCGATCCATGTAGATAGCATCCTGGTTACTGATGGTAATCAAAGTGCACTGTTTGGACTGATCTTGTCAGGCTTTGTCGAATTCATATCTTAATGAAGCAATCTATCACCACAAATCAAAGTTCACGTAGCGCTTAAATTCACCAATTATTAATTTCAAATATTATAACTATTTAACTATTCAAATACTCTACCCTTGAAATTCAAAAAGCTCACCTTATATTAGGAGTAGAATCCACAGAATGATCAAAGAATAAAAATCTTTAGCGAATTTATATAGCAACACAATACGCCGTTTATTTTTATTGAAAATGAAGAGGTTGATTATGAAAATTATCTCAATCTTTACATGCGGTATTTTGTCTCTATCAATAGCCGGGTGTGTCAATAAGTTCGAAGAGTGTATTCAAAACCAACAGGAAGATTACCGCCGACTTCATCCAGAGGCTTCTTATTCTGAAGTTTCACGGTTGCGAAACAGCTTTGAAACCACTTGCTCATCATTTAAAAAATGAACCTATTCTAAGTTCTCAATACCACTGATATTCAAAATAGTGAATTCGGATACAGTACATTTATTTTGGTAAGAACTTATAAACGTTAAGGTTTTACTCTGGAGATAATTTCTATGATTTCAATATTTTGCCGTTCTGGATACCTAGTCACTAGATAAGCTAATGCATTTTTAGCGTTTACACTAGGATCAGTTACCTTGATCCATGCAGTTATGTATCGTTCCTTATCTATATTCGCCAGATATCGGAATCGTATGACCGTTTCTTCTTTAGCCATGAGAGCCTAAGCATATTTTGCAAATACTGGTTATTTGATAGTAGCCAAACAAAAATTTTTTGAGTCTGACGAACTAATACTGTAGCAATAACTAGATTGATTTTTGACTTGAGCTAGACACATATTTTTTGTATCGGAATCTTGTATTGAATAACAATAAGATTCCTGTCTTTTAACTACACCTAGACAAAAATTCTTTCGATCACTATTTTGAATTGAATAGCAATATGATTCGTTTGCTAATACATTCCAGCTAATCACCGTAGAGATCGATATTAAAAAAAGTAAAAAAACTTTCATGATTTTAATCACTACTTCCAAATCACCTCAGTTACTTCTATCTGACGCTTATCGGGATATTTTTCCCTTAAATATTTCAATACACTTGAATCAGATTGGCCTGGCACTTGCGTAGTAATTGTTGCTGACATCTTTGATTCACTGTTTGTCTTGCTGTAATAGGTATAACGTATGAGTACTTGGAAACTTAACATAGTAATTTATTCTTTTTTATATTGTTTTCGATCAAACCATTTTTATATTACCCAGTTACTTTTTGAATGATTTTTAAAATCACTTCGGTTCTTTATCAAGCTTTTCTAAAAAATCACTAACGACTTCAGATTTTACGTTGATGATATGTTCTGGTCCCGGAAATGCGTTTGTCTTAACGTCAGCGATATATTCCCTAAAAGCTGCAACCCTCTCATGCTGCATTTGCTGTCGCAGAGCGTAAAGATTGCGATATTGCTTTGAGTGCCTTGGGAAAGGACCCGGTCCATCACCCAATATATCCTCTCCAAACAGGAATTGAATATCTCCGCCGCTACCAGCACCGATAGACGACGTAATGAGACTGGTTCTTTTAGAAAGTTCTCTCAAAATCTGCTCAGGGATCACTTCCACCTCTACTGCCCAAGCACCGGCGTTTTCTAATGCTTTTATCTCTCGATATAGCTGAAGGGCCTCATCTGCTGTTTTTCCAACAGCACGAAGTCCCCCAGTCCAAGTGCTGCGCCGCGGTACCAAACCGACATGTCCTTGAGCAGGCACCCCAGCTTCAGCCAACGCGGCTATAAACCGTGGACTCCACTGGCACATGATGGCATCCCCTCCAATTTCCATCGCTGAAAACGCCAAACGTAGTGCCTCCTCTGGACTTGCAACAGCCACTAGGGGTAAAGAAAACGACATAAACGTATGGGGAGCAGCTCGACGTATTTCAGCGGCTAATTCAGGGTATTTCGGGTCGTAACGTACTTTCAAGGTATCTATACCCGCCTCCTCAGCTGCAGCGGCTTCCTCTGGGGTGAATGCCAGCGTTTCGACCAGAGTTCGTTGGCCTTTTAATTCGCGGATGTCTCGTATTGTGTAGTTACGCTGGCCATAGGCACCAGCCATAGTCGCGATACGTTTTAGATTTTTGGAATCTGTATCTCGAGGCGGTACCGCACCATTGCTGCGGGATGTCTGCATACTTTCTCCCCTCTACCATTTAAACTAACTGGGAATATTGGAGTATTCTCAAAAGAGAATCGAGAATGTGCATAATATTTTTGATACAAGCTACAAATCACAATAGCACGTCAGCTGATAGAACGGCTCATTTAAAATTGACAAAATTCCTTTATTTTCTTATGGCCAGAAATGCCAAAAAGTTAGTAAACTTTAACGCAGTTGATATATCTATCTAATGCTGGCCAGCGCTATTAACTATACGGACATATGCTGATGTCTAACAATAAACAAACTCAGCGTACGATTCAATTAAGCTCTGTCGATCAGATGCTAAGAGCTCATGTGTCAGGCGAATACATTAACTTAGAACCTTTGACTAAGGATCACGCCGAAGAGTACTTTCGTCAATATCATAATACCGACATACAGCAAATGACGGACCTACCTCTATTTACTAGCGCCTGCGAAGTTAGCAAATGGATTGAAGAAGATTCAGTAAGTACTAATACCTATAATTACGCTATCTTAGTACCAGTTATAGGATTTGCTGGATTTGTGAATTTAATAGTATCCGAACATGCAGCATTCTTTGGTATATGGCTAGGAGAAAAATTTCAAGGAATAGGATTAGGCACCCAAGCTGGCCAATTAATTTGTCAACACGCAT
>JACCEC012253278.1_pt1 | contig 14167 bp, 10 predicted proteins | sample 7450121 | NCBI WGS metagenome assembly JACCEC01 (sample SAMN15323455, study PRJNA562643) | freshwater metagenome | isolation source: river surface water | place: USA:Blue River Watershed | collected 2017-08-18 | reverse complement strand
CTTTAGTTGAAGGGCACATACCGCTATCGCGACATCGACCTCGTTGTCGTCAAAGGAAAAACCCAGCCGGTTCGTGTGTATGAGATTCTCGATTATCACGACAACAAGACTTTCCCCAATATGATCGATGTCATCACGCGTTTTGGCGATGCAATGCAGGCCTACCGCACCGGTGATTGGCGAAAAGCGAGGGCCGGCTTTGAGCAATGCCTCAAGCTCAACCAGGAAGATCATTTGTCACAGACTTATATCGATCGATGCGATTATCTCGAGGCTCATCCGCCAGTTGGCGAATGGAATGGCGTTTGGGTGATGAAAGAGAAATGACGGAAAAACTGACTTGTCGTCCACAGTTGCGATGGGCGCTCGGCCACCTTGCGCCCGATTGCAGCGAGGCGCGTCTCGATTCGCTGATTGAGCTTGTCGATCGTTCGATGAATCTCCCCGGTCGGCACTATCACGACCTGGCCCATGCATTGATGGTCGCCGAGTCGAACGACCCGCTTGATGCTCTGATTGGCCTATTTCACGACATCGTTCAAGCCGGTGTTGATGGCGGCTTGCCGCCCGATAGCGATCAATACTTGGTCGGCTTGGTTGAGAGGAGCGCGAGCGGCGAGTTTAAGCTGCTTGAGTCGCCCGATGCCTTGCGCGATCCAGTGTTCGATATCGTGAAGCGCTGCTTTCGTTTCTCAGACACCGAGACCTTATCCCCTTTTGGCGGACAGAATGAATTTTTGAGCGCCCTCATCGCATGCAAAGCGATGAGCGATCTTCTCGATGCGGAGCATTTAGCGGCGATCACGCTGGGAATCGAAGCGACAGTGCCCTTCCGCAAGGATCCGAATCAAATTTCGGCCGCATACATCTTGGCTTTGACCGAGATCAATCATCGTCATAGCGCCAACATAGGCGAGCCGGATATGCGTTCGCACATTCGACGCGCAGTTCGCATTGCCAATCGCGACGTACGAAGCTTTGGCGAGACTGACTTGATCGCCTTTCTGGACGACACTTGGGGGCTGATGTACGAGTCGTCAACTGAACTGAGAGCGGGCGGCTCGATTAGCGTCACGCAATACCGCCAGACGCTGCAGAAGATGACTCGATTCCTATCGTCGCTGGCGGCACCTGTCATTTTCAGACAATACGACGGCGAGCCGATTCAATCAGACCATCAACATAGACTCGAAACAACCACACGAAATTTAGATGTCATCGGCGAGGTGATGCGTGCGAAGTTGCTCGCCATTGCTCTCATTGAATCGTCAGATAGCTATGGATGCCGCGCCTTCAATCCAGCTCGTTTGAAGTCCGCCTTACGCGCGACCAAGATCGCAACGGGGATGAAAGCGATTGAAGTTCTCGAGCCGGGTACGGCTACGAGAGTGGAGTTCGATATTCGACAGTCGCCGCTGTCACATCTGTTGATTCAGCGACTTTCACGCGAGTCCATTCACGAGCACGCCGATTCAATTGACCTTGCAACGCCCGTTAGCAGCAGTCTGATCGAAAAATTCCCTGTCGAAATTCAATCTCGAGCACGCGAACTCGCACGAGCCATGCTGCTTTAACGTCGGTGGTGCGAGCGCTTGGCCTTTTCGGAATCCGGCGGCGGTTTCAAAGGCGCGAAACCTGGCTCACCGACTTCGCAAATTTCAACCGGATCTTCGACACCCTTAACCTCGTATAAGCCGTGGTTCTTCCACTCGATCTCGGGAATGCCATCGATCTCATATCCGTTAAGCATCTGATAGGCGTTGTCGTAGGCAAAGCGTGACATCAAAATTTGTCTACCCTGCGCTAACGACATGATTCGCGCGGCAGTATCGACCTGAATGCCATTGAAGTCGAAAGTTTTTCCAGCCACTTTTGCGTTATCGGCATAAACCTCGCCGACGTGGATTCCGACACGGTCTTGAATATCCGTCCCTTCGGCTTCATTCATGTCCTCGATGCGGCTCTGCATACGCAAAGCAAATGTCACTGCCTCGGACGGCGTGGCAAACGCAATGAAGAAGGAGTCTCCCGAAGTCGAAACCTCTTCACCCGTTGCTGTGGAAGCCAAGATATTACGCACGAGGTCATGATGCTGACGCACCAACTGCATCGCCTGCGCATCACCATACTCCTGCTTGAGCTTGGTGGATCCTACGAGATCGGTGAACAGCATCGTCACGACCCGATTGGAAGTCGCCTTGCGGGCACCCGCATGAATCCCCGGCATCGAGCGATGCTCTTCCCCGCCTGAACGGGCAGGCGCCGGTTCCGGCGCACGCGCGGTAGCAGGTGCAGGGGCAGTTGTCGGGGCGGGGGGGCGTGTTGCAGCTGGTGCCGCACCGAAGGGATCGAGCGCGACCTGAGCCAGCAAGCCGGTTAGCGCGGGCGATGAGACCTTCTTATTGAGGTTCGAGCGCACGACCGTCATGTTCAATACTTTTGACAGAACAGCGTGATAGCGGCTATCCGCCAAGTATCCAAGTCCGCTTGGGCCCTGCCAAACCACGACCACTTCGCCGTTGAGTCCGAAGCCGTGACAAATATCGCGCATCTGTCGCAGAAGGTTCTGCTGGTCGGGAGCCGGGACACTGGCCATCAACGGCGAAAACGGCACGAAGACGAACTCGCTGCCCTGAATGCGGACATGCGCGACCTGTACGGAATTCATGACTGCTTCTCCCTCGAGCAGATAAGGACAGGGCCGCCTCGCTGGACGATGCCCAATCCCTCCATTATGAATACAATCAGGCCGAAAATAACGAGCCCGTCCAAATCCACCGGTCGTCGCGAGGGGTCACAACTTGATTAAGATCGATGAAATTCTATTGCGGGTCCTCAGTTCGGTACCGGTTTTCGCTGGCGTGGGCCGACTGGAGCTGATCGCCCTCTTAGCGAACGCCGTCCGGGTGGAGCGTAAGGCTGACCAGCCCTTTTTCAGTGAGGGCGACGAAGGGCAAACCTTTTTCGTCTTCATCGCCGGTACTGCTGTCATCGAAAAACATACCGATGCAGGCTGGCAAACACTGGCGGATTTGAAGCCCGGCGAAACTTTCGGCGAAATGGCTATCGTCGATGGCGGGAAACGCTCTGCACGAGTACGCGCCACCACCGATGCCGTTGCTTTGATGTTTCAAAAGAATGACATCGAATTGTCCGCGGAAGCGGCGATCGTCATCTACCGCAATATCGCTCGCATTTTGTCCAAGCGCCTCCGTCACTACAACGAAAAGCTATAAAGCTGTCATCAAAACGAATTTGATTCTGGGTAAAATTCCGACATGACTTCGGAATACTTTGGCTCGATACTCGACCGTCGTTTATCTCGGCGAAACTTTCTCGCGAGCAGCAGCGCTGCGGCTGCCGTATCAGCGCTACCCAGCATCGCGTTTTCAGCCGTCAATAAAACCCCGGTTCAGAAAGCCGTCGCGACGGCCATTGAGCCGACTCGTGTCGATGCGATTACGCTCGCAGCAGGCCTACGTAGCGATCTTTTGATTCGGGCCGGCGACGCTCTCTTCGATGGCGTTGCGGCTCTCGATGGCAAAGCGATGCAATCTTTGTCGTGGCTTGATGAAGGCGCGGCAGCTCGCCAAGAAAAGTTATTCGGTACTAATAATGACGCGCTCGCATTTTTTCCGATAGGCGATCGCGCCTCGTCGGGCGTGCTGTGTGTCAACCATGAATATGTCATGGCGGATCTCTCTTTTGCCGAGTGGCCAAAAGCAGGGCCCAATCGAGCTGCCGAGCGTCAAGCCTGGATCAAAAAACGTCCACAAGCAGTGGCCTGGATGCAGGCAGCCCATGGCGTGAGCGTTATCGAAATCGAACGCGCCAGCAAGGGCTGGAAAACCCGTAGCGGCGGCCGATTGACGCGACGAATTACTGCAAATACCCCCATGGAAATCTGTGGCCCTGCGAGAGGTCACGAACTCATGCGAACGAACGCCGATCCGAGCGGCACAGTCGCATTGGGGACATTTGCTAACTGTGCCGGAGGCAAGACTCCGTGGGGCACCTATCTCACGGCTGAAGAAAATATTCAGGATTATTTTGGCTCGGCGAAATCCTGGAGCGATGCGACCAACGATTCGGCGACGGTTGAAGCGCATCGACGCTGGCCACTACGCGAGCGCTCTGCCTACGGCTGGGATCTGGTCGACTCACGATTCGATGTGCGCAAAGAGCCTCGTGAGCCGCTGCGCCATGGTTGGATCGTCGAAATCGATCCGCAGCAACCGACAGCGCCACCCAAGAAAAGGACGGCTTTAGGTCGTTTTTGTCATGAAGGCGCCAATACGATTTTGACTCGAGATGGTCGTGTCGCCGCGTATATGGGCGATGACGCAAAATTCGAATACGTCTACAAATTTGTCAGTCGCGATCGTTACAACCCTGCAGATCGCACCGCCAATCTCGACCTGCTCGATCATGGCACGCTATATGTCGCCCGCTTCGATGCATCAGGCCAGGGTGTATGGCTACCGCTCGTACACGACGAAAATGGGCCTCTCAACTCACGCAACGGATTTTCCAGTCAAGCCGAAGTCGTCATCAAGTGTCGTGCCGCGGCTGATCTGCTCGGCGCCACACCGATGGATAGACCTGAAGATGTAGAGCCGAGCCCGATCACAGGCCACGTCTACATGGCGTTAACCAAAAATGATGAGCGTCAAAACGCGAGTAAGACGTTTAACGGTCGGACGGTGAATTTGGGGCCGAACGCAGCTAATCCGAGGCCGCAGAACGACTTTGGCCATATTGTCGAACTGATCGAAGAGAAGTCGGATGCTGCAAGCACTCGTTTCACTTGGAACCTGTTCCTGCTCGCTGGCGATCCGCGTCTGACTGACGCCAAGTTCATCACCGACGTTAGTACCATCGAGGCGGGCGGGCTCGCGCGCGAAGACTTGTACTACGCGGGCTATAGCGATAGAGCTAAAGTCAGCCCGATCGCGTGTCCCGATAATCTCGGCTTCGATCCGACGGGTCGGCTTTGGGTGGTCACCGATGCGGATACTGGGCTGATCGGAAACAACGGCTGTTACGTCGTACCCACGAGCGGCCCTGATCGCGGCTACCTCAGACAGGTCGTGAGCGCACCCATCGGCGCCGAAATCTGTGGTTGCGAATTCACGCCCGACGGACGGACTCTCTTCTTGTCGATTCAACACCCGGGAGAAGGCGGGTCAGTCGATGCACCGATCAGTCACTGGCCAGATGGCGGCGATCTGCCGGCGCGATCGGCTGTCATCGCTATCAGCCGAGAGGACGGAACCCCGCTGTAAGGCGATGTCGATGGCCGTACAATCGGCTGCATGAACACGCCAACGCAGCAGAACCAATACCAGCTCTTCAAACAGGCTCAAGGCTTTAGTCTGAATCTCCTCGAGGGCGCGCCGGTGCGCAAACCGGGCCCGAACGAAGTGCTCGTTCGAGTGAGAGCAACGTCGCTCAACCGGCGTGACATCATGGTGCTGCGAGGTTGGTACCCGGTTGGCGATCGCTCGACCATCGTGCCCCTATCGGATGGCGCAGGCGAGATTGTTGCTGTCGGCGATAAGGTAACGCGCGTCAAACCAGGCGATCGCGTAGTCGCTCAGTTTTTTCAAACTTGGTTAGATGGCAGACCGACCGCTGCAACGGGAGCATCGGCACTCGGTGGCGCCCAAGATGGGATGCTCTCGGAATATGTCACCTTGAATGAAGAAGGCGTACTGCACTTTCCGGCACACCTATCTTTTGAGGAAGCAGCGACCCTACCCTGCGCCGCTCTAACGGCTTGGAACGGACTTGTCACACGCGGCAATCTTCGTAGTGGTGATCACGTTTTGCTACAAGGTACGGGCGGTGTCTCGATCTTTGGCCTGCAGTTTGCCGTTGCACATGGTGCCAGCGCGATTATCACCAGTTCGAGCGATGCCAAACTTGCTCGTGCCCGCGACCTTGGCGCAACTCACCTCATCAACTATCGAAAAACTTCCGAGTGGGCGCGCTCCGTACTCGATGCAACTAACGGAGTCGGCGCACACCACGTGCTCGAAGTGGGCGGCGTCGGCACATTGACTCAGTCTCTTGCGTCACTTGCGCATGGCGGCCATATCGCAATTATCGGTGGCCTTGCCGGATTTGGCGGCGAAATTCCGGCCGCGGGAATGATTGGTCGCAGCACCAGTGTCTCAGGCATTTTTGTCGGCTCACGCACAAACTTCACCACGATGAATGAGTTCATCATCCAACATCGCATCAAACCCGTCATCGATCGGGTCTTTGACTTTGCACAAGCGGATGCGGCGTTCGTCTACATGGAGAACGGCAATCACTTCGGCAAAATCGTCATTCGGCATGGATGATGGACCTACAGACTTTTTTCGAGCAGGAACGTAACTGCGGCGCAACGCTCGTTATCGCAATCGTCATCGCCACTGAAGGTTCGACCTACCGAAAACCCGGCGCCTTCATGCTACTTTCTTCGAGCGGTCGTCGAGCCGGACTATTGAGCGGCGGCTGCCTAGAAGCCGATCTACACGAGCACGCGCTCAAGATGTTGGCTGACGATAACCGATGTGTGACACATCGCTATGATAATCGCAGTAGCGATGATCCAATTTGGGGCCTCGGCCTCGGTTGCGAAGGCTCTATGACGATTCGGCTACTGCGATGCGGGGCCGCCGAGTCCTATGAACCATTAGCGTCCGTCTTCGAAGCCTCACTTCGCAGTGAACCATTCGAAACGACTGTGGATTCCTTCGTGTGGCGAGTCGCACCACCGCCGAAACTACTCATCTGTGGCGCAGGCCCCGATGCCGAACCCTTATTTGAGTTTGCTTATCGACTCGGCTGGAAAGTTTCGTTAATTGATCATCGCCTAGCCTATGCGACAGCGAATCGCTTCCATGGCGCCGAACTCGTCAGACATATCGAGCTGGAGCGATGGTCGGCCGAAATCGCGCTTGAGCACTATTCCGCGGCGGTCGTGATGAGTCATCACTTGGGTGCGGATGCGAAATATCTCGAGGCGCTCGCAAACTCTCGAATTCCCTACATCGGCTTGCTCGGCCCTCCGGCAAGACGCGCGCGACTGATGGCAGATCTCGGGGTGAAAGCCGATAGTCTCAATGCACGACTGCGTGCACCCGTTGGCCTGAACCTTGGCGGCAGAACACCCGAAGCGATCGCACTGTCGATCGTTGCCGAACTCCAATCGACCTTCAGTTCGAACGCGGTTTAACTCGTCGGGTGGGCTCTGCCTGCAGCGGGTCTTCCGGCCAGTAATGCCGTGGATAGCGTCCGCGCATGTCTTTACGAACTTCGGCATAAGCGTTGCGCCAAAAACTCGCCAAATCCGAAGTGATTTGTAAGGGGCGTTGAGCAGGCGAGAGAAGCTTGAAAGTGACCGGCAGTTTTCCAAGCGCCAATCGTGGCGTGCTCGCAAGGCCGAAAACTTCTTGCATTCGCATCGAGGCACAGGGCGCAAGATCATCGAGGTAGTCGATACGAACCCGACTGCCCGTCGGCACCATAAGATGTGTTGGTAGCCATTCATCAAGACGACGAACGGCATCACCTCCAAGACGAAACTGCAGCGCCTCGAGTAAGGGCAGCTTTGCTAAATGAGATCGACGCGTTACGCCATCAAGCCAAGGCGTCAACCAGGTTTCAAAATCACGTAGCAAGGCTTCATCGGACATATCGGGCCAATCTTGAGTACTCGGCAGGCCGGTACGGCGCGCTATTTGAACGCGCGCACAGAATGATCGACTTTCATCGCTCCATGGCAAAGCGGTCAGCCCCATCTCCCGTATGCCATCGATCATGGCAGGTACTAGATCCGAGACGTTCTCCAGCCTTCGTGGCTTTTCCTGAAGGATCAATGCGTCGAGTCGAACGACCTCGCGCGCAATGACGCACTGCTCCTGCGAGGACCAAAAGGTTTCGGTCACACGTTGCCAGCGATGGGCGGTTGCCGCCTCCAGCATGTCGTGCGACAACTCGGCAGCCAATCGAATGTGCGCTTCTCGACCACGGTCTTCTAACTCAACTGCAACGAGGTAATCACTTGCCGCTAAACGATCCGCACCGGCAATTAGCGCGCCTTTGCCACTCGTTAAAAGAAATTTTCCAACGCCGCCTGCCCGTCGCTGGGCAATTCGATCTGGATATGCCAAGGCGAGCAAACCACCCACATCCAAACGGGGCCCTCGACTCGTTGCGGGAGTCGCGGTCAATCGTTTCTCGAACTGAGTCGACAGCCGTCGAGCTCTAGCCAGTGCCGCCTGATCAATGCCAAAGCCGCTCGCTGCTCGATCCAGCAGGGCCAATCGAGCGGCGACATCGATATCGTCCGCACGTCGAAGAATGTCACGCTCGGTGAGCAACGCAGCAAGCTTCGCGCCTTCGTGCTCAACGCCGCATCGTCGGCTCTCGATTAAAAGATGCGCCAATCTTGGATGGACCGGCCAACTCGCCATCGCACGCCCATGCGTGGTGATGCGCGACTGTGGGTCTAAAGCTCCAAGAGCACGCAAGGTATCACGTGCACTATCCAACACGGCCCGCGGCGGCACATCCAACCAGCGAAGCGCCGTTGGCTCGATGACCCCCCACTCCGCAAGATCCAGTGCCAGCGGCATCAAGTCGGCATCAACAAGCTCTGGCGGCGTATGCGCATTCAAACTGCGCTCGGCTCCCTCACTCCAAAGTCGATAGCAAACTCCTGCTGCAACGCGCCCCGCACGCCCTGCTCTTTGCGCAGCCGAGGCACGTGAAATTCGTCGAGTCTCGAGTCGAGACATACCAGATGCCGGATCAAAAACAGACCGACGAACCAACCCACTATCAATCACGATACGGATGCCGGGCAAGGTTAGACTGGTCTCGGCAATATTGGTCGAGAGAATCACTCGGCGCACGCTCGAGTTTTCGCGTAGCGCTTCATCTTGCGCCTCGAGCGAGAGATCACCGTGCAACGCCAACGCTTGTGCTCGGCTAGCAATGAAATCGGGCGCAGACTCAATGAACTCTTTAACACGCCGAATCTCTCCCATGCCGGGTAAGAAGACCAGCATGTCACCCTCGCACTCCCGAAGCGCACGCAATACGGCGAGCCCTGCCAGTCGCTCGACGGACTCCGCATCGCTTGGCAAAACAGGCAGACCCTTGCCTAAGTGACGAATATCGACGGGGAAACTACGCCCCATACTCGTGATCACTGGCGCGCTAGACTGCGGCTCCGAGGCGAGCAGCTTCGCCACACTCACTCCATCGAGCGTCGCCGACATCACGAGAATTTTAAGATCGGTACCCAGCGCTGTTTGTGAGTCCAAACACAGTGCGAGCCCAAGATCGGCGTTGAGACTGCGCTCATGGAATTCGTCAAATATAACGAGGGCGATATCCTCGAGTGCCGGATCGGCTTGTAGTAGCCGGTTCAAAATCCCTTCCGTGACGACTTCAATTCGAGTTCTTGCGCTGACTCGAGTCTCGAGCCGCATCCGATAACCGACCGTCTCACCGACATTCTCACCGAGAGTACCTGCCATACGCTGGGCAACAGCGCGTGCAGCCAATCGGCGAGGCTCCAGCATCAGAATTTTTCGATCACGCAACCACGGCGCATCAAGCAAGGCTAAGGGCACGACCGTGCTCTTACCGGCCCCAGGTGGCGCCTCCAGAACCACATTCGCATGCTCACACAGCGCGGCTTTCAGCGCTTCAAGCGATTCACGAATAGGAAGTTCGGGCAGTGTGATCACAGGATGGATAAAAGCCATTGCGACAGAGTTAGGAATTGTATGCAATCGGCGCTCATGCAGTTCTTGAAACGTTTGCTCGGGTTCGTCGGCGCCGTCTTCGGAATCCTGTGGCTAGGCGCCAGTATCTGGGCGTACTGGCCGTATCCTGCCGAGGAGTCTGCCAACACACTAGCCGGGGATAACGATCGGTTTATCACCGTCGATGGCTTGAGTTTGCGCTATCGCGAATGGGGTCAAAAACAAGCCGATGCCCCGTCACTCTTACTCATCCATGGCTTTGGGAACTCTTTGCAAAGCTTTCGCGAACTCGCACCGCGTCTTGCCGATTCTTATCACGTGGTCGCCATCGACATGGTGGGATATGGCCTATCCGACAAACCGGTCGATTACGATTATCACAATGGGCCTCAGGCGCAAACGCTCATCCGGGCCGCGCGCCAACTCGGACTCGACCAAGTTGTTTATGTAGGGCACTCGCTCGGCGGAGCTGTCGCTCTACAAGCAGCTGTTCTCGATGAGAAGGCTGGCGGCCTCGTGCTGATGAATCCTGGCATCATCAGCACTGGAGTGCCAAAAATAGTCCAGCTCACTCTGCCGCCTTTACCCCGCATGTCGGCAAAGCTTTTCGCTAGCCGAGAATTTCGCGAAACGTTTTTGAAAAACTCTTATGTCAACCCGGCGATCGTAACCGAAGCTGTGATCGATGACGTCATGCTAGCAGCGCGCAGTGAAGGCTATATGCGCGGCACGACATCGCTCATGGGACAGTATCGTGAGGGTGATGAAATCGCTCTTGCTGCGAAAATCAGCGTTCCCGTTTTGATTCCCTGGGGCGATCAAGATCGAAACAAACCACGGCAAGAGGCAACCGAACTACAAGCCTTGCTACCTGGCTCCACACTCGTTCGATTTGCAAACGCCGGCCACTATGTTCATGAGGAAGCGCCCGCTGAGGTCGCACAAACCATCATCGAGTGGCTGAATCAGCAAAACTCGGTGAGCGCCAAATCGCTATAGCGATCAATACCCAGCTTAGGATTAATGTACCGCCACCGAATGGGGCGATCATGGCAATCCACTTTGGAGCGCCAAAGGTCAGCGCGTAAATGCTGCCACAGAAAAGCATGATCCCGACGAGCAACGCCGTTGCGAGGCGTCCAAATACCCGATTAGTTGGATCTTGTCGCTGCAAGAACCCGATGCCAAGCAGACCTAGCGAGTGAAAAAACTGATAAGTTACTGCGATATCAAAACTCGCAAATCGCTCTGGCGTCAGAATTGGCCGAAGCGCATGCGTCCCGAAAGCACCTAAAGCAGTGGCAACAGCGATCGATATCGCCGCCAAACACCAGATCATTTTTGCGCTCATCGAGCGCGCTCCACCTGCTGCCAGGCCAGCTCAGACATCAACTCGACATTGCCGGCGTATTCTTTGGCTTTGGGACTGACGGCGGTTCCACGAGCGAGACGACCCCGAATACCGTGGAAGATACCCGCCAAACGAAACATACAAAACGCGACGTAGTAATCGAGAGCCGGAATACCTGCGATACCACGACGCTGACAATAAAGATCGATGTACTCGCGCTCGGATGGCAATCCCTGCTTTTCGAGATCGACATTCATCAGCCCTGGAATCGCTGCGGATGGCACCCGATACATCATAAAGTTGTAGGCGAAATCCGCCTCTGGATTACCAATGGTCGACAACTCCCAATCGAGTACGCCGAGCACCTGCGGCTCGTCTTTGGCGAAGACCATGTTGTCGATTCGAAAATCACCGTGCACCAGCGTCGGTGCCGGCTCGACAGCAGGCGCATTGGTTGGCAACCATTCGATCAGTCGTTCCATTGCTGGAACGCGGCCGGCAACTTCAATATCGGCAAGATAAAGTTTGGACCATCGAGCAACCTGACGCGCAACGTAGCCTTCTGCCTTCCCGTAGTCCGCAAGACCGACACTGTGCACATCGACTCGATGCAGGTCTGCCAAGGTTTCTGCCATTGACGTAAAAACGGGACGCCTCTCTTGAGGATTGAGCTCTGGCAAGCTCGGATCCCAAAAAATACGGCCATCGAGACAATCCATGACGTAAAAAGCAGTTCCGATAATGGAAATGTCTTCGCAAAGAGCCCACGTCTTAGCAACCGGAAATCCGGTTCCCTGTAGCGCGTGCATGATTCGATACTCACGCTCGATCGCATGGGCAGACGGAACCAGTACACCGGGCGGCTTCCGACGCAAAGCAAACGAGTGACTACGCCCTGAAAGCTGCGCATCCACTCGGTACGTCGGATTGGACTGCCCACCAGAAAATTGAGTAACTCGGTCAATACCAGAAAAGCCGTCGATGGCTTTTTTCAGGTAGATCTCGAGCGCATTAACGTCAAACTCGAGACCGGGTCGAAAGTGATGCGGCGCGCTCATGGTCTAGGATTTCTTTTCGATCGAACGTGCTGGGTTCGGAACGGTTTTCTTTGCCCTTCTTTCATAACCCCCGTCCCTGCTGGTTGCCAAGCTGGCACGAGATGCTGCTTGCCCGGTCCAATCAGATCGGCACGACCCATGCGCCGTAAGGCATCACGTAAAGTCGGCCAATTGTTGGCGTCGTGATAGCGTAAAAAAGCCTTGTGTAAGCGACGGACTTTGAGGCCTTTTGGAATCGCAACTTCTTCACTCGTGCGGGAAACGCGCCGCAGCGGATTCTTGCCGGAGTGATACATCGCCGTCGCAGTTGCCATGGGTGACGGAAGGAAGGCCTGTACCTGATCCGCTCGGAATCCATTGCGCTTCAACCATAGGGCCAGTTCGAGCATGTCTTCATCGGTCGTGCCCGGATGTGCCGCAATAAAATACGGGATCAGATATTGCTCTTTGCCGGCTTCTCGCGAGTACCGATCAAAGAGTTCTTTGAATCTGTCGTACGTGCCAATACCGGGCTTCATCATTTTTGATAGCGGCCCTTCACTAATAGCTTCAGGCGCGATTTTGAGATAGCCACCAACGTGATGTTGCGCGAGTTCCTTGACGTACTCCGGCGATTCAATCGCAAGGTCGTATCGAACACCCGAGGCAATCAACACTTTCTTGATTCCGGGCAGACTGCGCGCCTTCCGATAAAGCTGAATGAGTGGTGTGTGATCCGTATTCAGATTGGGGCAAACACCCGGGAAAACGCAGGACGGTCTTCGACAGGCGCTCTCGATCTCTCGGCTCTTGCAAGCAAGGCGATACATATTCGCGGTGGGCCCGCCTAAATCCGAAATCACTCCAGTGAACCCAGGAACGGTATCGCGAATCTTTTCAATTTCACGCAGTACCGAAGCCTCGGATCGGCTCTGGATGATGCGTCCTTCATGCTCGGTGATCGAGCAGAACGTACAACCACCGAAACAGCCGCGCTGAATGGCGATCGAAAAGCGAATCATCTTGTACGCCGGGATCTCCGCATCACCATAAAAGGGATGAGGCTGCCGCTGATAGGGCAGTTCGTAGACACGATCCATCTCGGACGTCGTTAACGGGATCGGAGGCGGATTGAGCCAAACATCGACATTACCGTGACGTTGCACGAGCGCACGCGCATTACCGGGATTGGCCTCCAGATGCAGAATTCGCGAGGCATGCGCATACATTACCGGGTCGTCGACGACCTGCTCGTAAGCCGGCAAACGAATGACACTGCGATCGCGATCCGCATTCTTCACACGTCGAACGAAGCGAACGACTTTTTCCGCCGATCTCGTTTCGTCAGCGTCGACACTGGTCGCAGCGACAGCCGCTGCTTGTGTAGACGCCTTCGTTCCACCGTTATCGTCCATCGCATAGGGGTCGATAGGCGGATTCAGCGGCCCCGGGGTATCGAGATGCGTTGAATCGATCTCGAGATAGTCTTCGGGCACAGCCTTGCGGGTGAACACCGTTCCACGCAGATCGGTAATCGCCGCGATCGACTCGCCGGCCGCCAACCGGTGCGCGATATCGACGATCTGCCGTTCCGCGTTTCCGTACACGAGCAGATCGGCCTTGGCGTCGAGTAAGACCGAGCGACGCACCTTCTCCGACCAATAATCGAAATGGGCTATGCGACGCAGGCTCGCTTCGATGCCTCCAATGACGATCGGCACCTCCGGATAGGCCTCACGCGCACGCTGGGAATAAACGATAACCGACCGATCCGGGCGCTTGCCCCCCTCGCCACCCGGGGTATAAGCGTCATCACTTCGAATCCGACGATCGCTGGTATAGCGATTAACCATCGAATCCATGTTCCCGGCGGTGATGCCGAAAAAGAGGTTCGGCTTGCCGAGAGCGCGGAACGGGTCGGCGCTCTGCCAATCTGGCTGGGAGATGATGCCGACCCGAAAGCCCTGCGCCTCGAGCAAGCGACCGATGATCGCCATGCCGAAACTCGG
>JACCEC010836556.1_pt1 | contig 14168 bp, 7 predicted proteins | sample 7450121 | NCBI WGS metagenome assembly JACCEC01 (sample SAMN15323455, study PRJNA562643) | freshwater metagenome | isolation source: river surface water | place: USA:Blue River Watershed | collected 2017-08-18 | reverse complement strand
GCGCCGTTCGGGCGTCGGCTGCGGGTGGCGTCGCTCAGTTTCACGCAGCCGCATGCGGCGTTCGAGGCGGAGGTGGTGGACCTCGGCGATGCGCGCGAGGCGGACTTGGCCAAGGCGGAGACCCGGGGCCGCGTGGGCTTGCTGGCGCCGTCGACGCCGCTGCAGACGAGCGAGATCGTGGCGATGGCGACGGCGCGCGGGCTGCGCGCGGTGCTCTTCATCAACCGCGAGGGCGGCGGACAGCTCTTGGCGCGCACGGGGAGTTTTTCCGGCGAGCCGTTGCCTTTGCCGATCTACTCGGTGGCGCAGGAAGAAGGGCGCTGGTTGCAGCGCCTGCGCGCGGGAGGCACGCCGGTGCGGGTGCGGGTCGAGACGAAGTCGCGCTGCCGCCTGGTGACGACGGCGAATCTGCGGGTGACGATTCCGGGCCAGGCGTCGTCGCGGCTGATCGTCGGCGCACACTTCGACAGCTGGGACCTCGGGCAGGGGGCGATGGACAACGGCATCGGCGTGGCCCAGCTCTATGCGCTGGCGTTGGCCCTGCGCGGAACCCAGCCGCGCCACACGGTGGAGCTGCACTGGTTCAACGGGGAGGAGCAGGGGTTGGCGGGGTCGCGGCATGCGGCCGCCCAGCTCGGCGATACCCCGGTGGTGGCGATGCTCAATCTCGACATGGTCGGCGTGCCGATCGGGGTGAACGCGCTGGGCGACGACTCGCTGGTGCCGGCGCTGGAGCGTTGGCATGCGGCGCGGCCGGAGAAAGCGCGACTGGCCAAGGGGGTGGAGAACCTGAACTGGGTCGGCAGCGACCATACGCCCTACCAGCTGGCGGGCGTTCGGGCGCTGACCTTCAACGGGCCGATCCCGCGCGAGTCGGTGCGCTACTACCACGACTTCGCGGATACGATCGACAAGGTGCCCGCGGCGTTGGTCGACGATTCGGCGGCGGTGATCACGGACTTGGTGCGTGCGCTGGCGGACGACGCGACGCTGGCGGCGTGGCGCCGTCCGGCGGCGGAAACGGAGAAATTGTTCACGCGCTTCGGGCTGGAAAAACGGATGCGGGCCATGGGGCTTTGGCCGGTCGTCCGCTGAGCGGGGAGCACGACGAACGGGCTTCGGGCTCGCTTCGGACGCGAGGACCGACAGAACGGTCCGTGGTCGCGCCGGTCGCTTCACCCCATGTCGCTCGCCCGATTTTTCCCGCGTTGGCTGCCGCCTCTGGGCGTGGCGGTGTTGCTTTCGGCCTGCGCGACGGAGCGGGCGCAGCGGATCGCGGCGCACGCCGAGCGCTTCGCGCAGCTGACGGAGGACGCGCAGCGGCACGTGCAGGCGGGGGATGTCGATCTGGGGTGGGACGCGGAGACGGTGTTCATGGCGATCGGCAAGCCGACCCGGGTGATCAAACTCGCGGAACCGGAAGGAGCGGAGCGCTGGGCGTATCGGAACTATGTCTACGGCGCGGGATCGGCGGCGGCGGTGACGATGGCGGCGCCGGGCGGGTTTGCGGATCCTTCGCGCAGCGCGGGGCCGGGCGGGGGCCGGTCGAGCTCGGTGCCGTCGCGGGCGCCGAACACGACCCCGGGGGTGACGCTCGATACGTCGGCGGGCGGGGTGGGGACCTTGTATGTGGACTTTGCCGGGGGCCGGGTGGTGCGGATCCGGGTGGATCCGTATTGAGGATCGGGGAGGCGCGGTGGCCGGGGAGAGGCGTAGGAAGCGGACGGGCCGCGCCGGTGGTCGCGGGGTGCAACGGATTGAACGATCGGGTCTGCGGCGGGGCTCGCCATCGGCGTGGATTTCCCTCTCGTGGAGGCCGCCCCTATGAAACGACTCCTGATTCTCCTGTGCGCCCTCGCGGGCCTGTCGAGCGCGTCGGCTGCGAGCGCGGCCAAGAAGCCCAACGTGATCTTCATCCTGAGCGACGACGTCGCGCAGGGAGACCTGGGGGTCTACGGGCAAAAGACGATCCAGACACCCCGACTCGACCGCATGGCGCGGGAAGGAACGCGGTATCTCCAGGCGTATTGCGGCACGGCGGTCTGCGCGCCGTCCCGCACGTCGCTGATGACCGGCCTGCACACGGGGCATGCGCCGGTGCGCGGCAATTGGGAAGTGCAGCCGGAGGGGCAGCTGCCGCTGCCGGCGAGCACGGTGACCGTGGCACAGATCCTGAAGACGGCCGGCTACGCGACGGCGGTGATGGGCAAGTGGGGCATGGGCATGATGGACACGAGCGGCAGCCCGCTGCGGAAAGGCTTCGACCATTTCTTCGGCTACAACTGCCAGCGGCACGCGCACTCGTATTTCCCGACCTACCTGTGGAACGACGACAAGCGCTTCGATCTGCCCGGCAACGACGGCGTGGGCGTCGGGAAGACGTTTGCGCAAAACTTGATCCAGGACGACGTGCTGCGCTGGGTGCGGGCGAAGAAGGACGAACCGTTTTTCCTTTTCTACGCGATCACGCTGCCGCACGGGCGCCACGAGATCGACGACGTCGGCATCTACGCGGACAAGCCGTGGACGCCGCAGCAGAAGGCCTACGCCGCGCAGGTCACGCGACTCGACCGCGACATCGGGCAACTGCTCGACCTGCTGGCGGAGCTAAAGATCGAGGATCGGACGCTGGTGATGGTGGCGGGTGACAACGGGTCTTCCTTCGCGCCGGACTCGGAGATTGGAAAGCTCTTCGACCAGGCGAACAACGGTCTGCGCGGCTACAAGCGCGGGCTCTACGAGGGCGCGCTGCGGCAGGCGGCGCTGGCGCGTTGGCCGGGCACGGTGCCGGCGGGGCGCGTGACGGATGAGCCCTGGGCGTTTTGGGATTTTCTGCCGACGGCCGTGGAGCTGGCGGGGGCCAAACTGCCTGCGGGCTATGCGTCGGACGGGCGATCGCTGGTGTCGTTTCTCAAGGGCGGGGCGGCGCCGCAGCGGGAGTATTTTTATTGGGAGCTGCACGAGCAGCGGCCGATCCAGGCGCTGCGCTTCGGCAACTGGAAAGCGGTGCGCAACGGGCACGACCGGCCGATCGAACTCTACGACCTCGCGCTGGACGCGGGGGAGAGCAAGAACGTCGCGGCGGCGAATCCGGCGCTGGTGGCCAAGGCGGAGGCCCTCATGCAGGCGGCGCACACGCCGGATGCGAACTGGCCGCTGAACGCGCGCGCGGCGCATCGGCCGGGCGGTGCGGCCAACGCGAAAAAGAAGGCGGCGAAGTAGGGCGGGTGGTGATAAGCCACGGAGTGAAGTTCCGGTTTCGCGGCTTTTCTTTGAATGCGTCGGCTGGAGAATCCGGTGAGTGGCGGCGCCATGGGTAGACTTACCCGCGGACATGGGCGGCACCTGGCTTGGCCATGATGCGGTCAAGCTCTGCGTCTACCGGAAATCCGGTATATAGAAAGTTTGCGCGGGGGGGGGGGGGGATTCGCTTCCATGCGCACCCCTCCCTATTCCGGTATGAAAATTTCCGTCTCGTTTCCCCGGCGCGTTCAATTGGTTTCGGCGATGTGTCTGGCGGCGAGCGCCGCCGCACCGGCCGTGGGGCAGACAAGTGCAACCACAAGTTCTACCACCTCGGCTGCAGTCGCCTCGGTGCCTGCGCTCACGGAGGCGCAGCGACGGGCCGGGGATGCGGCGTGGGACACGGTGCAAAGTTCGGTGCGGGCGGCAGGCGCGGTGAAAGTGACCAAGATCACCGGGCCGGTGGCGGCCACCAAAGCTGAGGCCGACACGGCCAAGGCGGAACGCGCGGCGCGGGCGAAGAAGTTGCGCGAGGTCGCGCAGGGAGCGAAAGCGTTTCAGGCCCAGCATCCGCAGCACCCGCAACTCGGCGCCGCCCGGAAACTGGAGGTGCTGGCCGATCTGGAAGGGATTCTGCCGACCGACCGCGCGCACCGGCTGGCCGCAGAAGCGAAGGCGCAGGCGTTTCGCACCGATACCGCTCGGCCTCTGACGGACAGGATGGAGGTGGCGGATGCGATGGAGCGCCGGGCGATCCAGTTGAAGCTGCCGGGTCATGCCTGGACAAAGAATCCGGTGTTGGCGGAAACGATGCTCGACGGGATGAAGGCGGAATTCGGCGACCGGCCGGAGATCTGGGCGCGCTACCTGAACTTGGCCGAAAATACTTACTGCGACGCGGGGCGCGATGTGGCGTATCGCATTGTCCAGTCTCCCGTGGCGGCCGAGGCGACCAAGGCGGCGGCGCGCAGGATCCTCGAGCGTTACGCGCTGGTGCGGAAGCCGCTCGATTTCGCGGTGACGCCGACGCAGGGGCGCGCGACCACGCTCGCGCAGCTCGCGGGCAAGACGACGGTGATTGTGCTGTGGGACGGAACGAAGGTGCCCGGGGGACCGCCGGGACTGGCCGAGTTTCAGAAGAACCCCCGGCCGGACACGCAGTGGGTCTATATTTCCGTGGGCGAGATCGGCACGAACCCGAAGGGCCGGTCGGACGCGAAGTATCCGCCGGGGGTCATCGCGGTGGAATCGGCGAATCGCAAGGGGCCGGCCATGGCCCGATTGCAACCGGCCCGGCTGCCGTATGCCTTTGTCTTGGACGAGCAAAAGCGCCTGTCGGGCTACGGAAGGGTGGAGGAGATCCCCGACTTGATCGCGGGGATCGGGCGGAGGGCGATGCCGTGAGCACGGCGAACATGCTCAAGGGAGCGAGGCGGGGAAACAGCCTCGGCGTCGTCGTGGGGCTCCTGGCCTTGGCGTTGGCGCCGGGGTTGCGGGCTGCGAATGCAATCACGTGGAACACGCTGACCACGCCGGCAGAAGGGATCGGCGGAACTGGCATGGTCGTCCATGCGTTGGTCACCAACCCGGGGGATTCGCTCACCGACTGGGGAGAAAATCACTATCTGGCCCTGCGCAACGCAGCCGGCGAGGTGGTCTATCTGCACTCGTTGGACTATACCTCGGCCGGCGACCAGCGGGAGGTCTATTTCACCTATATCTTGCCTGACGTGGGAGGAAACCAGATCTACACGCTCACGGCGCTCGAGCACAACGCGGCGTATTTCGGCGAAGCGAAGCGGATCGAAATCCCGGTGACGACACGGGAAGCCTACGGCGGGATGACGCTTTCCGCGACGGCTTTCGACCGGTATGCGCCGGCCAACATTGCCACGACGAATGCCCGGGTCTTCGGGTTTCCCGGCTACCGGCTGCGGGCGAAAATTTCCAGCGAGCAACCCGGCTGGCCGGGCTGGGGCTGGCACGCGGCCAACGAGTGGAATCGGAACAACTACCCGCTCGACAATCCGCCGCCGGTCGGCGCCTACGCGACGACGGACCTGTATTGGGTGCGCTACACCCAGCTGCACGGTGAGGTGGAAGAAGTGAGCCCGATGCGGAGGATCGCCATGACGGTGCAGGGCGATGTCACTCTCTCGCACACGTGGTTTCACGCGAGTTCGCCGGCAAAGATCTCGACCTCGGAAGGTTTGGGCGGAGCGGCGGCGCTCCGGCTCTTCGCGACGTTTCGGGATGGGCGGGGAAATTCGTGGGAAGCACCGGGCGGCTACGACAACAACGCGGTATTGGGCAATTTGCCCCCGGCGGGAACCTTTCTGGTCGACCTGTATTGGAGAAAATATGATGCAAACAACACCGTCATCGGCAGCAGTGCGGTCCGCACCGTGACGGTCAACGTGACAAGCGGACCGATGCCGCTGCTTCCTGCTACTCCGGGAAGCGTCAGTTCCTACAATACCAATCAGAATGACAGCAGCGGCGATGAAGTCTGGGCTTACGACACTTGGACAACCCATCCCGTATTGGCCGTCACCCAGCCGGGTATTCTCAGGGTGCGCGCGACGTCCACGACGGCGGATGCCTTGTCCGAAGAACTGCTCCTGAATCTCTACCGGGACAATGGTGCCGCCGGAGCGCATGTGCTCTACGCGCCCGGGGAATTGGAGGTGCCGGTGGCGGCGGGAGAGACCTATCGGGTCGACGTCACGTCGCAACGGAACCTGAGCATCTGGGAGGAACAGATTTTCGGATTCACGCTCGCGGCGGACCTGCTGCCGTATGCGGGGGCGCCGACGATTACGAGCGGCGCAGAGGCGGTCGGCGGGGTGGGGGTGGAGTTTGCCGGGTATGCCGTGACCACCAGCACCGCGGGAGCTGTGACATTCACGGTGCCGGCCGCGGGCAGTGTGAATGCGCTGCCGCCGGGACTGATGCTGAACCCGACGACCGGCGCGATCACCGGGACGCCGACGACTGCGGGAAGCTACAACGTGTTGCTTACCGCCAGCAATTCGGGTGGGCAGACCAGCAAAGAGGTGTCGTTTGCGATCAAGCCGGTGCCGGTCTTGGTCTACCCCGAACAGGTGTTTACCAACCCGCAGTTCGGGTATGTTACTTTGACCGCCAATCAAGTCAGCAAGGCGGAGATTTCGGGACTGCCTGGGCTTCCTCCTCCGACGGGCCAGATCAGGTATGTCGTCACGCAGGCCGGGGGAGGGTATGCGGCCAATTCGTCTCCGGTCGGCCGATTTTTGGGAATCTCCAATTCGCCGCTGCCAATTACCGCGATTTACGATGGGGATGGCACCTATGCGGGAGTATCCGCGACGGCCCCGTTCCGAGTCGCTTTCACTTACGAACCGACTGCGCCGAGCGAGGTCCGGGTCGGTCTGCTCGGGCCCGACTCGTTCAGTTTGAATTGGCTCAGCTCGGGCGGAGTTCCCGCCGGCGCGGGGGTAGCCCTTCAATTCGATATTTCGTTGGACGGCGGCCTTTCGGTGGCGGCGACGGTCACGACGGGAAAATTATCGGCGGTCTTCAATGGGCGAACAGCGAGCACGACCTACAGCGTGGCGGTGCGCGGGCGGGATCAATATGGCAACCAGTCCGGCTGGAGTTCTCCGATCACCGTGACGACTTTGGCGCCGGGTGCCGCGCCGAGCTATGTCGCGCGCTGGTTCGACGTAAATGGCGATGGTCTGGACGACGAGATCATCGAATCGAACTCACCGGTGTTCACGCACTCGCCGGGCGATGCGGACGATATCGAGATCACCTACACAGAATGGGCCCAGACCTGGGCCTACGTGGAAGGTTACACGATTTTCGGAAACCGTTACCAGGATGGGGTGGGACGCAGTTACTACATTCCGGGACAGTGGGTGCCCCAGTGGACCGAAGAAATCGCGACTGTCTCCGTCCCGCGGGTGCGGCCGATCTTCCAGTTTCAGGCGCAGACCGGTTCGGACTACGTGATCGGGCGGGTTGCCAAGCGGACGGTCGGCGGGCAGACCGTGGACGCGTTGATACCGATTTTCTCGATTCCTTCGGACGAAACCTCGGCCGGGATCACGACTTGGGAAGCGGAGTCGGCTTGGGCGGAGGCGCGCTACTACTCGATTCCGTTTGTGCTGGCGCGGATCAGCAAGCCGATGAACGGGGTGCGGATCGCGTTGCCCGCCGCTGGGCCGGTGGATGTCGGGGTGCTCTCCGGAGGTGGCACGATAAGTGCCCCCGGGGTCGGAAACATCACTATCGGCAACGGAACGGCCACAGGCAGCGTGACGGTGGGAGGAGTCACAGTCGGAGCGACGACGAGCGGCGGGCAGGTTTCGGGCCAGATGTCGGTTCCCGGGGTGGGCACGGTGAAGGTCGGCTCCGGTGGCGTCACCTACACGCCCGAAGGCGGTCAGGCCGCGCCCGTGACGTCCGAAAACAACGTGCTCCCGAACGACAAAGGCGTGGTGGCGACACAGCCCGACGGATCGATCTTTGTGCGGCAGGGCGACGGCACGGAAATCACAGTCAAACCCGATGGCGAGGCCACGGTCGTGAAGCCGGATGGCACGCGGATTCACACCACGCCGGCGGGGAAGACCACCGTCACCGCGCCGAACGGTTCGTCGACGGCGCGGGATTCGGCGGGAAACATCGAGATCACGACGCTGCCGGGCGCGACTTCGGTGCCCGTCTCCGCGACCGATCCCGACGGCACCGTGCAGGGAGGTTCGCACGGCCGGATCTTGGTCGATGAACAAGGCAATCCGATCACCTTGCCCGACGGCTCGGTGCCCGGCTCGGTGGATGCGCGCCCGACCACGGCGGACGGTGTGCGCAAATTCGGCGTGCGGCAGACGCCGACCGGGCCGATCGTGTGGGTGACCGTGATCGTGCCGCCGCCACCGCCGCCGCAATTCCTGCCGCGGATCGGGCAGGAGCAGCGCGGCTGGTGGCGACCGACGGCCAACGAGATGCCTTGGACGAGTGTGGCCAAGGGAACGCAGAACCAGGTGATCCGGTTTCGCACGACGACGCAGACTCCGGCCTCGATCGGATTCGAGGTAGTCGGCATGAACGGCACATCGCGCGACGTGATTTCCAACATTGACGCGTCAGGCCGGCTATTGACTGCTCCGGGCGGAGCGATCTTTGCGCTGGGCGGGTCGGATACCGATGTGCCGATCTATGCTGCGGCAGGCCCGTCACCGGTGCCACAGGAGGTGATGATCGTCGCAAGGAAAAAGAATTCCGATGGGACGCTCGGGGCGGAGTTGGCGCGGCTCGGCGTGTGTGTGTTGCAGAAGCGAGTCCTAAAAGTTCTGCTGTTCCAGGTCGTCGATCCGAATTCGACTGCCGCAGATGTAGAATCCAACAAGATGCCATCCATCGGTGATCTGATAGCTAATTTGAATGAAATCTACTTTCAGGCTGCAGTGGAATTCTCGCCGGGCGTATATACGCCGGCAGGCGCGGTTGCTTCGATGCCTGGATACGACTTGAACGGTAATGGTATACTCGATTTCACGCTAAATTCCCTTGGGGCGGAAGCGGATGATTCCGAGTGGAAAAAACTAAAGGAAAGATTGATAGGGTTTGTGGGTGGCAATTATGCTGCACCCCGTGCTGATGGATGTTTCTTTATTTTTATAATTAATCGAAGCGGATATTATACAACAATTCAGCAGAATGGAAGGAGTGGTGGCGGAATGTATCAGCCGCGAGGAGGAAATATCAATGATGGAAGTGGGTATTATGGCCCGCTCGTAGAGGCATCGCGGTTTTCCGGGAGAGATGAAGTCGCCGCAGCCGTCGGCCACGAGTTGGGTCACTTGCTGAATGTTCCCTATGGAGAAATTTATCCCAACAATCCTGAATCGAGTAATCCTTCACTTCTCGGAGGATCTGCTTCGGCATTGCAGCCTCCGCTCGGTGACAGCTTGCCGCACACAACAGGTGGTCATGACAATTTCTCGTTTCTTAATCCGAATGGAAACAACGCGAGCGACAGGTTTTGGAGCCTCATGCGATCGGGGGTTTTCATGAGCGACGTGATTAAGTTGGATACAAATAGTCGGTCGCTGCGGAAGGAGTTCTGGGAAGAAGCAAACGGCCGCGCACGCCTGAGGCGTCCACAATAACTAAAAAGGTTATGGTTAAATACATTGTTTTAGCTGTGGGTTGGCTTTTCATCGGCGGCTTGGCTCGGGCCGAACTTCCGATCCGGGAAGATGACTATCGGCTGCTTGTAAAGCACGCGGCGGGCGGCGCTCTGGCGGCGAGAGAATTGCGAGAAGGGATAAAAGAGAAAGCGCGCGTGATGGAGTATCTTCAATCCCTGACGAAGCCTCTGATCTTCGAAGGAACCGCCCTGTTTCCGGGATTCAAATATTACCTTCTGGCGAACTTGGGCGACGCGCGCAGCGCGATGGGGTTTTACAACGGCTTCATAAAGAGCCCAATGGAGGTCCGAGAGCTTTCCGATGTTCGAAATATGAATGCGATCTCCCATCCCGTATTTATAGCAGCCTTGGGTCCTGCTCTTGATAAGAACGCCCCGCGTGTTGTCCCGCGTTCAGGCAATTGGCACCTTCAGGTGCCCTATGTGAATGCAAGACACGTGCTCCGCGTAGTTGCTGAATCGGGTTTCTTTCACCACGATGTCGCTGCATGGGCACGAGCTAGAATGGCGTCGGAATTCTCGTCCCATGCCAAATTGTCCGAGTGTTTGGATGCTGCGAGGGAATTTTGGGCCGTCAATGCCAGTCATATTGAGTCGGGTCGATACGACCAAGTCCGAGTTCCGGGATCCGCAGGCTCCGAAGTGGCGCCGTCAAACAGGCCCCGTTCGTCTCAAATGGGATCGGCTGCGCCGGCCGTCGAACCTAGTCCGGACAAGAACCTGATCGTTCAAACCGGCACGCAGGCGGGGACAATCTGGCAATACTGGCCATCCGGAGCTGGCGCTATCGTGCTCATGGTTCTTGTCGGACTGCGATTGTGGCTCAGAAAACGAGAAAGCTCCCCTACGGGGAACAGGTGATTTCCATGAGAATACTCTTCTACTTGGTTCGTTCGGCGCTGTTGCTGGCGGCGCTCACGGTCGGTTTGCACGCGGCCGAAGCATCAGGTCAGACCGGCAAGCCGGCCCAGTTGGGCTTGCCGCGGATCGAGACGAAAACGGGTGCGGCGACCGCGGCGGGGCTTGCGCCCGGGAAATTTTCCAGCGCGACGTTTGCGGTTGCCGGAGCGGGCGACGGCCGCGCGTTGGGCACCAACCGCGTGGACTATCTGGCGCTGGCACCGGCCACGCGTTGGTCGAGTCCGCTGCGTGGAGCGGGGCAGGCCGCGACATTTGTTTCTGTGATGCTGCACGGCTCGCGCAACACGGTGATCGACATCGGCGGAGCCAGAATCGGGGTCACGGACAGCCCGGTCTCCGGTGCGCTGCAACTGCTCGTCGACGACGACTCGGCGGGGCCGGCGCAATGGCGTCCATTGCACTACCATATCGGGACCGGCGTCTATGGCGGCAAGCCAATGGCGGCGTTGCCGGTCCTCACCGTGGCGCTGGAACCGGAAGCCGGGTTGTGGCATCTCTATGCGGGTGCCCGGTTGATCGCGGCCAATCTGCCGCTGATGGGCCGAGGCCAGCAGGCGCGAGTGGTGACGATCACCCCCGGCCAGCACGGGGCCTGGTTGTGCGGCGTGATTTTGGCCGACGAGAATCCGCTGTATGCGGACAGCAATGAGAATGCGATCGACGACGCCTTTGAGCGACAGGCCAAGGGAGGCGCTTTGTTGCCAGCTACGGCGCCTTTGGCGGAGCGGATTGCGCTGGCGCGACAGTGGATGGATGCCCAGCGGAGATCGGCGATTCCCGGCCTGCGGGTGAAGCGACCGCTGCCGGATCCGCGGTGAAGGTGCAGATTCCCGTGGCGGGCAGCGGTAAATCGAGAGTCGGGTGTTGAGTGCTCAGAGTTGAGTGTAGTCGGGCGAGCGGTTCGATTTTAGATTCTGAATTTCGGAGCGGTGGGTTGCGCGGTGCGCGACGCGGAGACCCGAGAGGGCCGCTATTTGCCCAGGAGCTGGCGGGCGGGGCCGAGGAGTTCGGGGGAGCCATGGAAGATGGATTCGGGGAAGCGGCGGCGGTCCAGGATTTCGTGATACGTGGCGGCGCCCTGCGTCGATTCGAGGTGCAGGCCGGCGAGGTATTGCAGGCGGAGCGTGCGGTCGCGGTTGATCTCGGCGCCGGCGAGCCATTCGCGCAGCTCGGGCAGGCGGCCGGCGTAGGTGGACACGAGGTCGAGGGCGGAGCCGAGGCCGAGGAGGGCGAGGCTGTCGCGGATGGGCGCGTGGTCGGGGCGGGCGAAACGGGCCTGGAGCGCGTCGAGGTCGATGCGGAGCGGTTCGTTTTGCCCGAGCAGGACCGTGTCGTAGCCGAAACCGTCGTCGTCGTTGCCCCAGATGGTGCCGTGGGGGAAGACGGTGAAGAAGGTGGCGATCTCGCTCTGGACGACGGCGCGGTCGGATTCGTAGAGCGGGACCCATTGGGTGACGAGGCCGCCGGGGTTGAGGCGGGCGCGGCAAAGCTCGAAATATTCGAGGGAGTAGAGGACGGCGGAGCCCTTGACCCAGGGGTGGATGGGGTCGGAGGTGATGAGGTCGAATTTCTCGGTCGTGGTGGCGATGTAGTGGCGGGCGTCGTCGTGGACGATCTGGACGCGGGGGTCGCGGACGACGTGGTGGTTTTCGGCGCCGAAGTAGGTGGCGACGACGCCGGGGATGAGCGGCTCGATGTCGCAGATGACGATACGCTCGATGGACGGGTGGAGGACGAAGGAGCCGGCGGTGACGCCGGCGCCGCAGCCGACGATGAGGACGGATTTGGGGGCGCGGTGAAACAGGGCCGGCAGGTGCGCGAGCATGCGCTGGAGGCGCATGTCCTGCTCGATGCTGGAGGCCTCGGTCTTGCCGCTGACGTGGAAGAAGCGGGCGCCGCCGGGCGTCTCGGAGACGGCGACGGACGAGTTCATGCCCTCCCCGAAGTAGAGTGCGCGGGCGCCGTAGTCGGTGGTGGCGATCTGGCGGCCGTAGGCGACGAGCTGCCAGGGGATGCGCGGGAGCCAGACGGCGGCGAGCACGGCGACGGCGGCGGCGGCGCCGAGCAGCGCGAAGTCGGCGCGGCGCGCGGGGCGCAGGGCGAGGGCGGCGGCGAGGAGCGAGGTGCCGAGGAGCACGACGTGGGTGTGGCGGGTGCCGAGCAGCGGGGTGAGGACGAGGCCGCAGCCGACGGCGCCGACGATGGCGCCGAGGGTGTTGGCGGCGTAGGCGCGGCCGACGAGGCGGGCGGGATCGGGGTCGGTTGCGCGCAGGGCGGCGAGCGCGAGCGGGAACGATGCGCCCCAGCCGACGGCGGCGGGCAAGATCGCGAAGGCGCAGCGCAGCAGGTCGTATTGGAACTTGGCGGCGAGCGAAGGGACGGCGGCGTTGACGGGCCAGGCAGGTAGGGCGACGGCGATCGCATAAGCGGCCCAGGCGAGCGTGAGCACCTGGACGGCCTGGCAGCCGGCGAGCGCAAGAGCGGGTTGCGCGAGGCGTCGGGCGAGGGTGGCGCCGCCGGCACTGCCCAGCGCCAAGCCGACGAGGAAGACAGCGAGGATGATCGCGAAGGTGTAGACGGTGGCGCCGAGCAAAAGAGACAGTTGCCGGGCCCAGACGACCTCGGCGGCGAGGGCGCTGAAGCCGGAGAGGGCGAGGACGGTGTGAAGCGCGGCGGGAGAGGCGCGGGGAGGAAGCCGGGGCGACGGAGAGACGGAGAGCGGGGGAGACGGAGGGACGGAAGGAGGTGGCGGAGGAAGGAGCGCGGGGGCGCGGAGCGAGAGGACGAAGGCGAGGGTGGCGACGCCGAGGTTGAGGACGACGGCAACGGCGGTGGCGACGGAGGTGTCGTGCACGCGCAGGAGGTAGAAACCGGCGAGCAGGCAGCCGGCGACGGCTCCGACGGTGTTGCCGCCGTAGAACCAACCGAGCCAAGCGACGCCGCGCGGGGTGGATTCGACCCAGCGGGCGATGGCGGGGAGCGTGGCGCCCATCAGCAAGGTGGGCGGCAAGAGCACGAGCGCGCAGACGGCGCCGCGGAGCAGCAGGCCGGAGAAGCCGTGGCCGACGAGCGTGAGGTAGGCGCGGCCGACGACCGGGACGGCGATGAGCACGACGAGCGCGGTGAGCGCGATGCCGGCTTCGAGCACGGCGTAGACGCGCAACGGGTGGGTGCGGGCGGAGACGAACCGGCCGAGAGCGAGGCTGCCGAGGCACATGCCGCCCATGAACGTCCCGAGCAGAACCGCGAGGGACAGGGCGGAGGACCCGATCACCAGCTGCAGCAGCTGGAACCAGACGACCTCGTAAATGAGCGCGGCGCAGCCGCTGCCGAAGAAGAGCAGCAGCAGCAGCGGGAGGAAACGCGCGGACGGCGCTGTCCCGGGGGACGCAGGGGGCGTCATGGGACGGCAGCAGACGGGAACGAAGCTGAGGGCATGGACGGCGCGACCTGACGCGCCGGAGAAGAGGAGGTTACTTTGCCGCGGGAAGGCGAGGCGGGAAGAGGGAGGCGGAAGACGCGGAAAATCGGGAGATCGGGAAAGCGGAAAAGCGGGAAACGGGGAAACGGCCAGGTGCGTCGGCGGGTGGCGAGCGGGACAGAGTGTGAGGTAGCTTCTCGCGTTGGGCCCGACGGCTCGGTAGGGACACCTCGCCCAACCCCCCGTAGGGCGGGGCTATTTGTTGGGTTCGTCGCCGAGGGGGCGCTGGTTGGTGAACTCGCCGCTGGCGGGGACGGCGAACGTGTCGGGATCGTCGGGCCGCGCGGGGTCGTAGCCGGCGAAGTCGGCGACGAGGAAGCGGGC
>JACCEC010831208.1_pt1 | contig 14168 bp, 11 predicted proteins | sample 7450121 | NCBI WGS metagenome assembly JACCEC01 (sample SAMN15323455, study PRJNA562643) | freshwater metagenome | isolation source: river surface water | place: USA:Blue River Watershed | collected 2017-08-18 | reverse complement strand
TATTGCGGGCGGCGTGGCCTATGTCACGGATCGGGTGAATATCGGCGCCTCGGTCAGCCGGTTCGACTCGCTGTACGGTGTGCCAGTCCGCTACACGCTGGATGCCGAGGCGCCGGCCGAAGAAGTGCGGCTGGACGTGGCACAGACGCGCGCAGATGTGCGCGGTGAAATCACGCTGGAGGATGGCTTTTTTGAAACGCTGCGCACGCGCGGTGGCTATGCCGATTATCGCCATTTCGAACTGGAAGAAGACGGCGCCATCGGCACGACCTTTTTGCACAAGGGCTGGGAAGGGCGCATGGAGCTTGTCCAGCGGGAACATAATGGCTGGAAGGGGGCCATTGGCGGCCAATTTGTTCTGCGGAACCTGAACATTATCGGCGAAGAGAAATTCCTGCCCAAGGTTCGGGCACAGCATTATGGCCTGTTCACGCTGCAATCGCTCGATATGGGCGCCTTGCGGGCAGAGGCGGGCGCACGCGTGGAACACGCCACAGCCTCGGCACAAGCGGATGTTGATCTTGCAACGCCCGCCGCGCGCCGCGCGTTCACGGCGCTGTCGGGGTCGCTGGGCTTTGCCTATGAACTGATGCCCGATTGGCGGCTGGGGCTGAACAGTTCGTACACGCAACGCGCGCCTTCCGCCGAAGAGCTTTATTCCAACGGCCCCCATGCCGGGACACAGGCGTTTGAAGTGGGATCGCCCGACTTTGCGAAGGAAAAATCAACCGGGCTGGAGGCCACGCTGCGCGGCAAGGGCGATGGCTTTAACCTGTCGGCCTCGCTTTATCACAGCTGGTTTACGAACTTCATCTATGAAGCGCCAACGGGCGCGGTGAAGGATGATCTGCCCGTTTATTTGTTCCGGCAGGACAAGGCCCGGCATTATGGGGCGGAGGTGGAAGCCTCGGTCCGCCTGATGGACTGGGATGGCGTGGTCATCAATCTGGATGGCGTTGCTGATGTGTCGCGCGCGACCATCCGGACCGCCAATGGCAACCAACCGGCGCCGCGCATTCCCGCGCTGCGCCTCTTGGGTGGGCTGGAGGCCCAGTCAGAGCGGTTTGACGCGCGGCTGGAAGCGGAATGGGTCGATGGCCAGACACGGATCGCCCGTTTTGAAACGGCAACGCCGGGCTATACGCTCGTCAATGCCAGCCTCGCGGTCCGCCCCTGGGGGAAAGACCGGGATATCAGCCTGTTGCTGTCTGCCAACAACATCTTTGACGTTGTCGCCCGCCGCCATGCCAGCTTTTTAAAGGATTATGCACCGCTTGCCGGGCGTGATCTGCGCGTAACCTTGCGCTTTGGCTTTTAACAACGGATCAGCGCAGCCGCGTGGCCATTGTCCACCAATGGGCGTGGCTGTGCTGGATCCTCTCTGCGGCCCTATCGCGTTGATCGGGGCTGTCGAACAGCGCAAAGCAGGTGGCGCCTGATCCCGACATGCGGGCAAGGCGCACACCGGCTTGGCGGACCAAGACGTCAAGGACGGTCTGGATTTCTGGGATAAGCCGCACAGCCGGCGCTTCAAGGTCATTGCGACCATGCTGCCAGTCGGCGGGGATCAATGGACCGCGGTCAATGCCGTCCCAAGCCTGAAATATGGGCCCGGTCGGGCAGGCAAGGCCCGGGTTCACCAGCAGGATGGGCAGTCCCGTCAGCCCCGCATCGGGCAGCGGTGAAAGATCTGCGCCAACGCCTTGTCCAAAGCAGCTTTGCGACACCAGACAGGCCGGAACATCTGCGCCAATGGCTGGCGCAATCAGGGTCGGCGGGACACGAAGCGGCGCGCCATCCCAAAGCCGCTCGGCAAGCCGCAGCGCCGCAGCCGCATCGGCCGAACCGCCCCCAATCCCCGCCGCAACGGGCAACCGCTTATTCAGGGTAAAGCGAAGCGGCTGGGATATGTCATTGGCCTCCGCCAGCATCGTCACCGCGCGCAGAACAAGATTATCGGCGCCTTGGGACAGGCCGGCGGCAAAGGGGCCCGTGATCTGCATGGAAAAATCATCCGCCGGCTCGGCGGTCAAAACATCGCCATCGTCTGCAAAGGCAAAAAGCGTTTCCAGATCATGATAGCCATCGGCCCGACGCTGGCGAACATGCAGCGCCAGATTGATCTTTGCATAGCCGATTTCGGTTGCCGGACTGGCCATGATCAGGCTGTCATCGGGCCTGGTTGCTGTCTGTCAGGCCAATATCGACCTTGTCCTTCAGGCGGGCAATGGCCGCATCTTCGTCCGCGATCAGCAGCGCCGCCCGCCAGCTATACCGCGCCGCAAACCGGCGTCCGGCGCGCCAATAGGCATCGCCCAGATGCTCTGCAATCGTCGGTTCGGTGGGTTCGGCAATGGCCGCCTGTTCCAGCGTGGTGACAGCGCGGTCATAATCACCCTTCAGGAAATAAGACCAGCCCAGCGAGTCCGTGATGGCGGCATCATTGGGCTTAAGGAGCGCGGCCCGGGCAATCATTGCTGCGGCCTCATCAATGTTTTTGCGCCGTTCAAGCAACGAATAGCCCAGATAATTGAGCGCGGTCGCCTGATCTGGCCCCAAACGCACGGCTTCACGCAGCAGGGGTTCCGCTGCGGCCCAATTGCCGGCCTGTGCCAGTGCATTGCCCTGCAACATGAACAGGCCCCAGCGTTCGGCCCCATCGCGGCCATTGGACGCTGTCAGCGCGTCGGCATAGGCCTGGGCCGCCTCGGAATAGCGTTTTTGCCGCGTAAGGACATCACCCAGACGCGTAAAATCAACAGCGCGCTTGCCGTCCTGCGCCAATCGCGTGGCCAGCGCCACAGCGGCATCGCCGCGCCCCAGCTTTTGATACAGGGACAGCTGCGTTTCTGCAGCGACAGCGGCATAGGGGTCATCCGCTGCAACCAGGGTCAGCGCTGCCAGGGCCGCTTCATCAAAATCATTGGCGGCCAGAACCTGTGCTTCGACCACCGCGATAAAGGGGCTGGTCGGGTCAAGAAAACGGGCATAGCGCGCCAGCGTCATCGCAAATTCGTTGATGTCTTCGCGTGCCAGATCGCTCGCCAGGCGCGCATAGAAAAAGGCCAGGCCCTTAACCGGCGTGTCAATCGCGCCGCCCAGCGGACGGTTGGCGGTGATCCGCGCACGCGCCAGATCGCTGCTCGTGTCATTGCCGATCAGCATGGCCAGCGCCTCAGCCTTGGCCCCTTGTTTCTGAAGCGTGGCCGCCGCGGTAAGCCGGGTGACCCCACTGCGCATATCATTTGCCGGGGCAGAGCGGACAAGCGACAGCGCCTCCACCCGGCGTCCAGCCAGCAGATCTGCAAAGGCCCGTTGTTCCAGCGTCATGCTGGTGCCCAGTCCCAGCGGGGCTGTGGCATTGCCCAATTGCCCGGCCGCTTCCGCATCCCGGCTGGCAATCCCGACCCAGCTGCGCAGGACAGGCAGCAAAAAGGAAAGTTTCTGTTCTTTATCCAGCCGATCAATCAGGCCGGATGCCCCCATGATGTCGCCAGCCTGCAACCGCGTGCCGACCAACAACAGGGCGCCATCCTGCGGCAGGGCATTGACCTTGGCGAGCGATTCCGCCGCGCGAATGGCAAGCGTCCGATCCCCCTGATCGATCGCCAGTCGCAGGGTGCGCAGTGCGACAATATCATTTGCCGGCTCAGCCTTCAGGGCAATTGCATAGGCCTTGAGCGCGGCTTGGTGTGCGCCATCGGCTTCTGCAATCCGCGCCTGCACATAAGAGCTGAGAGCGGTGGGCTTGGGCGGGCGGGCGGCCGAAACGGCCGTCGCGCCCAGCACCAGCGCCGCGATGCTACATATTCGGGTAATTGGGGCCACCGCCGCCCTCCGGAGTGACCCAGTTGATATTCTGGGTCGGATCCTTGATGTCGCAGGTCTTGCAGTGGACGCAATTCTGGGCGTTGATCTGCAGGCGCGGCGCACCGTCTTCCTTGCCCACAATTTCATAGACGCCGGCCGGGCAGTATCGTGTTTCAGGGGCGTCATAGAGCGGCAGGTTGATCTCTGTCGGGACAGATTCGTCTTTCAGCTGCAAATGGCAGGGCTGATCTTCTTCATGGTTGGTGTTCGACAGGAACACCGATGACAGACGGTCAAAGCTGATGACGCCATCCGGCTTGGGATAATCAATCGGCTGATACAGATCCTTGCGGCCAATCTGGGTGTGATCGGCATGATGCTTCATCGTGATCGGCAGGCCGATCCCCATTGTCCGCATCCACATATCGATACCGGCCAGTACTGTGCCGTAATCATTGCCATATTTGGCAACAGCGGGCTGCGCATTCTTAACCAGCTTCAGCTCCTTGGCGATCCAGCTGTCGTTGAGATTGGCCTGATAATCCGCGATTTCGTCATGTGCACGGCCTGCGGCGATGGCCGCTGCCAGGCTTTCCGCGGCCAGCATGCCCGATTTCATGGCGGTGTGGCTGCCCTTGATGCGGGGGACGTTCACAAAACCGGCCGAACAGCCGATCAGCGCGCCGCCGGGGAAGGCCAGCTTGGGAATGGATTGCCAGCCGCCTTCGTTGATGGCGCGTGCACCATAAGAGACGCGCTTGCCGCCTTCCAGAATTTTGCGGATTTCCGGGTGCTGTTTCCAGCGCTGAAATTCTTCAAACGGGAAAACATGCGGGTTCTTATAATCCAGCGCGACCACAAAGCCGAGCGCGACTTGATTATTGGCCTGATGATAGAGGAAGCCACCGCCCCAGCTGTCGCTTTCCGTCAGCGGCCAGCCCTGGGTGTGGATGACGCGGCCCGGGACGTGCTTATCGGGATCAATATCCCACAATTCCTTCATGCCAATGCCATAGACCTGCGGCTGGCAATCGCGTTCCAGATCAAAACGGGCCTTGATCTGCTTTGTCAGATGGCCACGCGCGCCTTCGGCAAACAGCGTGTATTTGGCGTGCAGTTCCATGCCCGGCTGATAATCGGCCTTATGGCTGCCATCGCGCGCCACGCCCATATCGCCCGTGGCCACGCCTTTGACCGAGCCATCGTCATTGTAGAGGATTTCCGCCGCCGGAAAGCCGGGGAAGATTTCGACGCCCAGATTTTCGGCCTGCTGGGCAAGCCAGCGGCACAGATTGCCAAGGGATCCGGTATAAGTGCCCTTATTGTGCATCCAGCCGGGCGTGAAGAGATGCGGGATCGCCATATGGCCCTTGGATGACAGCACCCAATGGTGGTTTTCGGTCACGGCCACATCCGCCATGGGGCAGCCATTGTCGCGCCAATCGGGCAACAGCTCATCAATCGCCTTGGGGTCAAAGACCGCACCGGACAGAATATGTGCGCCGACTTCCGATCCCTTTTCGAGGATACAGACGGAGAGATCGGCATTCAGCTGTTTCAGACGGATCGCCGCAGATAGACCCGCCGGTCCTCCCCCCACGATCACAACGTCATACGGCATCGATTCCCGTTCGCTCATGGCGTTTTTGTCTCCTTTGCAGCCGATTTGCCTGTCTTTGCGGCGCGATGTCTTTCCGGCAGATAGCGAAGCGATTGCGGTTGACCAACCAGAAATATGCGGGTTGAAGGCAGCGTGTGACTGCAACCGACCCTCTGCAAGACTCGCGCCTGCTCGCCGCCGCCCTGCGTTGGTGGGATGAGATGGGCGTCGATACGCTGGTGGAAGAGACGCCGCAGCCCTGGATTGGCCGCGCCGCCGTAGCGGAAATGGCCGTGCCCGGCGGGCCGGACCCGGCGCCACAGGCCATCTCACCGGCGCCATTGCCACCCGCAGTTGCGGCGGCTTTGCCCGATCAATTGGTTGATTTTCTTGCCTGGTTTGCAACCGATGCGTCGATCCCGGATGCCGGGCCTGCGGCGCGCCGGCTGGCCCCATTTGGCACCGATCAGGCAAAGATTGCGATCATCACGGATATGCCGGAAACGGGCGATCCAGAGGCGGGGCAGCTGTTGTCCGGGCCGGTTGGCGTCCTGTTTGATCGGATGTTGGCTGCGATCGGCCTTGATCGGACGGCGGTCTATTGCATGCCCTTATGTCCCGGACGTCCACCGACCGGCCGGCTAAGCGACGCGGCCCTCCCCCGATTGGGAGAGATTGCACGCCACCATCTTGCCCTGACCGGTGCCACGCGCGTCTGGTTGCTTGGGCAAGCGACCAGCCGTGCGATACTTGGGGTGGACGCGACCACATCGCTGGACAAATTCAGCCAGAATATTAACCACATCCGCGGTAATTTGCCGTGCATCGCCAGCCTGCACCCCCGCCTGTTATTGCAGGCACCGCAGCGCAAGGCGGCGGTCTGGAAAGACATGCAGGCACTTGTCGAGGGATTGAATTGAAGCATTTTTTCCGTCTGATGGCATGGGCCGCGTTGACGCTGGCCGCCCCCGTGGTGGCGGCGCCGACCTATGCCATGGCGGGCAGTTTGGTGTCGAACTTCATCCCCCAGCTCGGCCCCAATGCGCGGCAGCGCTATAAGGATATCTTCGTCGCGATCCGCGAAGGCCGGTGGGAGGATGCCCAGCAGGGGCTGGATTCGATGCCAGAAGGCCCGCTGCACAATGTCGCCCGGGCAGAGCTTTATTTGGCCAAAGGGTCTCCCAAGGCTACCCCAGAACAACTGGCGGCGATCCTTGCTCAGGCCCCTTATCTGCCCCAGGCGGCGCAGTTGGCGCGGCTTGCCAAATCGCGCGGTTTGGTGACTGATGCGCCGTTGCCCATGGCCCGCGATCTGGTGTTTCTGGGCAGCGCACCGCGGCGGACGCGCACATCGCAAACCGATGATTCCAGCGCCGCGTCGCTCAATGCAACCATCCAGCCGCTGATCAAGGATAACCTGCCTTTTGAGGCAGAGGCGATCGTCCTTGATAATGAACCCAATATGTCGCTGGAAGGCCGGACAGAGCTGTTTCAGCGCGTGGCCTGGTCGTATTATATCACGGGTGAAACCGATGCTGCCCGGCGCGTGGCGGCTTTGTGCCAGCTGGGGATCGGGCAATGGGCCGCCGCTTGTGATTGGACCCAGGGCCTCGCCGCCTGGCGGCAGGGCGATTATCCGGCGGCCTTGACGGCGTTTGAATCCGCTGCCGTCCGGTTTCAGGATAATGACATGGCGGCGGCTGGCCGGTTCTGGGCGGCACGGGCGGCGATGGCCGCCGGGCAGCCGCACAAGGTGGATGCGCATCTGAAGGCGGCTGCGCGCAATGCCGAGACATTTTATGGCATGCTGGCGGCGGACCGGCTGGGCCTGCCCAATACGGTGCAAGCTGTGCCCGACAATATCGCTGAGGTGGAAAGCCTGCCCAATGTTCGGGCCGCCTTGGCGCTGGCAGAAATCGACGAGACAGAGTTGGCGGATGAGATTATCCGCTGGCAGGCCCGGATTGGCGACCCCCGCAAGCATGCCGCCCTTGCAACGCTGGCTGGCCGGATGGACCTGCCTGCGACCCAGCTTTGGCTGGCGCATAATGGCCCGGCGGGTGCGAAAGCGCCGGTATCCGCCCGTTACCCCATGCCGCGCACCTGGGTGCCGGAAGGCGGCTGGCGGGTCGATCGCGCGCTGGTTTACGCCCATGCGCTTCAGGAATCGCAATTTCGTCCCGCTGTTGTCAGCCCGGCCGGGGCCAAGGGCTTGATGCAGGTGATGCCCGGCACAGCCGCAATGATGGCGCGCCAAAAGGGCAAGGGCAAAGTCGGTTCGCTCAGCGATCCGGCGACCAATATGGAATATGGCCAAAGCTTTATTGAACGGCTGCGCGATATGAACATCACCGGCGGCATGCTGCCCAAGGTGATCGCAGCCTATAATGCTGGTCCGCAACCTGTTGATATCTGGAACCAGCGGAGCCGCGATAATCCGGATCCGCTGCTGTACATCGAATCCATCCCCTATTGGGAAACACGCGCTTATGTGACGATCATCCTGCGCAATTACTGGATGTATCAGCTGCAATCGGGTGCGGATACGACCAGCCTGTCGGCCTTGTCCCAGGGGCTGTGGCCCCGTTTTCCGGGCCTGCCGGGCCCCACGGCCGTTCGGATTGATCAAGCTGGGGGGGCATCCGGTGCCCATTGATCCCGCGCGCCCCTTCATCCCCATTGGCATGGCGGTGCTGACGATTTCGGACAGCCGCACCCCGGAAACCGATGGGTCTGGCGGATATTTATGCAGCGCCCTGCAATCGCTGGGGCATCAGCTGCACGATTATCAGATTGTCCCGGATGATGTATCGCGCATTCAGGACCTGATCCGCGGGTGGATCGCAGATCCCGCCATCCACTGCGTGCTGACAACGGGCGGCACGGGCGTCACGGGCCGCGATGTGACGCCCGAGGCGCTGGCCGGACTGGGTGGCCGCGAAATCCCCGGCTTTGGCGAGTTGTTCCGCTGGATCAGTTTTGACAAGATCGGCACCTCCACCATTCAGTCCCGCGCCATCGGCTATGTCATGGCGGAAACCTACGTGTTCGCGCTGCCCGGGTCGACCGGCGCCTGTCGCGACGGCTGGGAACAAATCCTTGTCCATCAATTGGATAATCGCTTCCGCCCGTGCAACTTCATTGAACTGATTGGGCGATTGGGCGAACGCTGATCCCGGGCCTGGCCGGTTCGGGCATTTTGTTCTTGAAATGTTCCACGTGAAACGGCAGTTTCACGCCATGCGCACGGGACCCCAGCCTCCTTTGTCAACACCCGGCCGCGGGGCGCCCGGCAATGATGGGCCGACCCGTTTTGGCGTGCCGCAGCGGCTTGTTGAGGGCGACTGGCTTGACGCCCGCCCCGATATTGATGGCGCACCGCCCCCCCTGCGCACCCAAGTGACCATTGAGCGGGCGCGGACAATTTTGACGCGCAATCAATCGCCCGATGTGCCCTTTGATGTGTCGATCAACCCCTATCGGGGGTGCGAACATGGCTGCGTTTATTGTTATGCCCGGCCCAGCCACAGCTTTCACGATTTGTCGCCCGGTCTGGATTTTGAAACCCGGCTTTTTGCCAAGCCCGATGCCCCGGCCTTGCTGCGCGCCGCCTTGGCAAAGACAGGTTATCGTGTCAGCCCGATTGCGTTCGGCACCAATACGGATGCCTATCAGCCGATTGAGCGGGACTGGAAAATCATGCGCGCCTGCCTTCAGCTGCTGGCCGAATGCAACCATCCGCTGACAATCACCACCAAGTCAGACCGGGTGGTGCGTGATCTTGATCTGCTTGCCCCTATGGCGGCCAAAGGGCTGGTTGCCGTTGCCCTTTCGGTCACATCGCTTGATCCGGCGGTGCATCGCACGCTGGAACCGCGCGCCCCCCATCCGACGCGGCGGCTGGCTGCCATTGCGGCGCTGGCCGAGGCCGGTGTGCCGGTGCATGTCAGCGTATCGCCGGTCATCCCCGCAATCACCGATGGTGAGGTGGAGGCAATCCTCGCCGCCGCGGCCAAGGCGGGTGCCCGCACCGCCAGCCTTATTCCTGTGCGGCTGCCGCATGAGGTTGCGCCCCTGTTCCGGGCATGGCTGGACGTGCATTATCCAGACCGCGCGGCCAAGGTGATGGCGCAGATTCAATCGATCCGCAGCGGGCGTGATAATGATCCTGAATTCTTCAGCCGGATGCGTGGCCGGGGCGTTTGGGCGCAGCTGTTGCGCACGCGGTTTCGCCTTGCCTGCCGCAAATTCGGGCTGAACGCACCGCAGCCGCCGTTGCGCACGGATTTGTTTTGTCCACCGGCAGGCGATCAGCTGCGCCTGTTGTGACCCCGCCCTGGCGGCAGGACGGGGTCCGCCGACAGAATCAGGCCGCGGCAAGCGCCTTGAGCTGATAATCCTTATAGTGCTTGCGCAGTTCAGCCTTCTGGATTTTGCCTGTGCCGGTGTGCGGCAGGCTGTCCACGAACAGCACCTCATCAGGCAGCCACCATTTGGCGACCTGACCAGACAAATAGCTGACCACATCTGCTTCGCTGAGTGTGGCGCCCTCCTTTTTCACAACCAGCAGGATGGGGCGTTCATCCCATTTGGGATGCTTGACGCCAATGGCCGCCGCTTCGGCAACGCCCGGACATCCGACGGCCGCGTTTTCCAGCTCAACCGAGCTGATCCATTCGCCGCCCGATTTGATGACGTCTTTTGCGCGGTCGGTGATCTGCATCGTCCCATCGGGGTGGATGACAGATACGTCACCCGTATCAAACCACTGATCGGCATCAACAGCCTCTGCCTCGGCCTTGAAATAGCGTTTGACGACCCAGGGACCGCGCACCTGCAACCGGCCAGAGCTGGTGCCATCGCGGGGCAGGGGTTGGTCTTCATCATCAACGATGCGCAATTCCACGCCAAAGGGCACGCGGCCCTGTTTGCAGACCACATCAATTTGTGCGTCGATGCTGAGATCATCCCAATCAGGGGTGGGCGCACCCATGGTGCCGATGGGGGAGGTTTCGGTCATCCCCCAGGCATGGGCAACCCGGATGCCCTGCTTCATCAACCGTTCGATCATAGCGCGCGGCGCGGCGGAGCCACCAATGGTCACCAGCCGCAACTTGCCCAGCGAGGCATCACCGCCCGCCTTGGCCGTTGCATCCAGATGCTGGAACATCGCCAGCCAGACGGTGGGCACGCCGGCCGAATGCGTCACCTTTTCCTGCAGCATCAGGCCATGCAGGGTCGCGGCATCATTCGTTGTTGAAAAGACGAATTTCACGCCCGCGGCGGCACCCGCAAAGGGCAGGCCCCAGCTGGCCGCGTGGAACATCGGCACCACCGGCAGCAGCACCGATCCGCAGGACAGATCGAACACGCTGGGCGCGATTTCGGCCATGGCATGCAACATGGTGGAGCGATGCTGGTAGAGCACGCCCTTGGGATGGCCCGTGGTCCCGCTGGTATAGCAGAGCATGCAGGGATCACGTTCATCGCCCATGACCCAATCAAAGGCGCCATCCATCTGCGCCATCAAAGCGCCATAGCTGTCGTCGCGATCAAAGACGATGAAATGCGCCACCGTTTTGAGATGCGGCTTCAACCGGTCAATCACGGGCTGAAACTGGGCATCATACATCAGCACCCGGTCTTCGGCATGGTTCATGATGTAGATCAGGTCTTCATCAAACAGCCGGACATTGACCGTGTGGATGACCCCGCCGCACCCAATGGCGCCATACCAGGCCGCCAAATGGCGGTGATGGTTCATGGCAAAGGTGGCAATCCGATCCCCCGGTGCGATGCCCCATTTGACAAAGGCCTGGGCCAGCTTGCGCGCCTCAGTTGCAACACCGGCCCAATGGGTGCGCTCAATCGTCCCATCGGCCCAGCGCGTCAAAATTTCGCGATTGCCATGTTCGCGCGCGGCATAATCAATCAGGTGCGTGACGCGAAGGTCCCAGTCCTGCATTTGTCCAAGCATCGTCTTCCTCGTTCCTGCCATGTTTAGGTCTCTATCTCAGCAAGATGGCCTCGCGCTGCCGCAGACGCAAGGTCCAGTTTATCGCCATCTTGCGAATCGATTCGGCCAATTCGCGCGATGTCTCCCTGGCCTCGTGCTGGGCGCCTGCGTTGAATCGAGCCGGGCTGTCGATGAGCCGAAATGGCGTCGCAATTCATCCCGATCGCTCCTCCATTCACCGCGCCCGCCTTGGCGCGACGCGGCGTGATCGGCAGGGACATTGCATCACAGTCGCCAGCCAATCGGGGGTCTTCAGGGCGTGCGTTTTCTTCGGGGTCTTATCGCTGCAGTCATGGCCATGTCGGTGCTCTGTGCACCGGCGGTTGCCCATGCGCGCGGTGTGCTCCAGTGCGTCACCTATGCGCGGGCCATTTCCGGTATCGAGCTGCGCGGCAACGCCTATAGCTGGTGGGGGCAGGCCGATGGTCGTTATGATCGCGGGCAGACGCCGCGCGTCGGCGCTGTGATGGCGATGCCCAGCTTTGCCGGCATGCGCAATGGCCATGTCGCCATGGTCAGCAAGGTGATCAGCGATCGTGAAGTTTTGTTGAGCCACGCCAACTGGTCGCGCCCGGGCATGGTTGAACGCAATGTGCGTGCCATTGATGTCTCAGCCAAGGGCGATTGGAGCCGGGTCCGCGTTTGGCACGCCGGGTCGCGGGATCTGGGCATCACCGCCTATCCGGTATCGGGCTTTATCTACCCCAGCCGCCCCCAAATGCAGATGGCCGAAGCCGCATCACCGGCCCGGACATTGGCGCTGAGCACAGATCTGCACGCGCTTGCGGATCACGACAGCTGAACCCAAATAGCCGCAGGGCCGTTATTGCAGGGTGACGCGGTTATCCCCATCGTGGCGGCCAAAAAACTGCATCAGCTGAACGATCAGCTCTGCCCGTGCTGATAACGTGCCGGCCTCTAGCAGGGCTTGTTTTGCCGCCGGGTCAAAGGGGGCGACCTGCGCGATCCCGTTGACCAGCGCCTCATCATCCAGCCGCGAGACCGCCTCCCAATCCACGGCATAGCCCTGGCGTTCGGCAAAGCGGCGCGCCTCGCGCTCAATGCTGGATCGTTCCATCAGGCCCAGCGTCTCGGCATCGGCTTCGGCCAGCAATTCGGCTTCGACCTGACGGAACGGCGTTGTCACATCATGTTCGCGGATCAGGCGAAAACGGGACAGGCCTTCCAGCACAATATTATAGCGGCCATCGGCCAGCGCCTCGACATGGGCGATTTTGCCGACGCATCCCATGTTGAACAATTGCGGCGGCGCATCGGCCGTGCGCGGCTGAATCATGCCAATGCGCTGGTCACTCGCCAGTGCATGCTGCACCAACGCGCGATAGCGCGGCTCAAAAATATGAAGGGGCAAATGCATGCGCGGAAACAGCACCGCGCCAGCCAAGGGGAAAACAGACAAGCGGGTGCGCGTATCGAGCATCATCCGAACAGCACCGCCGATAATTTGCGGCGCGTGGCCGCCACCCAGGGATCTTCCAGGCCAATGGCTTCAAACAGCTTGAGCAATTGCGTGCGGGCCGCCCCGTCATTCCAGCCCCTGTCGGCCCGAATAATGTCCAGCAACGCGTCGGCAGCGCCATCCCGGTCGCCCTGCGCCATCAGGCCACCGGCCAGTTCAAACCGGGCGTCATGATCATCCGGATGCGCCGCAACCTTCGCCCGCAGCCCCGCCAAATCGTCCACCGGCCGCGCGTCCTTGGCCAGCGCCAGCGCCGATGCCGCGCGCGACAGCGCCGGGCCTTTGCGCGCCTCTTCGGGCAGGCGCGTCAAAACGGCTTCGGCCTCGTCCAGCCGCCCCGTTGCAATCAGCGCGCGAACAAGGCCCGACAGTGCCTCTGCATGATCGGGCGCCATGTCTGCAATTTGTTGAAAGATGCTGACGGCCCGTTCCGCATCGCCGCCGGCCAAAACCTCTTCGCCCATCGCCAAAAGCGGTTCGATTTCCTGCTCCAGCGCCTGGGCCTCACCCTGGATCGGCAATTGCTTCAGCAATTGGTCCAAGACGCGGCTGATCTGCGCTTCGGTCCGAAATTGCGTCAGATCAGCAACCAATTGCCCCTGGAAGACCGCATAGACCGTGGGGATGGATTGCACGCGAAATTGCGCGGCAATCATCTTTTGTTCATCGACATTGACCTTGGCGAGACGAACGCCCTTATCGGCATAATCCGCAGCGACCTTTTCCAGAACCGGCGTCAGCTGCTTGCACGGGCCGCACCACTCCGCCCAGAAGTCCAGAATGACAAGCGCGTTCATGCTCGGCTCAATGACGTCCCGGCGAAATGCCTCAATCGCCGCCTTGTCCGCCGCGCTCATCCCCAATGTCGCCAAATCCCGACTCCTTCTCACTGCCTTGTCTCTATGTGGGGATGCCATCGGCCGAGACAACCCAAAAATAAACACGGACAAAATGGGGGGCGGGATCGCCGCAAAATTGATGCGCGACATCCATGGCTGAAAAATGCGATCAGATGGGGTTGCAAAGCGCGAAAGCCGCTGTTAACAGCCCGGCTCCCGCGCAGGATAGACCATCCGCGCAACGCCAGAGCGGGCGTAGCTCAGGGGTAGAGCACAACCTTGCCAAGGTTGGGGTCGAGGGTTCGAATCCCTTCGCCCGCTCCAGTTTTTTCAAGAAAATCAGTGTCTTAGAAAAACGCGTCCTAGCGGGAGGTGCCAATTTTTTCGTGTTCGGATCGTGTTCGGATTTTACGAAGAGTGTAC
>JACCEC012825268.1_pt1 | contig 14173 bp, 9 predicted proteins | sample 7450121 | NCBI WGS metagenome assembly JACCEC01 (sample SAMN15323455, study PRJNA562643) | freshwater metagenome | isolation source: river surface water | place: USA:Blue River Watershed | collected 2017-08-18 | reverse complement strand
CCGTGTATCCTCCTAATCCAGTAGTTGAGACATATTTTTGCAATTCATAGTTGGAAGCATCAAAGAATGATGGGTCACTGAAATAAGAATTAGCTTCGTCTCTAGGAGAATACCAATTCGATGTAAAAGGTCCGGTTGCGGATGTTCCACTTACACCAGGTTCTCCTAAAACGTCTTGATCGAAGATTGCAAGTTTTGGTAAACCATTTGGACCATATACACCACTAGCAGAATCTCTTCCCTGAAGATACTCGGTATCTAAAGGATCTGAAGGATTATGTGTCCAGGTTCTGTCAGGATAATAATTCTCATCTGCTACAGTCTTAAAAAGAACATAAGGAGTTGCTCCGTCGCCGGTTGGTACGTGGATATAAACCTCCGAATAAGCGTTATCTGAATTCTGAACAGAGTTTACCACATCGATTTCTCCGATGTATTGAACTATTCTATCATATCTTGGAGTTGGTGTACCATTTCCAGTTAGATAAGTATCTTCTTCAACCCATCTTTTATCTGAGTATGGAAATCCATCTACTGTCGAGGTTGTCACTTGATTAAGGGAGGCAACAACTTCATTGTTATTAGCGCTTCTATATCTGACACCCCCAAGTTCTTTAACCCACTTCCAAAAAACCCTCTCTGAAACATTTCTTTTTAAATCTGGATTATAGTTAGAATCCGAAATAATTGTCGACTCTAAATTTAGACAGTAGTTTTGAAAAGATATCTCAGGGGAAGGACTAAGGTTGTTAGGATTGGTAAGTACAAATTCTCCATATGCCGAATCCAAAAAAGTAGTATCTATAGCATTAAACTGAAAAGTATTTTCTCCATAAGTTGGCTGCCCAAACTCTGGTAATTTTAAAAGAGCATACTTAGAGAACTTGAACTTTTTAAGTGAATTGTTAAAGGTTAGAGATAAATCCTCAGCCGCAGAAGAAAATGTATAAAAGGTTCCTCCTTGGACTGCTATTGGACGAATGTATGGTGTTTTTGCCATTTATTATTTTTTATGTAATTAATTAGAAGGTCCAGTTAGGAGTACTTGATATAACCACCCATGATCCCTTCTCTTGTGCATCGTTCTGTGCTATTCTAGGTTCCCACATTAAAGTTACAGCAGTTGAATAAGGAGCTCCTGGAGTAGGTACATCAGAGAAATATGTTGAATTAAATCCAGTGTAATATCCAGAGCCACTTCCAGTTAATCCCGTTACAATTTTTCCGGCAGATGAAGCAGTATCGACCAAGGTAACAGTAAATCCTGCAGGAATATCAGAAGCTGTTGCTCCAGATCCTGTCGTAGCATAAAAGAAAAATCCTTGATAACCACCATCAGAATAATCGGATTGAATGTAAATCACATTTTCTGTTAATGATAATTGATACGGGTTAGCATAGGTTCCAGTAACACCTGCTCCCGGAGGTGCAGGAAAAGCTGTTGTAGATCCCACACTTGCTTTTCTGTTTGTGTTAACTATAGAACCAGAAGCTCCAAAAGTTAAAGATCCGTTTATATTAGTTTGTGCTTGGAAAGAAGCGGTGGCTGCAAAAGTAGCTGCTCCTGTTACCGACAGGGTATTAGCCTGAAGAACATTAGAGAAAATACCAGTTGCCCCTGCCACTGTACTCGAAGCTACCATATAACCTGCGCTTGCACCTGTTCCGTATATTTCAATAGTTGGACTTCCAGATGAAGGAAGGACTAAACTATTTGAAAGAATTGTTTTTGCTTTTATTTGACCACTGGATGCTGCTGAAACGTCCATTGATCCCGTTAACACGTTGATGTTAAATGTATCCTCAAGATCGTTGTAAGCATTTTCTAATAGTAAAAAGTTTGCATTGATTGTTAATCTAGAACCTGAAATCGAGTCGGTTCCAAGGATTTCTGTGATTGTTACTGCCATTTGATTTTCTTTTTTTGATATATATCCTGTACCAGTTACAATAGGAAAAGTACAAGGCATATATTAAACAGTAAATCCAAAAGTAGTTTCCTAAAAAATAAGATTATGATATGGCAGAAAACAATTGGACGCAGAAAAGAAAACCAAAAAATCCGATTAAGTTCAAAATCAATCTAAATGAAGAACAAAAAGAAGCCAAAAGAATCATTTTAGAAAATCCGGTCAACGTCTTAAAAGGAGCAGCTGGCTCTGGTAAAACTCTTCTTGCAGTTCAGATAGCATTAGATATGCTATTCACAAGAGAAATAGAAAAAGTTGTCATAACGAGACCAACAGTAGCTAAAGAAGATATAGGTTTTTTACCGGGGGATTTAAAGGAAAAAATGGATCCTTGGTTGGCTCCAATTTATTCAAATCTAGAAATGCTTTACGAAAAAGATCGGGTGGAAAAACTTCTATCTGACGGAATAATAGAAATATTGCCCTTTCCATTTATGAGAGGGAGAACTCTAGTTAACTCTTGCGTGATAGTAGACGAAGCTCAGAACGTTACCATGAATCAAATGGAGATGGTACTAGGAAGACTTGGGATAGGCTCAAAGATGATTATATGTGGAGACACATCTCAAATAGATCTAAAGAATAAAAAAGAATCGGGTTTAGATTTTATGAATACCATATCATCCAGAGTAGAAGGAGTAAAAGTTATTTCATTGAAGCAAAACCACAGACATCCTATTGTACCATCAATTCTTGATGTTTACAAAGAATACACCACCTAATTAAGCAGTAACTTCAAAAGGATTTAAAGGAGGAAATCCCAATTCTTTCTTATCGTAGTAGATTGATCTAACAAGATAATCTTCTGGGTTAACAACATCAGGTATTAAATCTCCTGCAAATGGTGTTTTGTGGTCTATAACACGTATTTTTCCTTTGTGTTGTGTTTCATAAAGATTTCCGTTTGCGTCTTGTAGCGAGCAAGAAACGGTGTAAAAACCAGGATTAGTAAATGTCCAAATAAAGTAAGGCGTCTTTCTGATCTTAGCTATGTCCTCTCCGGTTTCAGTATCAGTTAGTGTCCATATGTGATTTTTCTTACCAGGTATTAATGAGTCTATAGGATTTATAAAAATAGTTGTTGCAAGAGGAATCTCAAATTCTTCTTCATATAACCTTTCTTCTCTCCAAGACCAAGAATGCGATCCTAACCAAGATTGAACAGATCCTATGGATAATCCAGCTTGAAATCTCTCTTTAGGAATTTTACCTATGAATGCGTTCATATTATTTCCTCCTGGGGGAGAAGCTATTATATAAGGAGAAAAGTCTGAGTTTCCTTCAAAGTATCCCGTTATATAAATGTTTTCTTCTGGGTCAAGTACAAGGCTTAAACCTTCATCTTCCAATGTTCCACCTGCTGTGACTATATCTACTAAAAGACCCTCCTTATTAAATTTAACCAGATAAATGTCTTTTCCACCTCTAGAGTTTTCTTCGTCTGGGGAAAAATAAGCAGTCCCAGTAAAAGATCCTATTACAAATACGTCTTCGTCTGAATCCGATTTAACATCATAAGCATAATCACCAGCTGATCCACCACACATTTTCATCCATAATAGTTTTCCTGTTGGAGTTAATTTAATAACAAAAATATCTGTGGTTCCTGGGAAGGAAGATAATTTTTTTTCTTCTAATTTTATTGTTCCATCAAAAGAACCAGCTATGATTAGATTTCCTTTAGGATCAACAGTTATCGTGGAATTAGTAAAAGAAGTTAAAGCATTTTCTGCTAAAGGTTTTGACCAGATTGCTATGCCAGTATCCTTCTCCATTTTAGTAATAAAAGAATCAGGTATACCTAATCCATTTATTTGTATCCCGTTCCCAAAATCAGCAATTACTTCAAATATACCAGTACAATAGATAAATTCTTCTTTTAACAATCCAACACTTGTTACATTGCTAGCATATGTCCCATCTCCTAACTTTTTACCCCAAACCCCAGCAAGTTGTGAGTCCATTTTAGCAATGAATCCCACTTTATTACTTCCGTTATTTGAAAGGGTTAAAGGATTTAAAGAAAAATCTCCTATAAATCTGCCACATATATAAAGTGATTCATACTTATCTATTTTTATATCAAATATTTCTAAATAACCAGTAGACGTGATCGTACCGGTTGTAATTATTTCACCTAACGGATTATATTTTAAAAATTTAAAATAAGAATTTCCAGCATCATTTACAACAACATATATGTTTCCATAGATATCAGTTACCACGGAAGAAGCTGTTTCAGGAACTGAAGGGGATTCTGTTGATGTAGTAGCCCATTGTAAAACCCCTCCTTTATTATATTTAGCTATAAAAACACTAGGAGTAACAGAATTTATATAGACATCTTGCGAAGGAAGATTATTTACAGAACCCATAAATAGAAGACCTTCAAAATTTCCAATTACAATATTATTTCCTTCGTTATCAACAGTTATCTTAACCCCCATTTCTGGATTGCTATTTCCAAGAGAAATAATCCATTCAAAATTTTGGAAAAGATCTCTTTGCTTTTTCTTTGCTATTCTTTCTATTATGGTATTTCTCCAATAGCTTTCTCTAGTTGCTCTTCCGTTTAGTATATCTCTTAAAGGAGCATATAAGAAGACATCGTCTATGTTTAATGATGGAAACTGATTCTTGAGATAATCTATCTGATAACGCTGCCAAATAGGCTTATACCAAGAGTTTCTATCAACATGAGCCATGACAGGTCTAGTGTAAGGTGATAGTGTTATATTGTCGTTTAAAGGTCCAATGATAAAATTAAATCCTAACTGTGAAGCTCCTATTCCTGAATTGTAAATATATTCTATTGAAGGTAAAGGTTGAGATGTTTCGTGATATACGAAATCCCATCCGTTTGTACCAGGATTAGTAGATGTTGCATGAATATGTGGAATAACATAATCAACTATACAAAGCTCGTCACTAGTTTCTGTCCCAAATATTAAATTTTTAGGGTATATCATCGTGCCATTCTTATCAACTTTCCAAGGTGCTACTAATAGATTTTGGGAAGAGAAAGTATTAGGATTAATTGGAGTTATTCCGTCACTAGCAAAAGACCACTGATTGAAAACATAGCCATCAAAACTAAAGAGACAGTTTGGTCCTTTAGCTAAAAACCAAATATTAGAATTCCCTGAATCTTTTATAGAAAGAAAAGAAGCAATCCCTGTTAATTCTGGGTTGGTAGTGCTATTCCAGCACATCCATCTAATTCCATCCCAATATGCTAGATTGTCTTGCATCCCAATCCATTTATGACCCAATTTGTCTATTTCAATTGATTTGACTGCATTATTGGGTAATCCTGAATTTCCTGTATTATAGTTGATAAAGTTGATTCCGTCAAATCTTGACATTCCTAAATCAGTTGCAATCCATAAATGCCACTTATTTAGTTTATAATGCTCAAGCTTTATTCTGTTGATTGCTCCAGTAACAAGATCAGAATTTTGAGGAGTAAATGATTTCCAAGATTTTGCAGCAGCATCATAATATAAAAGTCCACTTATATTTGGGGATCCTCCGATAAGAAAAGTTGCAAATATATCTCCGTTACTTGAATTTACCTGTATATCTGTAATAGAAATTATCGCACTTGGCAAAATTGGATTTCCTAAGTTATCAACAAAATCTGTAACGTCATAAACTTTGCTTAGTGTTGGGTCCTTTTGGTTTAAATAAACAAGAGGAGTTGTAGTTCCGTCTAATCCTACCCAAACGTTATCATCATGATCTATAAAAACAACATTTGATGTTAAACCAGTTCCTGGCATTATACTATTTGAACTGTCGTATGTAGTAAATGTTTGCCCATCAAATTTTATTATATCAATACCAGATATCCATACATCTCCGTTTCCATCCCAGTCAACGCTAGTTGCTGGTGCTCCCGAATTTATACTAAAGAATTTTGCTGTAACATTTTTAGGACCTGGGTTTGTGCTCAGATCAGGAGAAATTGTATTTTGATTAGGATAGAAATTATTAGGAAGCTCTGAGAATCCTCTGACTGTGTAATTAAATCTCTTGATATTTTCATCAGTAGAATCATTTAATTGGTCCGCAGCTTCTTTGAGATCTAGATAACTGTTTCCTGGAGAATCTGTTTCACCGAATACTACACCAAGAGAATCTTTAGTAATCCTAACTCTATCACCATATTGTAAAGAATATAGGCTAAATCCTCCGAGCCAATCATTATGGTAATCATACATATCCCATGTATGTGCATAGGCCTTAGAGAACTCAAAATCTTCAAAAGTATTCCACGATAATTTTTTAGTTCCCCAATATTTCATAATTGGGTTAGGAGAAGTATTAAAGTCATATGGAAGATATTCTAAACTTTCATTAGATCCTCCTGCAAAAACGGTACTTGATGGAGTTGCAGATAAACATCCGGTTGTTTGAATTACCAATGATTTTCCGTTCCATGTAGCTCCTTTATCATTAGGTGCTTGTATTATAAAAGTTTTACTTCCTGGGGTTATCGAATCCGTTAAGCTTATTACTTTGTACTTTGGAGAAAGAACAGAGTTGTTTATATTACTATAAACGGCGCTAACTGTTGAATTCAAATCTCCGAGAAAATTAGAACTTGAGATCTCTATCCCATCAGCTATAACTTTTATGGTTCCAGCCCCAAATACGTTACCACCTGCTATAGCAGTTATAACTACTTGTGGAATTTCGAAAGTTGTAGGTGATAAAACCGTTATGGGAAATTGCCCGTAAGGTGTTCCAGCTGTTGGTATATCTTTTATCCAAACAAAATCACCTGAAGAATATCCATGTGGTGTAGCAGTTGTAACAACCGCAAATGAATAGCCACCTCCAACCAAAGTACTTTGTATTGTAGTTATAGCAACCGAAGAAGCAGATACGTCAAAGCTAGTTGTTGCTTTAACCTCTGCAACTTTACTTAAAACCTCACAAGATTGTCCTTCATTAAAGTTATTTGAATACTCGGGAAAATTTTGAATAAAATCTGAAATATTAAAAGTCTTGTCTGTATTTTCAACAGGCCAAATCCACTGAGAAGGATAACTTTCCCACTTTAAAGGCATATTTTCCCAATCATACTTCTCAGATTCCCTGTATCTAGTTATTGTATTTAACTCTATTCCTCTCTTATCTACCTTTATTACACTTCTCTTAATTCCAAGAGAAATTGAATTTAAAGTGTCCCAAACCCTACACTGAACATTATACTCACCAGTATACGGAAGAAAGTGAGGTAACGTCTCTAAATCTGGAAGTCCTCCACGGATCTGAAAGTAATAAGGCTTATCATCTTCTTTATAGATTGTCCACTCGATCTCATAAAAATCTAAATATGGTAGTCTACTCCAAGAATAAAATCCATTAGAATGAACATAGTTCATGAAGTATACAAAATCGTATGGATCAATCGTTTGGTTTGTTGGTGTAACTTTCCAGTCAGAGTATGTACCGCTTCCTCTTTTGGACATAACATAAACTATTAAATTACCAGTGGCTGGATTATAAGAGTTTGATTTGCAATATCCTAGTATTAAATTTCCAGGAGAGGATTGAGACTCTATTCTTACAAAAATAGTTTGTGTTCCCACGGTACCAAACCATGTATTACTTAGACCAATATTGAAATTTGCAGTCTGAGGTAAAGTACTATCGATAGTAAAGCTTGTTGAGCTATTTACAGTTTGTAAAGGTGTCCCCGGATTTGAAGTAACAGTACTAGAATAACTAGCAATCTCGAAAGTATCGGTAGTTATTGTTGGATCTAATACATTCCAAATTGCACTTATTTCATCCCAAGATAGATCGAAAGTATTATCTTTAATTATAATTGGACACCCAGCTGGAAAAACGTACTCTTCCCCTGTTTCGTATAGTTTATATCCTGGTGGATCGTAATCTCCGTCGCCTAGAAATTTAGGTAGAGCTCCGCTTTCTATATCTTTATAAAATTTCTGTATAGCATCTGTTAAAAGAGGTATATTCGAAACTGGATATTTTTGAAAATAAGAATACGGCTCTATGGTGTTCCCGTAGTAGCTTATACCAGGTTCCGTCCCATTAATAGCAGGATATAATAAACCATTCTGATTTTGCTTAGTATAAAAAACTCTTAAATCCTCAATGTATCCATCATTAGGAAAAACTGAAAATTCTACTTTTATGCCAGATTTTACCTCGTCTATGCCTAATTGATCTACCCATCCTCTTGTCTTGTAAATATTAAAATAAACTCCCTCGCCTGTTATATCTACAATTCTAGCATTTAATGGAAGATAATCTCTCTTTAGTCTTTCTCTTAGGCCGAAAAGTTTTAATAAAACCTCCTCAGGGCTAAAAAGAAAAGCATCTTCCACTACAGGATATCCATATTGATCTTCTTCTTGATCCTCTGCTACTCTATTGATGTCATAAAATAACCCGAATAAAGATGTTTTCTTATAAGACTTAGAAGGAAATATCTCCTCGAATTGTTTCTTTAATCCAAAGGTACCGTCCTTTCTTTTACCATAAATCTCTACATGCTTAAATTTTCCCTCGTTCTCATCTTTTAATAAGCTGCTTATTAGCTCAAGAGAATTTTGTCCTTCTAAATTAGGTTTTGATAATTGAGATAGAATCTTTGAATTTTGTTGTAGCGGAGTCAGGGTATCTGCAGTATCGAGCTTAACATTTAACCAATACTCCTTTATCCTTAGATCATAATAACCAAAGAATTTTATAGCATTGAAAAGAGATTTATAAGTTCCCAAATAAGGGAATATACTTTCTCCAGTCAAGAGAAGCTCTTTTCTCTTCTGATTTATAATCTCATAGTTAGGTAAAGGTTCTTTTATATCGGTATCTCTTATTATAAAAGAATCAGATTCAACAAACGATCTTCCAAAATTATCCAAAAGAACTGATAACCTTGAATCTTCTCCTTCTACTTCACCATGAAAATTAACCTTTAATATAGTTACGGGATTATTAGGATCTGTATAATCTTCAAAGATTAAAGTTCTATCGTAAACACCTTCTGTATCAGAATTAAGCGCAATGTTAATTTGCATAGAGGAAGATGTAATATCAGTAGTAACCACTATTCCGCTAGGCGAACTTATAGTGTCCCCAGAAACAACTTCAGGATAAAACTCTACATTATTACTCTTTACCAAGTAGGGAGCATCCAAAGTTGTGTCTATACCAAGTTCGTATGTAAAAATAGTAGACGTTACATCGATTTTCTCGTCATAATCTGATTCCCATCTTGTTCTCCAAACTGGAGTTCCTGGACTAATCCCATAACTATGGGGGAATCCGTATTTAGTATCCCCAACATTATTGAGGAATTTCTCAATAATAAAAATGTGCTCTATTTCAAAAAGCTTTTCTGAGACTACGGGAAATAAAACAGAACCTTCCCAGAAACTTCCGTTCCATCCAAAGTTATATTGATCTCCTTTTTTATCAAAAAATAAAAGATTCTGTATTGTCATTTTATCTTACGTACTTATTATTTTTAGGGACAGTATAATTAATATAGTTCTTAATGTACTTGGTGGTTTCGAATAATTGATTAACAATTTTCTCTAGACTAGCAAGAATTAAAATACGATTCTCATCACCAGCTAGAAGTTGATTAGACATGGTTTTTTCAAAGATCCTTCCCTCGTAATCAAATCCAACATTAGATCTAACATCATTCTGGGTTTTTATAAATTCGTACCAACTTTTTTTATCTGCCATTTTAATTTCCTGTTTTTAATGAATTCTTTAGAATATTGTTTACCCTAGTGTTATAAGTAACAGGTACAATCGCTCTAACGTCTATATTTACAGAAGAAAGAGTTTGCATACTTGCTCCGTAATCATAATATATTCCATTTCTATCTTCCCATCCTCCAGAGATAACTACTATCTGATCTTTTCCTATAACAATATCTCCAAACTCATCGAATCCTATTTCTGGAGAATTTGGATTCTGTGCCTTTGCTGCTTCATTTTCTTCGCCAACAAAATATAGAGAAACTGAGTCTATTCCTTGAATACTTTCTATAGAAGCAACCAAATCAGATCTTGGTATTTTATCTCTTCTCCTTATATTTAAGAAGTAATCGCTTAGGATATTAACTATTTGTGATTTTATAGTATCGGGATCATTCCCCTCGAAAATGGTAATCGCTATATTAACAACGAATTTTACCAATATTGGGTCTAAAATTTTAACAACAGTTGTAACTATTTTCTGTCCGCTTTCATCTAAAAGTTGATAAATCCTATCTCTCTGAGGTTTAGTTAATTTGAATCTAGAGAGAGGAACATCAAAATATGTTTCGTTACTCTTAAGAGTTAAAGAGATGTCTGGTACTAGAATTAAATAGATAATATTATCGTCGTCTATATACTGATCATCAAAAGTCGTAAAAGCTTCAATTATAGAAAACTGCCCAAATTTTTCAAAAAATGTAACATAGTTTGTTGGATTGGCTAAAACAAAACTTCTAGAGGTTTTAGGAGCAATCAGTCTTGTCAAATCTACAGATTCCTGGTTTGCTCCCATTTGTGGAGCAATAGTACAAGAAACTTGTAAATAATCCTTAAGAGTTATTGTTCTACCAAAAAGATCTGTCCCATCTGAATCGAATTGCATTAAAGCAGCTATAGAATCTTCAACTAAGAGATTACCAAAAGATCCAGTTGATTCTAAATAGTCTACTTGTATGATAGATCCCAAACTAGGAGGAAATCCAAAATCTACAGTTCCGAAAAAGATATCTATACCGGAAATTAAAGAGCTTTTTACTAAATATCCTTTTGCATTTCTTGGAATATCATAAAGAGAATCGTACCTCTTCCACTCTTCTCCGTTTACCTTAACAGTAACCTCGAAATTTTCTATGCTAGAAGTTCCTCTAGATGATATATTAAAACTCTGTAATTTAGTACCGTCTCCCGTATACTGGTTGGTTTTTATTGTTCCCTCAACTATTGAAGATATTATTTTTGAAGAAGGGTCGAGGTTTAGTCTTAAATATTCCTGTGGCAATTTTAAAAGATAAATCTTACCGTTGTTTGTACACTTAATCTCACTATTATTAGGAATCAATATTGCTCCTCCACCTATTTCCTCAAAACCCTTTCCGTTCCACGTTACAACTACTTCTCCCTTAGCAGAAATAGATCTAGTTGGATTATGTCCTGCCAGTGTAGCAAGGCCATAAATAGAAGATTCCCTAGTGGCTTGATTAATATTAAGCTCAGTAATTGAATCCTCGATAAAGAAAAGAATAAATTGTGAAAGGTTATCAAGAACAAATATGATCTGTCCCCAAACAGAAGCCACTGTAAATAGCTGATTAGACATAGAATACCTAGCCTGTATAAGGTCAAATGTTTGACTTATAAGATCCGATATTTTAGCTTTATTTTTTTGTAGTAAATCCATTTTATATTATTTTAATACCAAGTATAGGGTTTCCCTTTATAGCAAAATCAATCACACAGGCATCTCTTGTTTCACCCTTAAAAAAACCGATGGTAAAATCAACATTATATTTATCTACCGACAGGGGAACATAAGTCAAAAGATGTAACCTTATAGACCTTTCTAATGTTTTTTGATCGACCTCAAAGTCAAAAAGTAGAGACTCTAAATCTATTCCAAAATAAGGATCCCCCAAAACTTCACCAGGAGTAGTCATCATACACTGCTTTATCATCCCGATCAGGATCTCAACCTCATCATCGGTGTGTAAAAGACCAACCTTGTAATTTGGATCATCTGGATTTCTAGGATAAATTTCTGAATATCTTGCCATGTTGCTCTATATATTCAGTAAATTAATCTGATGTTATTTCTTGATTTTATTTATAAAATTTAAAAAGAAAGAGAGACTAAAGAAGTCTGTCCGGATTTTCTAACTGATTCTATCCCCTTTAAAACATTGACTAAAGAATTATAGGTTTCGCTTTTTCCTATAATCTCTCCATTTTTAGCTTTTAGAACAAAATATCTTTTCTTGTCTTTTGAGATTCTTATATCATAGTTTTCTTCTAACGAACAATTTTCTCTTACTGACTCAATTCCATTTTTGCATCCATATTCTGTTTTATACGATTCAGACATAAGAATTATCTCACCATTAGAAGCTTTAAGGGTAAAGTAATATTCAAAACTTTTATTAAGGGAAATTTCAAATTTAGATTTTCCCACTAATTTTTTTATAAAATCAATCATATCTTATTTCTTGTATATTTGATCCAGATAATCTGTTATTTCAGACTCTTTTAGACTATATTTTTTAGACAGCTTTCTAATTTTAATTCCAACAGAAATGTGAAAAAAAGCACCAATAAAAACAAAAATTAATCCTGGGATCCAAATTATAATACTTGTCCACATAATAAATTTACTAACCTCGTCGCTAACAACAGTTTGAAAAAGTCCCATAGCAAATAATGTCCCAGCTACCCATTTGAAATACGGAATAAATTTTGAGAAATTTGATAAAATATTGTATCCTTTTAGAATGAAAGAACCTTGAGCTTCTTCTTTTAATTTAGCATTCATATATCCAGATTTAGTGTATATTTTTTAATTCCATTGAAGGAAATAACTTGGGGTGTTCTCATCTTTTATCATTTGAAGGATCTCTGATTTTTCAGTAGTTCCCAATGTTTGGATATTATTGTAGTTAACCCTAACACCACCTGGAAGATTATACTCGAATGTTCCTAGTAATCTACCAATATTAATTTTTGCTTCTGCTAAACAGAATCTAACAAATAATTCATCATCATATAAATTCTCTTCTGGAATTGCTATATAAGCTCTAACGCCTACATCCACTCCTGAGTATAGAGTTGTATCTGAACCCCCCATTGTGGTATTTGTTCTCGCTGGATCTCTACCATTAATAGTTAATTTCTTCGTATTCTTGTTAAAATTAAACGCATAGCTTTCTAATAAGTAAGCTTTAGCAAGGTCAAAGAAAGAGTATAAAACAGTTCTATAAACAAGATTATCGCCAACAAAAGGAGAAAGCATAAGCTCAGATCCTAACAATTTAGAATCACCAAAATCTTTATCTGGGGTTCCAATTAGTCCTGATCCATTAACTTCTCTAACATCATAGACCGAAACCACACAAGATGGTAATTGTATCTGTCTAGTTGCTCTAAAGGCAGCTGCAGAAAATAGTTCTTTTCCTAGAACAAATATTCTATCCTCTACTGCATACTGGTAGTTATCATAGAAATATGCTCTTGCTCTCTTGATAATCCTTTTAATTTCTTGGTCATTAAGATTATAAGGCAAAGCACAAGAATGAGAAATGTCATCTTTAATTTCCTGAATAAGATCTGCTTCTGTCATGTTAATTATTTTGATTAAATCTTACCCCCGGGATCCCAGAAGGTTTAGTATTATTGTCTTTGAAGATAGTCTGAAGTGGAGAATCGCCAGAATCGTTCCTATTAGGGAAGGGCCTCTTTTTAGATGACCCCTTCATTTTCTTATCATCTTCTTCATCATTAACTATTTCAGTTTCAGGAGATATTGTAGAAAGCTGACCGATAAATCCAGATCTTATTATACCGCCAAAAACCTCACAGTTTATTTCCTTGGATTTGTTATCTATATAGCTGTCGTGAACAACATTACTGAACATTATATCGCTATACATAATTTTAGATCTATAAATCTCGTTTCCGTTAATTAGATCGCAATCCTCTAATGTGCTGTCTGTTATCTTGCTAGAAAATATCCTACAATTTAAAACGTTTCCAGATATCTCGCTTTCTAAAATATCATAGTCTTTAAGCAAGTATGCTTTAGTTGTTTTAATTTCTTTCAGTTGATATTTTCCAAGATTACTATCATAGTTAACCAGTCCTTCTTTTATGTTATTTTCCACAATTAAATCATAAAGAACCTCCCTTATATTAAGAAAGAAAGATCTGAGGATTTGTGGATCAGATCTTAGATCCACCATAATATTCATATGTGGATAATTTTTCTGGAACACATCAGGATCTACAAAAGTAGATGAATTTTTATAGATTTCGGAAAGAAAGCTTTTAAGTATTTTTAGATCGTTGTCAGTAAACAAATCATTAGATTGTAAAGTCTGAAATGTATACGTTATAATGAAATCTATTACCTCTTTTATGAATGTGTATTTTTTCTGATAATCGTTTCCTCCTAAGTATCT
>JACCEC011068080.1_pt1 | contig 14173 bp, 16 predicted proteins | sample 7450121 | NCBI WGS metagenome assembly JACCEC01 (sample SAMN15323455, study PRJNA562643) | freshwater metagenome | isolation source: river surface water | place: USA:Blue River Watershed | collected 2017-08-18 | reverse complement strand
GGGTGACCTGGCCGCGCGCCGCGCCTCGGGTGCCACCGCGCCGGCGGCCGCCGACCCCTTCCAGTACTTCGTGCAGGCCGGCGCCTTCCGCAGCGCGCCCGAGGCCGAGGCCCAGCGCGCCAAGCTCTCGCTCATGGGCCTGGAGGCCAAGGTGAGCGAGCGCGAGCAGAACGGCCGTGCCGTGTTCCGCGTGCGCATCGGCCCTTTCGACCGCAAGGAAGACGCCGACCGCAGCAAGGCCAAGCTGGACGGCGCCAGCATCGACGCCGCCGTGGTGCGCGTGCAGCGCTGATTCCCTTCCCCGCCGTCCGGAGTCTCCCCATGCAACGACGCACTTTCCAAGCCGGCCTGCTGGCGGCCGGCGGCCTGGCCCTCGCCGGCCCCCTGCACGCCCAGCGCAGCTTCCAGGCCGGCCAGGACTTCCGTCCGCTGGCCAAGCCCGCGCCGGTCGACGCGCCGGCCGGCCGCATCGAGGTGGTGGAGTTCTTCTGGTACTCCTGCCCGCACTGCAACGCCTTCGAGCCGCTGCTCGAGTCCTGGTCGAAGCGGCTGCCCAAGGACGTGGTGCTGCGCCGGGTGCCGGTGGCCTTCCGCCCCGACTTCGAGCCGCAGCAGCGCCTGTTCTACACGCTGGAGGCGCTGGGGCGCCTGGACCTGCACGGCAAGGTGTTCCAGACCCTCCACCAGCATCGCCAGCCGCTGCAGAACGAGGAAGCGATCCTCGCCTGGCTCCAGGCCCAGGGCGTGGACCGCGCCAAGGCGCAGGCGGCCTATCAGTCTTTCGGCATCACCACCAGGGTCCGGCGCGCGCTGCTGCTGCAGGAGGCCTACGAGGTGGAGGGCGTGCCCGCCCTGGGCGTGGCCGGGCGCTTCTACACCGACGGCCAGATGGCCGGCGACATGGCGCGCGCGGTGCAGGTGGTCGAGAGCCTGGTGGCCCGACTGCGCCAGGGCGCCTGAGCGGCGTCGCGCGTTCAGCGTCGGCACCACGCGCAGCGCCCACTGGCCTGTCCGGGCCGGGCGCCGGTGCCCCCGTCGCCGTACACCGCTGTCGGGTGGCTACAATGCGGAAGGATCTTGAAAACAGCAAGATTCATGCCCTCCTAAGCCCGACATGACCCTGCGCCTCCTGACGTACCTGCTTGCCGCCAGCGCCCTGGTGATGACACCCCTGGCCCGGGCCGAGAAGGCCGACCGCGACAAGCCGATGAACGTCGAAGCCGACAACCTGCGGCACGACGACCTCAAGCAGACCAGCGTGTTCACCGGCAAGGTGGTCGCCACCAAGGGCACCATCGTCATTCGCGGCGCGCGCCTCGAAGTGCGGCAGGACGCCGAAGGCTTCCAGTTCGGCACCGTCACCGCCGAACCGGGCAAGCGCGCCTTCTGGCGCCAGAAGCGCGAGGGCGCCGACGAGTACCTCGAGGGCGAGGGCGACACCATCGAATACGACGGCAAGGCCGACCGGGTGAAGTTCATCGGCCGCGCCGAGATGCGCCGCTACCGCGGCGCCACCCTGGCCGACGAGACCCAGGGCAGCCTGATCACCTACGAGAACACCACCGACGTGTTCACCGTCAACGGCGCGCCGCTTGGCCAGCGCCAGGCCGCCGCCGGCAACCCGGGTGGCCGTGTCCGTGCGGTGCTCGCGCCGCGCGGCGCCGCCTCGGCGGCTGCACCGGTCCCCGGGTCTGCGACGGTCGCCCCGCTGCGAAGCAGCCCCAGCCTGGCCGGGGAGCGCAAGTGAGCGAGGCCGCCCTGGCCGACACCCTGTCCGACCAGGTGCCGGCCGCCGCCGGCAGCCGCCTGGAGGCGCGTCACCTCGCCAAGAGCTACGGCAGCCGCAAGGTGGTGAAGGACGTGTCCCTGGGCGTGTCCCGCGGCGAGGTCGTGGGCCTGCTGGGTCCCAACGGCGCGGGCAAAACCACCTCCTTCTACATGATCGTGGGCCTGGTGCGCGCCGACGCCGGGCAGATCAGCATCGACGGGCAGCCGGTCGAGCGCATGCCGATGCACCGTCGCTCGCAGCTGGGCCTGTCCTACCTGCCGCAGGAAGCGTCCATCTTCCGCAAGCTCAACGTCGAGGACAACGTGCGCGCCGTCCTCGAGCTGCAGCGGGACGAGGCCGGCAAGCCGCTCAAGCCGGCGGCCATCGAGCAGCGGCTTACCTCGCTGCTGGAGGACCTGCGGGTCGAGCACCTGCGGGCCTCGCCGGCAGTGGCCCTGTCTGGCGGTGAACGCCGCCGGGTCGAAATCGCCCGCGCGCTGGCCACCAACCCGCGCTTCATCCTGCTGGACGAGCCCTTCGCCGGCATCGACCCGATCGCGGTGATCGAGATCCAGCGGATCATCAGCTTCCTCAAGTCGCGCGGCATCGGCGTCCTGATCACCGACCACAACGTGCGCGAGACGCTGGGCATCTGCGACCACGCGTACATCATCAGCGACGGCCACGTGCTCGCCGAAGGCACGCCCGACCAGATCGTCAACAACGCGGACGTCCGCCGGGTCTACCTCGGCGAGCATTTCCGCATGTAGGGGCGCGGGTGAAGCAGGGCCTTTCCCTTCGCGTCTCCCAGCACCTGGCGCTCACGCCCCAGCTGCAGCAGTCGATCCGCCTCCTGCAGCTGTCCACCCTGGAGCTTGCCCAGGAAGTGGAGCAGATGCTGGGCGACAACCCCTTCCTCGAGATGGCCGAGGACCAGGCCCCGCGCGAGGAGTTCGGGGTCGCCGCCGCCGACCAGCCGGCCGCCGAGGTGGTGGAGGCCGGCGAGGAGTACGGCCTGGGCGCCGAGACCCTGGCCGAAGCCGGCGACAGTTTTTCCGAGGGCGCCGCGAGTGCCGCGACCTCCTCTTCTTCCTCCGAGGGCGATGCCGCCCCCGAGTCCGGCCCGAGCGACTGGGAAGGCGATGGCAGCACCGAGGTCGTGCCCGATGACGGCGAGTGGGGCGGCGACGCGCCCGCGCGCAAGTCCGGCAGCGCCGAGGACGACGACGTCGACGCCACCGACCTCGCCCGCGGCCAGGAGTCCCTGCAGGACCACCTCCATCGCCAGGCCCTGGGCCTGCGCCTGGCGCGCGAGGACGCGGCGGCGCTGCGCTTCCTGATCGAATCGCTCAATGAGGACGGCTACCTGGAGGACACGCTGGAGGAACTGGCGGAGTCTTTGGCCCCGGGCGACTTCGAGCAGCAGGAGGAGATGGTCCACCACTTCACCGTGGCCCTGCGCCTCCTGCACCACCTGGAGCCGGTGGGCGTGGGCGCGCGCAACCTGGCCGAGTGCCTGTCGCTGCAGCTCAAGGCCCTGGCCGAGGCGGGTGATGCCGACGAGGAGGCGCTGTGCCTCGCGGCCCTGGCCATCGTGCGCCAGCCGATGGAGCTCCTGGCCAAGCGCGACGTCAAGCGCCTGGTCGCCGCCACCGGCGAGACCGAGGCACAGGTGAAGGCCGCCATCGGCCTGATCGGCCGGCTCGAGCCCAAGCCGGGCCGGCGCTTCGTCGACGTCGAGCGCAACGTGGTGGTGCCCGACGTGATCGTCACCCGCGCGATGCGCAATGGCCAGGCCCGCCTGCGGGTGCAGCTCAATCCCGACGTGATGCCGCGCCTGCGGGTGCATGACATCTACGCCGGCGCGCTCAAGGGCCACAAGGGCGACGGCCACCAGGCCCTGCAGCAGCGGCTGCAGGAGGCGCGCTGGTTCATCAAGAACATCCAGCAGCGCTTCGACACCATCCTGCGCGTCTCCAACGCCATCGTCGAGCGGCAGAAGAACTTCTTCACCCACGGCGAGCTGGCCATGCGGCCGCTGGTGCTGCGCGAGATCGCCGACGAACTCGGCCTGCACGAGTCCACCATCTCGCGGGTGACCACCGCCAAGTACATGTCCACGCCCTTCGGCACCTTCGAGCTGAAGTACTTCTTCGGCTCGGCCCTGGGCACCGAGACCGGCGGCAACGCCTCCAGCACCGCGGTGCGTGCCCTGATCCGGCAGCTGGTGGCGGCGGAAAGCCCGAACAAGCCGCTGTCGGACAGCCAGATCTCCGACATGCTCAAGGAGCAGGGCATCGAGTGCGCCCGCCGCACCGTCGCCAAGTACCGCGAGGCGCTGCGCATCGCGCCCGCCAACCTGCGCAAGGCGCTCTGAGTGAACGACCTCACCCTTTTCCTTCCCTGCGCCGCCGGCGTCGAGGACCTGCTGGCCGACGAGGTCCATGGCCTCACTGGCCTGGCGGGCGAGCAGCTGCTGGTCGGCCGCGGTGGCGTGGTCGCCACCACCCACTGGCGCGACGCGCTGGCGCTGAACCTCCACAGCCGCCTGGCCCAGCGCGTGCTGGTGCAGCTGTCGCACACCCCCTACCAGCAGGAGTCCGACCTGTACGAGGCCGCCGCCGCGGTCGCCTGGGAGGCGTGGTTCACCCCGCGCCAGCGCTTTCGCATCGACATCACTGCGCAGCACAGCCCGCTGCGCAGCCTCAACTTCGCCGCGCTGAAGGTCAAGGACGGCGTGGTCGACCGCTTCCGCGACCGCGCCGGCGTGCGGCCCGACGTCGACACCCAGCGGCCCGACGTGCGCCTGTACGTGCACCTCACCGCCACCCACTGCACCCTCTACATCGACACCTCGGGCGAGCCGCTGTTCAAGCGCGGCTGGCGTGAGGATAAGGGCGACGCGCCGCTGAAGGAAACCCTGGCCGCCGCGATGATCGCGGCCAGCGGCTGGGACGCCTCGGTGCCGCTGTACGACCCCTGCTGCGGCAGCGGCACCATCGCCATCGAGGCAGCGCAGATCGCCTGCGGCATCGCCCCGGGCCTGCACCGGCGCTTCGCCTTCGAGCGCCTGTTGCCGTACCAGGCGCATGTGTGGACCGCGCTGCGCGAGCAGGCCCAGGCCGCACGGCGCGAGCCGCCGGTGCCGGTGTTCGGCTCCGACGTGGCCTTCCGAATGGTCGACTTCGCCCAGCGCAACGCCGAGCGCGCCGGCGTGGCCGGCGCGGTGCGCCTGCGCGGCGGCGACGCGCTGCAACGCATGCCGCCCTGCGACGCGCCGGCCGTGATGCTGGTCAACCCGCCCTATGGCGAGCGCATCGCCGCCGGCGGCGTCGCGGGTGTCGGCCGCGAGCAGGCGCAGGACGAGGAGGGTCGTCTCGCGCAGGACGACTTCTTCGCGCGCCTGGCCACCCACTGGAAGCGCAACTTCCCCGGCTGGACCGCCTGGGTGCTCACGCCCGACCTCAAGCTGCCCTCGCGCATGCGCCTGAAGGAATCGCGTCGCGTGCCGATGTGGAACGGCCCGATCGAATGCCGCCTGTTCCGCTTCGATCTGGTGGCCGGCAGCGCGCGACGGCGCGAAGGCGGGGGCGCCGCCCCGACCGCATGACGGCGGCCCTGGTCCTCGACACCAACATCGTCCTGGACGTCTTCGTGTTCGACGACGAGGCCGCACGCCCGGTGCTGCCCGCGCTGCAGGCCGGTCGCCTGCAGTGGCTGGCCACCGGCGCGATGCGCGAGGAGCTGCTGCGCGTTCTCGACTATCCGCAGATCGTCCCGCGCCTGGCCTTCTACGGACTGCGCCCGGCCGATGTCCTCGGCGCCTTCGACCGGCATGCCTGCCTCGTCGACGCGCCGGCCAAGGCGCCCGTCACCTGCAGCGATCCCGACGACCAGAAATTCATCGACCTCGCGGTGGCCCGCCAGGCGCTGCTGTTGTCGAAGGACCGCGCGGTGCTGTCCATGCGCAAGCGCCTGCTCCCGTGGTCGGTGCGGGCGCAGCCAGCGCTGGATGCCTGACAATCCGTCCATGACCGATTCTTCCGCCGCCGCGCCCGCGGCCCCCGCCCCGGACGACAAGCCCCTGGGCCTCGACGATTTCAACGCGCAGGATGCGGTGCTCGACGCGTTGCGCGCCACCGAGGAAGACACGCCCGACTGGGAATTCTGTGAAGGCTTCCTCGCCGCCCTGGTGTGCACCCGCCGTCCGGTGCCGCCGGAGGAATACTGGCCGGTGCTCCTGGGCGAATCGTTCCGCCCGATGGAGCACATGGAGTTCGTCTGGCGCTGGCAGCGCCGGTGGAAGGAAGTCGCCACCGCGCTCGACACCGAGGTCGAGACGCTCGAGGACGACCGCGCCTACCAGCCCGAGGTGATCGACGTGATCGGCGGCCTGCTCACGCTGCCCGAGGCCGAGCGCGGCGACACCCCGCTGTCCGAGCTGCCTTCCTTCGGCGAGACCTGGGCCCACGGCTTCCTGCATGCGGTGCAGACCTGGTCCGAAGAATGGGCGCCCCCGCGTGACCGCGAGGCTGCCGAGATGCTGCGCGACGCGCTGCTGGCCGTCGAGGCCCTCACCCGTCCCGACACCGGCACGCCGGCCGTGTCGATGCACAGCGAGGACGGCCCGCCCAGCGTGAGTGACAAGCGCCTGGACGAATACGGTGTCGCCCTGTGGGCGGTCTACGACCTGCGCCGCCTCTGGAAAAGCCTGGGCCCGCGCGGCGTCACCGTGCGTCGCGACGCTGCCGAGCCCGGTCGCAACGACCCGTGCCCCTGCGGCAGCGGGAAGAAATTCAAGAAGTGCCACGGCGCCTGAAGCGCCGGGCGGTCAACCGGCCCTGAAGAACGACCAGAGCGCGTCGGCCGTTTCCTGCGGCAGTTCCTCGGGGATGAAGTGCCCCGCCGCCACCGCCTGGCCGCTGACCCGGCCGGCGCATTGCGCCTGCCACAGCGCCAGCGGCTTGAAGAGGCGGTTCACCAGACCCCGGTCTCCCCACAGCACCAGTGTGTCGCAGGCGATGCGCTCGCCCATCTCGCGGCTCTGGCGGTCATGCTCGAGGTCGATGCCCGCGCTGGCGCGGTAGTCCTCGCAGGCCGAGTGGATCGCGTCGGGCCGCGTGAAGCAGCGCTCGTATTCGGCCAGCGCCTGCGGCTCCAGGTGGGCCAGGCCGCCCGAGCCCCAGCCGCCCAGCTTGGCATGCAGGTAGGGGAGGGGGTTCCCGCCGATCATGGTCTCGGGCAGCGGCGAAGGCTGGATCAGGTGGAACCAGTGGTAGTAGCCGCGCGCGAAGGCCATGTCGGTGGCGGCATACATGTCCAGCGTGGGTGCGATGTCGATCACGCACAGGCGCAGCACCCGCTCCGGATGGTCCACCGCCAGCCGGTGCGCCACGCGCCCGCCACGGTCGTGGCCGCAGACGAAGAAGCGCGCATGCCCCAGCGCGTCCATCACCGCCACCATGTCGCGGGCCATCTCGCGCTTGCTGTAGTTCGCGTGGTCCGGCAGGCCCGGCAGGCGCGACGAGTCGCCGTAGCCGCGCAGGTCCGGCAGTACCAGCGTGTAGTCGGCAGCGAGCTGGCGCGCCACCCGGTGCCACAGCACATGGGTTTGCGGGAAGCCGTGCAGCAGCAGCAGTGGCGGCTTGCCGGGCGTGCCGCCGAGTCGGGCGAAGATCTCCACCCCGTTGACCGCGAAGCGGCGTGTCTCGAATCCGTCGAACCAGGTCATGGAGATGCTCCTATCCGCTCAGGTCTCGGTCGCGTCGACCAGTTCTGCCAGCCGCTGCAGCGCGTGGCGCACGGTGGCTGCCCGCACCGCAGCGCGGTCGCCGTCGAAGCGGCGGGTCTCGCTGGACAGGCGGCCGTCGACCATGAACCCGAACCACACCGTGCCCACCGGCTTGCCGGCGCTGCCGCCCGAGGGCCCCGCGATGCCGGTCACCGCCACGGCGGCCCGCGCGCGCGAGTGGCGCGCGGCGCCGTGCGCCATGGCGCGGGCCACCACCTCGCTCACCGCACCGTGAGCGGCGACCTGCGCCGCATCCACGCCGAGCAGCTCGGTCTTGGCCTCGTTGGAATAGGTCACGAAACCGCGCTCGAACCAGTCGCTGGAGCCGGCCAGGTCGGTGCAGGCGGCGGCGATCAGCCCGCCGGTGCAGCTTTCGGCGGTCGCCATCATCCAGCCGCGCGCGCGCAGGCGGTCGGCCAGCGCGGCGACCAGGGCCGGGGTGTCGGGCAGGGGCATTTGCGTCTCCATCAGAGGAACCGCCACAGGGCGATCACGAACAGGGTGCAGAACGCGGCCACCAGGTCGTCCAGCAGGATGCCCAGCCCGCCCCGCCAGCCGAAGCCATGGAACAGGTTGTCGGCCCAGCCCACCGGCCCGGGCTTGACCGCGTCGAAGAAGCGGAACAGCACGAACGCCGCCACCTGCGTGGCCAGGCCGGCCGGCGCGAGCATCCACAGCACGCCCCAGAAGGCCACCACCTCGTCCCATACCACCGGGCTGGGATCGAGCATCTGCAGGTCCCGGGCAGTGCGGGTGCAGGCCCACCAGCCGATCCCCAGGCTGGCTGCGATCACGAGGCCGATGGCCCCATGCGGCAGCCACAGCTGCAGGACCAGGTAGCTGACCCAGGCCCACAGGGTGCCCGCAGTGCCCGGCGCCAGCGGCGACAGCCCCGAGCCGAAACCCAGCGCAATCGCGTGGGCCGGGTGCGAGAAGACGAAGCGCGCCGTCGGCCGCCGGGGCCTCGTGGGGCGGGCGTGCGTGTCGGCGGGCTCGGGCGGGTTCATCCGGCGATGGTACGGGACGCCGGCCGCCGGCCCTGTCACCGATGGCAGGGGCCGTGGCTGCGGCGGAAGTCGCGCGGCTCCATCGCGCCGCCCTCGGCCCACAGGCCGCGCCGCTGCAGGCGTGCCATCAGCTCGTGGTGACCGTAGGGTCCCGCGCCCCGCCCGGGGTTCCAGGACCAGGCGTGGCCCTGGGACACCATCCAGCGGCCGATGTCCGGCTCGTCGGCGGTGGCGATGCGCGCCAGCCGCCGGCCATAGGCGTCGGGGCGGCTTTCGCCCACGGTCACGGCGCGCCGCTCCAGCCGATCGCGCAGCGCGTCGCGTGCCTGCGGCCCCCAGGCCTGGCAGATCTCGGGCGCGTCGATGTCCACGATGCGCACCGTCACCGGCGCGCCCCCGTCGGCCGGGCGCACCCGCAGCGAATCGCCGTCGGTGACTTTCATCACCGTGCCCCGGAACGCGGGTTGCGCCTCGCGGGCCAGCGCGCCCGGCGTCCCGAACCCGCCCAGGCAGGCCGCGACGGCGAACGCCGCCAGCCAGGGGCCAGGCCGTCCGGTCCTGCACGTCATGCGAAGTGGTCGAAGGAGGCCAGACGGCGGTGCACCGGCCGCCCGGCGGCGTCCGCCAGCCGCAGTCCCGCCTCGGCGTCGATGCGGCCGATGCGCGTCACCGCCACGCCGGCCCCGGTCGCAGCGGCCTGCACCGCCGCGCGCGCCGAGGTCGGCGCGGTGAAGGCCAGTTCGTAGTCGTCGCCCCCGCACAGGGCGAGGTCCAGGCGGTCGTCCGCGGGCAGCGCCGCGCCGGCGACCGTCAGGCCCGCCACCGCCTCGACCTGCAGGGTCGCGCCCACGCCCGAGGCCGCCAGCACGTGCCCCAGGTCACCGGCCAGCCCGTCGCTCAGGTCGATGGTGGCGCTGGCGACGCCGCGCAGCGCCTGCCCCAGCGCCACGCGCGGCTGCGGCAGCTCGAGCCGCTCGCGGGCCGCCGCGAACCCCTCGGCCGCCAGCGAACGCGTACCGCGGAACACCTCCAGCGCCAGCCGGGCGTCGCCCAGCGTGCCGCTGACCCATACGTCGTCGCCGGCGCGCGCGCCCGAGCGCAACAGCGCCGAGCCGGCCGGCACCTCGCCAAAGATGGTGATGCCGATCACCAGCGGCCCGCGCGTGGTGTCGCCGCCCACCAGCTCGCAGTCGTGCGCGTCGGCCAGTGCCAGCAGGCCCTCGGCAAAGGGCGCGAGCCAGCGCGCGTCGGCCTGCGGCAGCGACAGCGCCAGGGTGAAGGCCAGGGGCCGGGCGCCGCAGGCCGCCAGGTCGCTCAGGTTCACGGCCAGGCACTTGTGGCCGAGGCGGTGCGGGTCCACCGTGGACAGGAAGTGCCGTCCCTCCACCAGCAGGTCGCTGGAGACGGCCAGCTGCATCCCCGCCGCCGGCGCCAGCAGCGCGCAGTCGTCGCCCACGCCCAGCGGGCTGCGCCGCGCGGGGCGCTTGAAATAGCGCGCGATGAGATCGAATTCGCCCATGACCAAAAGAGAGGCCCCTTGCGGGGCCCGTAAAAGGAAGTCCTGAAACTGGCACCTCGCCACCGGCGGGATGCGGCCCCATTGTTGGCCGATATGGCCGGCGGATCAAGCGTCGCCGCGCCAGCGCCCCGCCGACTGGCGCACCACTTCGGCCAGCAACCGCTCCTGGCCCTGGCGTTCGCGCAGCCAGCGGGCGTCGTTCGCGGCGCGCCGGGCGTCCTCCTGCAGCAGGCGCAGGGCGGCCTCCGCGCCCCTCGCCTGGGCATGCGGCTGCAGCAGGTCGAGGGTGCGAAGCAGGTGCTCACGCAGCGGCTCGGCCCGGCCGGTCGAGGGTTCCACGTACACCGCGTCGAGCCCGAAGCGGCAGGCCTGGAAGCGGTTGTAGGTGTAGACCATGTAGTCGTCCTCCTGCGGCACGAAGGGCTCGTCCCGCAGGAACCAGTCGCCCAGGCACTGCACCAGGCCGGCCAGGGCGGCGGCCCGCTCGACGGTCAGCGGGGTGTCGAAGACCCGGATCTCGATGGTGCCGTACTCGGGCTTGGGCCGGATGTCCCAGTAGAAGTCCTTCATGCTGCGCACCACCCCGGTGCGGGTGGTGCGGGCGAAGAAGTCGGCGAAGTCGTCCCAGCGCAGGGTGAAGGGCGCGCGCCCCGACATCGGGAAGGCGAACACCGAGTTCAGGCGCGCCGAGTCAAACTGGGTGTCCTGCCCCTGCACGAAGGGAGACGATGCGGACAGCGCGATGAAGTGCGGGATGTAGCGCGACATGCGATGCAGCATCAGCAGCGCCGCATCGGCGTCGGGGCATCCCACGTGCACATGCTGGCCGAAGATGGTGAACTGCTTGCTCAGGTAGCCATACAGCTCCGACAGTTGCCGGAAGCGCGGCTTGTCGTAGATGCGCTGCTCCTGCCAGCGCTGGAAGGGGTGGGTGCCGCCACCCACCACCGCGATGTTGAGGCGGTCGGCCACGCGCACCAGCGCATCGCGGACCTGTGACAGCTGCGTCAGCACCTCGCCGGCCGAGCGGCAGATGGTGGTCGACACCTCGATCATGCTGGAGGTGATCTCCGGCACCGCCTGCCCCGGGAACTTCTGCCACTGCAGCAGCCGCAGCATTTCCTCGGCGTAGGGCGCGAGGTCGTAGTCGTGCGTGTTGACCAGCTGCAGCTCCAGCTCCACCCCCAGGGTCAGGGCCTCGGAGGCACCGAACGGTTCGAGCGTGAGTTCGTCGGCCATTGCGCGCCTTCAACCCTGTCCCGGGCCGGGCCGCAGCGGTGTCCCGCCGGCCAGCGCCTGCGTGCGGATCGCGCGCGAGCTCTCGCCGGCGCGGTCGATCGCCACCGTCGCCGCCACCGCGCCCAGCACTTCCATCAGCAGGATGGCCGGCAGGGCCACCGCCCCGATCTGCAAGCCCAGCGCCGGCGAGGCCTGTGCCAGCTCGGACACCAGCAGCAGCGCTACCGACGACATCGGCCACAGGGTGCAGCCGACCCACAGCGCCTGGCGCCAGCGCAGCCCGCTGCCTGGGTTCGCCAGCGCCACCCCCGCCACCTTGGCCAGGGCCCGCGCCACCAGCAGCGCCAGCACGCCGCCGGCCACCGCCGGGTTCCAGGAGGACTGCGCCGCCGCCACTGCCACCAGCACGAAATTGAGCATCACCAGCAGCGAGGCGGCAGTGCCCATGTGCCCCGGCCAGGCCCAGGGCTGCGGGTGCATCTGCTTGAGGGCCAGCCCCCCCACCAGCGCCGCCAGCGGGGCCGAGCCGCCGGCCTCGCCCACGAGTGCCGATGTGGCTGCCAACAGGCTGATCATCAGAATGGCGGTGTTCTCGCTGGTGGCGCTCATGGTCCGCAGCGCCGCCCGCACCGCCAGCGCCAGCAGCACCCCCGCGACCAGGGAAATGCCCAGCACGCGGGCGACCGGCCAGAGTGCGTCGAACCAGCCGTCGACCGCATCCCCGACCACCGCGGCCCGTCCGCTGACCAGCACCAGCGCATACAGGGTGCCCAGCGTCGTCAGCGCCAGCGCCCGTTCCGTCACCGGGCCGCGCGCGCCGGTGTCGGTGATCACCCGCCCGAGGATGGCGGGCGAGCCCACCATCGCAATCGCGCCCAGGGCTTCAGCCACCAGCGCGCTGGCGCCCAGCCAGCGCATCGTCGCCACGCACAGGGCGAAGGTCAGCACCGCCTCCGCCAGGCTTTGCAGCAGCACCATCGGGTTGTGGCGGAACCAGCGCAGGGGCAGGCGCCCGCCAGCCTCGAACAGCACCACCGCCACGCCCAGTTGCAGCAGGAACAGCGGTACGCCCTGCAGCGGCCAGGTCACGCCAGGAAAGCCGGCCAGCCCCGCGCCGGCGCCCACCACCGAGTAGCCCACCACCTTCGGCAGGCCCAGGTGGCGCTGCGCCAGCTGGCCGGCCGCCGCCGCCAGCGCGAGCAGCAGGGACCATTGAACGGTGGGATCGTGGAACGCGGAGCCCAAGGCGGCTCCACTGGAGGAGGGCAGGTCAAACATGCGCGGATCCTGCCGGGCACTGTAGACCGAGCCTGTCGGACAAGGCTGACAGAGCTGGGGTGTATCTGTAACGGCCTGCAACAGGCCGCGGGGTACGTTCTGCGCGTTAGTGCAGCACGCGGCGTGAGCCGTCGTCCAGCACGAACAGGGGAATCTCCACCTCGAAGCGCTCGCCGTCCTCGGCCACGCAGAAGTAGGTGCCGTGCATGGTGCCGGTGGGCGTGCGCAGGCGGCAGCCGCTGGTGTACTGGAACGACTCGCCGGGCCGCAGCAGCGGCTGGTGGCCCACCACGCCCAGGCCCTTGACTTCCTCCACCTGCCCGCTGGCGTCGGTGATGCGCCAGTGGCGCGAGATCAGTTGGGCCGGCACCTCGCCGCTGTTGGTGAGGGTGATGGTGTAGGCGAAGCTGTACACGCCCTGCGCGGGTGCGGACTGGTCGGGAAGGTGTTGCGGCGAGACCTCGACGCGGAACTGGTACTTGGCCATGCGCGCGATGTTAGCGGGCAGGCGATTTGCGAGAATCGCGGCATGAGCAATACCCATCGCATCGCCCCGTCCATCCTGTCGGCCGACTTCGCCCGCCTGGGCGAGGAGGTGCGCGACGTCATCGCCGCCGGCGCCGACTGGATCCATTTCGATGTGATGGACAACCACTACGTCCCCAACCTCACCTTCGGCCCGATGGTGTGCCAGGCCCTCAAGCCGCACGCCCGCCGCGCCGACGGTACGCCGGTGCCGGTGGATGTGCACCTCATGGTGCAGCCGGTGGACCCGCTGGCGCAGCTCTTCGCCGACGCCGGTGCCGACTACATCAGCTTCCACCCCGACGCCTCCACCCATGTGCACCGCAGCGTGCAGGCCATCAAGGCCCGCGGCTGCAAGGCCGGCCTGGTGTTCAACCCCGCCGCCTCGCTGGATGTCCTCGACTGGATGATCGACGAGATCGACCTCATCCTGATCATGAGCGTCAACCCTGGCTTTGGCGGCCAGGGATTCATCGATTCGGCCTTGCGCAAGATCGAGCAGGCCCGCAAGCGCATCAACGCCAGCGGTCGCGACATCCGCCTGGAAGTTGACGGCGGCATCAAGGCCGACAACATCGCACGCGCGGCTTCTGCCGGCGCCGACACCTTCGTCGCCGGCAGCGCCATCTTCGGCAAGCCCGATTACCGCGGCGTCATCGACGCGATGCGCGCGGCCCTCGCGAAGGCCTGACGCCGGTCGCGCCCTCGTGCGCGGTGTCCCGCGCACTGTCCTTCGGATGGCCGTCCTGCTCCCCGCGCGGCGTCTCCGCCTCCTGCCGCAGCCGGTGATAGGTCGCATCCATCTCCGCGCCCCGCGTCGTGTCGGGAATGCCGTGCTCCGCATCAGCCTGCGCCAGCCGGCCGATACCCGGCGTCGACGGCGCGCCCTGGCCGCCCGGCTTCACGGATTCATCCCGCTCGAAGGGCTCCTGCAGCACGGGCTGCTGCGTCTCGCCCTGCGCGGTGCGCGTGCGTCCGGGCTCGTGGCGTTCGCGTTCGTCCGGCGCGGCGCCGGGCCGGGTGGCTGAACGCGTAGAGGGCAGTCG
>JACCEC012446537.1_pt1 | contig 14175 bp, 17 predicted proteins | sample 7450121 | NCBI WGS metagenome assembly JACCEC01 (sample SAMN15323455, study PRJNA562643) | freshwater metagenome | isolation source: river surface water | place: USA:Blue River Watershed | collected 2017-08-18 | reverse complement strand
TTGACGATCACCCACATTCCACCCTCTGCGCGCGCTCAGTAAGCAACCCTCCGTTGGTGCTTCTCCCCCCCCCCCCCCCCTTCCCCAGCGTAACACCACGTGACTGCGAAAATTGGTTGTGCATTCTTTTTGTTATTTCTGTTGTTGTTTGTGCACTTGTGTAACATTGTAAGCGATTTCACCTACCTATAACCCAAACCCTTTTTCCCCTTTTTTGTGTCCATTTTTGGTTTAGTTAATTTGTTACACGCGTGTACCACATCTGGCACACCTATTGAAATACAGAAAACACTCAAACACGCACGTTTCACTGCACGCAGCAGAATCACACTCGCAAAACAACCATCACAAAACAAAATCTTCGTGTTTGGATGTTTGTGCAACAAAACCAAATGCATCCGAACGTTGTTGCGCGGAAGCATTTGTTGGTCGCGTGGTTGGATTCGCGCGGGGTTCAATCGGATCAACTATGTGCGCTCGTGTGGCACTTTGCTGCGCCATGTCCGCACTCCAATGCGAGTTTTTCCGCGGACCTGCACATCGTGTACGCAAACAAACCTCGACTTCCACACTACACGTACATGTACGGTGTTGTGGAAGAATGGGACACGTCTCGCGTCACCATGATGTGCATGCACCATATTGCAAATTTTGACAATTCACCCCGCTTCAACACCAATGTGGAATGGTGGGATGTTCACAATGTGGTGTGCATGGATCGCTTATTCGCCATGTGCACTGCATTCAATCAGTCGTTGGAAAGATGGGACATGCGGAATGTTGTCAGCACCAGTTCCATGTTCAACAGATGCTCTGCATTCAACCAGCCATTGAACCGATGGAATGTGTCCTCCGTGGAACATGTGGTGTGCATGTTTTCCGGTTGCACGTCGTTCAATCAGCCACTGGACAACTGGAATGTCTCTAATGTCAAAAGTGCGGGGTACATGTTCAGCAAGTGCAAATCCTTCAATCAATCATTGCGCAATTGGCGATGGAGTGCTTGTTGGGACGATTGCTGGCCTCGCTGGGACCCTTGATTCCCGTTCTTTTTTGTTCTCCCATGTTTTGATGTGATTTAAACACGACGAAAGAAACCACATCAGCAACCTTTTCCTCTACTTTCGTGCCACCAAAAATGTCCTTCTTGCCAAAAGTTGACACCTTGCCAGCGAACCATCCGTACCATCCCGACCGTATGCGCGAAATGATCCAATTTGCCAAATACTGTGGTGAACCGCCAGGTGACCGCGGTCCTTGCAAGTGCGGTGGAACATGCGGTCGGTGCAAGGCGCGACGAGAAGCGCATTTGGAAGCGCAACAAAAATTTGTGGAGGGGGATCCATATTCGTGCAATTGCGGAAAAAGATGCGATCGTTGTCGCGATGGACTGCCAACGTTGCAGTACTGCAAGGAAATGGGCGTGTCACCATTTCCTCCCTACGCGCCACTCTCCGCACCGTCGTCCTCTTCCTCTTCTGCTCCATCCACTTCCTCTGCTTCATCTTCCACCAACCCATCGTTGTGGTCATTTGCATCCTTTGCAACCAGTTCCCCCCATCCATCATCGTCTGCCGCTTCTTCCACGCCTGCGTTCACGGATGCGTCTGCGCACCACCAAAGACCGATGGATCCCAAACACAACCATCCATCCACTTTTCATTCGCATCACAGCACGCTGACGGACCCCGCCATCAACAATCCATCGAGCTACCTCTCTTTTTGCCGACTTTCTGCGCCGTACATGAAAGGGAAAGATGATGAGGATGACGAGGAGGGGGAAATGGTGTCGCGTAAACGATTGGAGAAAGAAAGAGCTGTTGCCGAAAAACGTCTGGCGGATGTGCGCAATCTCTACGCGCGCAGGTTGTTTGCGTTGGAAACAGAACTAAAACGACTGCGCGAGGAGCGCGCGGCAGAGGAAGCCATCTTGTCGGAGGAAATACACGTCGACGAGATATACATCAAGGCGCGCTTCTTCTGCGCGTTGTGGACGTTTGAATCGCGCATCACAGAATGGACCCAACAGTGTTCGTTGGACGTGGTGTTGCAATACTTGCAATCCATGTCGCAGTCCACGGCGGCAAGCGATCGATTTCAGCGCATGGACGATGACGATGACGGAGATGGCTACAACGCCGTAACATCGCGTCAGTTAGCTGTCGCCATGCAAATGTACATGCAACAGTTGCAGACACAACTCCTTTACCCCCCTTCTCCTGCTGGAACCGCAAACAGCGGGGGCGATCCATCCATCTTGCGACATGTGGGCAACGACGACGAGGATGACGCGAGCAAGCGCAGGAAAACGATGTGCGGATTGTATTCCCACATTCAGATGTGCGACAACCTGGTGTTCATGCAGGAATTGACGCAGATGCTGGAACCCTCCGCAACAAATACACCATAATTCAATATATTGGTCATGGCATCGTCCGCACCGCCAACAACCGCTGCAACGGCCGATGTCGTCGAAGAAGTGGGAGGAGGTGGAGAAGGACCGGGAGAAGGACTTGGAGAACAAGGAACTTTCACAATCTCTGCGCAAGTTATCTCATCTACAATAATATCAATCTACAAGTTGCGCTTTACACCCGACCAGGTTATCACCAATCTGTCGCAGTCGCTGCGGCACCGCGGTAAGTGGTCGAGCGTGCCAATGCGTCGTCGATTGTTGTTTCTCGCGTTGAAAGACCTGCCAGATCATCTGATTGATGTGGTGGATCGCTGTGCGCATTTTCCAGGGGTGGTTTCGGATGACAATTATGCGTTGTTGTCCACAGGGTACACAATGTCAAATTTGGCGATCGACGACACTTTCTCTTCGTTTACCATTCTGTCGATCAAAATTGCGTTCGAAATTTTTTCCAAATTTGCAACGACGTTCAAATTGGTGTTTGGGCCTATGGAGGAATGGGATTGTTCGTTGGTGTCCGACGCGGTCAAAGAAAAAGTGGCAGCGACAAAGTTGTTGCACTTTAACACGACGAAGGACCGATTGTCGCGCAACCATCCTGGCATCTCGTCCACCCATGGTTTGTAGCTTGTTGTCGCGGACCCACTTCCTTTCGACATCGCAACCATTGCAACAACCATTGCTATATTGCTTCGTCCCTTTCACCACTCAGCAATCCGACTGGACCATTTCCGTGGAGCATGCACACGTGACATTTTTCCCGAACCGATGGATGCGCTGGAATCCGTGGGCCCTGACCACCAAGGTTTGCGCCGTTCGATAGCGGGAGACAGTGCGGTGCGGCTGTGGGAAGTGGAAAGGTTGGAAGAAGTCAGTGAAAAAGTGATTGGTGAACAGTGGCACACAATTGGTGAACAGGTACATGTTGTGTGTAATGTCGTGTGTAATGTCGTGTAATGTGATTGTGTGATGTTAACAAGTTACATTGAGATGTGTAAAGTTAAGACAGACCCGCCAGGCAAAGTTTGCATTTGTTTGTTTCATCTTTTCCTCGAATCTTCACATTTGGCACCAGCTCCGGCAGGATGTTCCTGCCATTGGTGCGCCCAGTAAACGGCTTCTACTATTTCGTAATTGTGTCTGCACTTTTCAATCGAGATGCGGTGTTCGACGTGGTCGATTTGCACCACGTAGGGAGTTCTGTCACCTATTTTCCACTCGTAGTCTTGACACAGTGCAAACAGTTTCTTGAAGTAGCATCGTGTTGCCGGCGCACGACAGACAACGATGAATAATAATCCTGATGCGCCATGTCACCTTTATTTTCCGCCACTACCTTCGCGGGCCTTATAAACGTTTATAACTCCCGATGTAGCAATCGCTGTGGTGGCCGTGTGGTGTTGTCCTTCCATTTCTTTTTTGTTTGCTTTTCTCCCCGCGCTTACCGGTTTGGTGTCGTCGTAAACTTGTCGTCATGCAAGAAAACGCGGTGGATTCCGCCGACGCGGACATGCTTCCCGACAGTCATCATTTGCGCCAACTCGAAGACCTTGATGCACACAACAATCATGGATGTTTCGACCTGTGTCGCAATGTGCGCGACCGATTGCGCACATCACGGCAGCCTCTGCCTTTGCGCCGAACCCTGCTGTTTCAAGGATTGACGTCGTCGTCGTCGTCGTCGTCGTGCATCAAAAGATCTTTGCCGCCGTTGTCTGAGCAATTGGCCAACATGGTGGACCAGTTTGTTTTTTATCCCGGCGTGGTCAGCGATGCCAACATTCACTTTTTGGTGCGTGTTGTTGTGGTGGGGCAAGCAACAAAGCAATGCATCATTCAACTGTCGCATGGCCGCAAAGGTGCCTACTGCGACCTCCCGGAGTCCATGAAGTCCACCTCGCAGTTCATGGCGCAGCGACAATGCAAACAGGTGAACGCGTATTTTGGTCCGATGGACCAATGGGACACCAGTCTCGTGACCGACATGTGCGATTTGTTCTGCTTTTTGGACGTGGGTATGGGCATCCACGTGCGGAACCTCAACTTGGCGCAATGGGACGTGTCCAATGTGCGCGACTTGAGTTGGGCGTTCGCGATGCAGCGATATGGCTTGCCGTGGGGACTGCAATGTTGGGATGTGTCCAATGTCCGGCACATGGTGGGCACGTTTTTCGGGTCCTGCGCAACACATCGCCAATTTCCCGGGCGTGACGCGAGACACGAGGGGGTGGTAGACTGGATGTTTTTGCGCCAGTGGCAAGTGCACAATGTGGAAGACATGCGCTTCTTGTTCGCCGAATCATCGTTCGATGGCACGTCCATCACTTCCACGTGGGATGTCGGCAAGGTGAAGTCCGCGACGTGCATGTTGTTTTGCGATCCAGTGCGCTTCTTGAACACGGCGGGCCACACGACACTGTTCGCGTTCATGTCCAGCTTGTCGGAGTTCGTGGCACAGCGTCTCGAGGAAACTGCGCAACATTGTTGTGCGAACATTCCCCTGTCCAATCGCATGCGGGACACTGCGCGGTTCATTTCACGCCACTGTGCATCGCGGCAACCGGCAAGAGATATCTTGGGGGTCATCGACTTGTACCACCGCAAACCATATTCCGTGGAATGCCTCCGCCGTTTGTACGCAGAGGTGATCCGCGAGCGCCGCCAACCTGTCCCACCACATGCCCCCACTCCATGTTTCTATTTGATCACATCATAATTTTTCATTTTGAAAGCCATCCCGCCCCCACCCCCACAGTTAGTTTGTCAGTCCGTCAGTTGCTAGTAACAATCATCATGTGTTCTTCTTCGTCTCGCGCTTCTTTGGCGGCGGCGACGGCGGCATTCACGTCGAGCATTCGCACCCGCAGTCAATGCAAACGTCGTTCGGCGCATCATCATCATCGTCGTCGTCATCCATCTTGCGCGACACGGAGGAGACCGAACGGCGACTGTCGGTACCGACACTCGGAACCGCAACAACAAGACAAATCCCCTCGCCGAACGGCAAACAAACCACCGCCACCTGCCCAAAAACCGTACGACATGCCATGCAACCGATTCAAGCAAAGGAGCAACGAAATGCTCTGCGACATCATTTGCACGTGGCTGCCGACCCATCGCCGCCGTGCGCACTCGGACGATCCCATCACGGTATTGTGTCTCGACTCGGAAACCCTGCAAACCACCGCGGCGTTGGAAGCGGCGCAAATCACGGACCGCCGACACATCGTGTTGATTGAGAAAGATCTTCGCGTGCACCAACTGCACAAACGCCACGGCATGATCAGCTTGCACGGGACGTGCGACGAAGTATTGCACACCTGTCCCTTTTTGCAGAACATCGATGTCTTCTATTTGGACATCGATGGCTCGGTGGAATTGGGTCGCCACGCGGTCTTGCACGTGGTGCGCCATGCGCATCTTCGCCGCGAACAGTTTGTGCTCGGCTACACCTTCTGCAAACGCACCGGCGGAGGTGGTGGATCGTTCGCGCGCAAACTGGCCATCTTTCGACAACAACTCACCGTCGCCTTGCGCGAAGCCCGCCTGCGCGTGGTCCACGGGCGCACCCACGAGTACCACAACACGTCCACCACCAACGGATTGCCGCGCCAACAACCCATGCTCACTGAATTTTTATTCATAACAAGGTTGATTGATTGATTTGATTTGATTGATTTGATGTAACACCGTTAAACACACACACACACACACACAAAGGCAAACTATCACCTTCTCGTTGTTCATGTTTCTTGTTTTTTTCTGCTGCATCTTTCTGCGTTTGACTGCGTCTTTCCATTCACGGTTCGCATAATTTTCGATTTGATTCTTCTTCCTCCCTTTTCCGAGGGGGGCATAGAACAAGCCATGTAAACGTTTATAAGGCCCATTGTAGGTCAGTCGATGGATGATTCCAGCAGGGGATGGATGTAAGCAGAGCGCAACACTGCGCAAACAGGAGGAGGAGGATGTATGTAGGTGGGTAAATGCTCGTCAGGTGTTGAACATGTAACTCATTAACGCAAACTTATTTCACATTTTCGTATTTTCGTATTTTCGTATTTTTGCATTTTCGTCATGTCTATCGAGAAAAAACGGCCCTCCGTCGCAAAATGGCGGAGGGTGGCGCAAGATTGGTGGTGGCGCAACAAATCACAAGTTTATTTGGGTGCAGTTATTTGCCCGAGAAATACAAAATCTGATCCAATGTCGCGCCACCCCAACGAATTGCAGCGCCGCCGATTGGTGGAGCATGTCCTTCATTCCCACCAGGTCTGGTTGCCGAAAATGCACGCACTTGTGTGGAACTTTGTGCGACATGAAAACCTCGCGTCACGCTTTTTGCTTCGAGAACGACAAGGTCAAACACCCATTCCGTGTCGTTGCGACATCTATCATTTCGGACCCATCGCCGAAATGGACACCTCTGGTATCACAAACATGGACAACTTTTTGGTGCACCTCCGCGCCGACTTCAACGAAGACTTGCAATATTGGGACGTGAGTGCGGTGACGTCCATGCGGGGACTCTTCGCGGGCAAAGTGCACTTCAATCAACCGCTTGATCGATGGGACATGTCCAACGTCACCTCCACGGAATGCATGTTTCGGGGATGCACACGCTTCAATCAGCCGCTTGCGCAGTGGAATGTGGCCCGCGTCGTCAATGCGTCGATGATGTTCGAAGAGTGCGTGCAGTTCAACCAACCACTGGACGCCTGGAACACCGCCAATTTGCGCAACACCACGCGCATGTTTTTTCACTGCGTGAAGTTTAACCACCCTCTGCACACATGGCACATGGGCAGCGTGACGGACATGAGCAACATGTTCGCCCATTGCGATCAATTTAACCAACCACTGGACGCCTGGAACACCTCCAGCGCCTTCACCATGTCCCACATGTTCGAGAAATGTGTGCAATTCAACCAGCCCCTTTTGCACTGGAACATGTCCAATGTGTGCACCACGAGGTGCATGTTCATGGGGTGCAACCGTTTCAATCAACCACTGCATGCGTGGAACATGTCCATGGTCGTGAACGCATCGCGCATGTTTTCTCTGTGCACGGTGTTCGACAGTTGCGTGAACGGATGGACCTTCGGACCAGGATGCAAATTCGAAGGCATGTTCGCGGGTTGCCGCATCTTCAATCAACCGCTCGACCAATGGAACTTCGAAGGCGCCACCAACATGGAAAGCATGTTCGACGAATGCACGCGCTTCAATCAGCCGCTGGACATGTGGTCCACGGACATGGTGAAAAACGCCAATTGCATGTTCCGCGAATGCATCTATTTCAACCAACCACTGGAAAGATGGCAAGTGCAAAACTTGCGCCACGCGAGCAACATGTTCGCCCGTTGCAAGCACTTTAACCAGCCGCTGGACAACTGGAACACATTCAATCTGCAGGACGCGGACCACATGTTCGAGTGGTGCGTCTCGTTCAATCAGCCGCTGAATACATGGGACGTTTCGCGCGTGGTGAACTTTTCACACATGTTTGCGCACTGCAAGAAGTTCAACCAGTCCCTGGACAACTGGAATGTGTCCGCCGCGGTCGCCATGGAGCAGATGTTTGCGCACTGCTACGTTTTCAATGGCAACATCACCGCCTGGACCCCCACGTCCGTCCTCCGCTTCACGCGCATGTTCCAAAAGTGCGCGCAGTTCAACCAATCCCTCCACGCATGGAAAGTGTGCCATCCACTCACCGATGCTCAACACATGTTCGACCAATGCCCAAACATGTCGGAGGAACACAAACGGGGACCATTTGCAACCTCGCCATGCAGTTAGTTCGTTAGTTAGTTCGTTAGTTAGTTAGTTTTCTTGTTTTCTGTAACTTGCTTAGCACATGTGCAAGAAAATGCACGGCAAAATATGTCACACTTTCCTTTTTTCTGCGCCAATTGTATATTGATCCCAACACTCACTCCAATCTGTCATCGTTGGTCACGGAACAACGAGCACACAAGAACAACATGTCGTCTTTTTCACTACAACACGCGACGCATCGCAAGCGCGGCAGGATGGAGAACGACGAAGACTTGGGAGACGACCTAGATGGACAAGAACTCTTGGATCGGAACGAAGCCGAAAAGCACGCATTGGTTCCCCCTGCATTACGGCGCACCTCCGTGTTGCATCGACGCAAACGGGATGCGGAGACAGAGAATGCAGCGAATGCGGACGATGACGATGACGACGATGAACTAGCTGCACTGTCCAACAAGTTTCGCCGCCAAGTGAAGTTGCAGGGAGTGCGCGGCGCCAGTCTTCCAAAACACGATGTGGTTACTTCCGCCACGATCGGACGTCCACCATTTGTCGCCTCCACTTCTCCTGCTGCTTCTCCTGCTTCCATCGTTGGCTCAGTGGAGAGCAACCGTGTGCCGCCACCAACCCACACGGCGTTGGATCGCCGTGCGGTGGCAGAAGCGCGCTTGCGCTATTTCAACAACAGCAATGCCGGAAAGGATGCTGCACCCCATCAGCAGACAATGGGCGGCGGCATGAAGCGCACGGCAATACAAACACGAAAGAGAACCCGAGGGAAGCGCGCGGCAACACAAAGAACCAGAAAAACAAGAAGAACTGGAAGAACTAGAAGAACAAGAAGTGCGAGAGGAGGTCGCGGAAAGCACCATCGTCTCAACGGGAGATCCAGACATCGCCAAAACAGAAATGACATCAACAGGTGACGCAATGACGAGATGGCAAAAAAAGAGAAGGGAGAACGTGAAGGCAAGAAAACACGTGAAAAAAAAAACAGAAAAAAATCATTCATCTCAATTACTTCGTTACAACACATGACAATACACGCAAACGAGTGCGATCAATCACAAATAAGCCAAACAAATGAAACTATGACTTCGCCACCGCAGCACAGTACAACTGTTCGTACGTGCAGCGATCAAAGACATTTTGCCATGGTTCGCAATTTTTGGACCATTCCGGTGCATTCAAAATCTTGCACACCGTCGTGCTTTTCTTCGGCTGCACGACCATGGACAAGATGTATCGCTCTGGACAACTTGGAACGTCCAGTTTCAAAAACAACCAGTTGGTCCGCGATCGATGTCGCACAGGAAACGATTTGGGACGCAGCTTCACGCCGTGTTCTTTGCATGTCTGGACCACGTATTCGAACTGGAGCGCCGAGTGCTCCACATTCAAGCGGTTCAACAACTTGCGAATCACCATCGCGTGGCGTGGAAATTTGTGGTTGAATGTTGCTGCAACGAAAAAGTCGTATGGGCTCATCATGTCCCAAATCCACGGGTATTGGCGCGATTCCAGCGCACTGAAATGGGGGCTGTCGTGCAGCGCGAATGCATGTTGAAAAATTCGCTTCAACGACAATTGCTCAGAGACATCGTTGTCGCGATGGGCGTCAAAGTGTGCAAACATCCATTCCACCGACTGGTTGAATGCCGTTGCACCGCAAAACATTTTGTACAGGACCGCGCGCGGTGTCTATGTTACCGCCGCGAAAGCACTCGCGGGAGGACGTCAACAAATGGTCAAACATGAACTTTTGCACGAACGCGTGAATGTGCTCTTGCGGAATTGGTTTCCAACGCACGTACTCCTCTACGGTGCACAAGAGGTGCGCGTGCAACCCGGCGTGTATCTCCAGCCACCAACGCAACAGTCGGCGCCGCAAAGTGACGGAAGGTGTTGTCGCGGAGGAAGGTGTCATCTTGTTTCACTTCTTGGACATTGAATTGTGCGCGGTGAACGTTTTGTGGATTGCGAGATTGTTTTTTTTTTGACTTCAGTCAACGCGCGATGTGTCAGTGGTTGCAGCGCGGTACAACTGGTCGTAGGTGCTGTCATCGAAGACTACCTCCATCTCCGTGCTGTACGTTTGCATAGAGTGCAGATTCGTCGAGAATATTTTTGCGACGGATGGTTCGCGCATGATGTTGCCCAACACCATGCACAAGATGTACCGTTCCGGACAAGTTGGGGCATCAAGTTTCGAAAACAGCCAGTGAGTTTGGGCTCGGTGTTGCGGGGAAAACGAATCCGGATTCAATTCCACGCCGTGCTCAACGCACAACTGTTGCAAATAACCGTGCTCAACGCGCGACCGTGGTTGACAACCCCACATTTCCGGCATGTCGTGCGGAAGCGTTTTCTCCACCAATTTGCGCAAAACCGCCGCGTGGCGTGGATATTTGCGGTGGAATTTCGCGACGACAAATCGGTCGTACGCGCAGTGAACTCTTTCCATCCACGGGTATTTGCGTGCCTCCAATGCATCGTAATGCGGTCCGTCTTGCAAGGCAAATGTGCGCAAAAAGGGATTGGGACCTGTGCACGAAATGGTGTCCAAGGAGGGAAACAAACACTGCACTGATTGGTTGAATGCAATCGCGCCGAATAACATGTTGTGTGGTTGCACACATGATGTGATTGTCCATCCGTCGAGAGGTTGATTGAAGGTTTTCGCGTGCGCGAACATGTAGTTGCAATCCACGCGTTCGTGCAAGCGCCACCGGTCGACTGAGTTGTTGAAAGCAATGGAACCCTGGAACATACTGCACATTTCAGTCACACGACAAACATTCCATTCATTCAGCGGTTGGTTGAATGCGCGAGTGCTCGCGAACATTCTGTTCATGGATTCCACGTTGGACACATCCCACGTGTTCAATGGTTGATTGAACATGTGCGCACCATCAAACATTCTGTCCATATTTGCGCAATTGCGCATGTCCCACGTGGACACGTCCCCGTTGAACATTTTACATATCATGAATATACCGCTCGCGCAGGTGACATTGGCAGTATTCCACGTGGACAAGTCCTGGTTGAAGTTTTGTGCGAACGCAAACATTTCTTTCAGCGTGGTGACATTGGCGGTGTTCCACTTTGCAAGTGGTTGGTTGAAGTGTTTCGCATCACGAAACATGCATTCCATGGACAAAACGTTCGAGGTGTTCCACGACGACACCGACCTGTTGAAATGTAATGCATTATAAAACATGTGACTCATGTCTGTCACATTCGAGGTGTTCCACGACGACACCGATCCATTAAAATAAAGTGCGTGGGAAAACATGTTGTGCATGTTTGTCACATTCGACGTGTTCCACGCAGACAAGTCTCGGTTAAAATAGACCATTCCGTGTAACATGTATCGCATCGTCGTAACGTTGGACACATCCCACTTGGAAATGTCGGGGTTGTACGTATGGAACAAAATCGCTTTGAAGTCGAACAGGTAAGACATATCGTGTATGCGCGATGTGTCCCACTCTTCAATGGGACCATACGAACTGGTGTCCACCCCAGTGAGACAGCGCCAAGCGGGAACTGGCGACATAATGCTGCCAATTTTCGTTGAACACCAATGATCGTAAATGCACCGATGCACAAGAGCGTGAATGTGCTCTTGCGGAACCGGTTTCCAGCACACAAACTCTTCAACCGTGCGCAACAGGTGTGTGTGCAACCCGGCGTGTATCTCCAGCCACCAACGCAACAGTCGGCGCCGCACAGAAATGGTGGACATGATCTGCGATGGCGGATGTCGTGTGAACAATTGAATAATGCATTGTTATAGGAGGAAGTCGGTTGCACGGTGGAGCAGGTCATAGGTGCTTGCATCCAAGAACTGTTCCATATCGCGGTAGTTGTTCCACCCGAGGGTGTCGTCGGTGGAGAAGATGTCGAAAATCTTTTTGTTGTGGATTTGGTGGTACAACGCCATGCACAAAATATATCGTTCTGGACATGTGGGAGCATCAAGTGATGACAACAGCCAATGGGTTTGGGCGCGGTGTTCTTCCATGAACGCACCAGGATGCAATTGCACCTCGTGCTGTGTGCACAAGCATTGCACTTGTCTCCATGTGAACGGTGCTCCAAGCGGGTGGTTTTGGTTGATCATTCCGCGCAAGACCGCAGTGTGGCGTGGATATTTGCGATGGAATTTGGCGGCAACAAAGCGGTCGTAGGGTGTGTGTGCTTTCATCCATGGGTAGTTGCGTGCTTCCAATGCATCGTAATGCGGTCCGTCTTCTAACGCGAATGCACACTGAAACGGCGGATTGTAAAACGTATTGACATCATCGTGGATAGTGTCCAGACGGGGAAACAACCACCGCACCGATTGGTTGAAGGCAAGTGCGCCGTGAAATATCGCCAAAACATTTGCACAGGGCGTCAACTTCCATCCGTCGAGCGGCTGATTGAATGCATTGGACCACATAAACATGCCAGAGCAATCAAACATGCGCCACGGACCGACGGCGTTGTTAAAAGCCTTGGAACTAGCGAACATCCTGCTCATGTTCACTACGCGAGCAGTGTTCCACGAGTTCAGGGGTTGGTTGAAAGCGATGCTGTGCGAAAACATGACACTCATATCTTGCACATGGGACACATTCCACCTGTTCAAGGGTTGGTTGAATGCAGTGGTGTGTGCGAACATCATCCACGTGGTGGTGACGCATGAAACATCCCACGTGTCCAAGGGTTGGTTGAATTGCACAGTGTGCGCAAACATTTTGTTCATGAAGCGCACATTGGACACGTCCCACGTTGCCAACGGCTGATTGAATGCGGGTGCATTGAAAAACAATTCCTCCATGTGCACACAATTGCGCAAGTCCCAGTCGCCAACGGGTTGGTTAAACACTATTGCTCTGGCGAACATGCCGCACATGGATTGCACGTTTGACATATTCCACGTTGACAAGTCTCCGTTGAATGCTGCGCAATTTGCGAACATGTAGTCCATGCACCGAACATTGCAGGTGTTCCACGTCGACAAAGATTGGTTAAACTTCATCGCATGGTTGAACATGTGTGACATGTTCACCACATTCGAGGTGTTCCACGAGGACAAATCTTGGTTGAATGATTTTGCTCCTTGAAACATTCTGTTCATATTTTGCACATTGGACACGTCCCATTGAGATATGTCGCTGTTGAAGTTGAAGAAGCGGTGGTCGTACATGCATTCTCGACAACCAAACAAATTGGACATGTCTTCTATTTGTGAAGTGTCCCACTCTTCGATGGGACCATAGACACTCATTGCGTTCATGTAAAACGATAGGTTTGGTGTCAATTGTCCATCGATGCGGAAGTGTTTTACCAGTTCATGAATGTGCGATTGCGGCACCGGTTTCCATCGCACATGCTCTTCGACCGTGTGTAAGAGGTGCACGTGCAATTTCGCATGGTCTTCCAACCACCAACGCAACAGTCGGCGCCGCAACACCAAGGTGTTTGACTTAGCGGATGTGGTGTACATTGTCGCAAACGAAGGTGATACAAAAACGCGCAAGTGATCGCCGAATCAAAGAATGACACGAATGCACGACGCAAATTGAATTATGTGCACATCGTCACCCCTTCCCCGAACATCAACACCCTTCACCCCCCCTCCCGGAATCTTCACATTTGGCACCCGGAATCTTCACATTTGGCACCCAGGGAAAAAGGGGTGCTGCAAACTGCGCGGATTCCATTGCGCAACCCCGATGTTTGTGTGCGGCGGGGTGTCGTCTTCGTTGAACATGTAATTCATGCTTATCACACTGGAGACATTCCACCGCGAGATGTTTTGATTGAAGGAACGGGCCCCGCAGAATGTGCGTCGCATGGATCGCACATTGGAGACATCCCACCGCGAGATGTCTTGATTAAACGAATGGGCTTCGCAGAACATGCCACCGATGGATTGCACGTTGGATGTGTTCCACGTGGAAATATCACCATTGAAGGAATTGGCC
>JACCEC010775512.1_pt1 | contig 14175 bp, 10 predicted proteins | sample 7450121 | NCBI WGS metagenome assembly JACCEC01 (sample SAMN15323455, study PRJNA562643) | freshwater metagenome | isolation source: river surface water | place: USA:Blue River Watershed | collected 2017-08-18 | reverse complement strand
CACATCGACGGAATCTGAAGGAGGATCAGCTAAAGGCCATCGCCCGCAATGGCGGGGTGGTCCATGTGAATTTCTATGCCGGATTCATCGACAGCACTTACGAAGAAAAAGCGCATCAGTTCCGGAAACGGGAACAATCAAAGGTGGACAGCCTTATTAAATCCGGAATGCAGCCGGACTACGCCAGAATCAATGTAGCCCGCGAACACGCCGACGAATACCTGAAAATCCGACCTTCCATTTCATTACTGCTTGATCATATTGATCATATCGTGAAAATAGCCGGGATCGACCATGTCGGGCTGGGCTCCGATTTCGACGGGATCGAAGCCCCGCCGCGCGAGCTCAATGGCGTGGAGGACTTCCCTAAAATAACGGAAGGACTGATTCAAAGAGGTTATTCAGAAAAAGACATCCGTAAAATCCTGGGAGGCAATTTCGTTCGGGTGCTCAAAGCAAACGAAAAATGATTGATCCTCAGTTCTTGAGCATCGGTCCAAGGACAGCCCACACATTATCTGCGAGGATTCTGTGACCTGCTGCTGTAGGATGGATGCCATCAGCCTGGTTCAACGAAGTGTCTCCGGCTACACCGTCCAATAGAAAGGGGACGAGTTTCATATTGTTCTTACCGGCTATTTCCGGAAATACAGACCTGAAATCGTCTGTAAAACGCTGGCCCATATTCGGTGGAGCCTGCATACCAACCATCACCAAGCCTGCCTGTGGATGTAGCTTCCGCATCTGATCGATGATGGATTGCAGATTTTTGCGGGTTTCTGCGGGAGAAATACCCCTCAACCCATCATTGGCACCGAGTTCCAGGACAAGGATGTCTACGGGCTGACGAGAAGCCACCCATTCGATCCGACCGGCACCGCCAGCCGATGTTTCGCCACTCAAACCTGAAGCTATGACCTCCCAGGGCAAACCCAGCGAATCAATGATCTGCTGAATCCGTCCCGGGAAAGCTTGTGCCGGATCTTCCAAACCATATCCCGCCGTCAGACTGTCCCCAAAAAAGAGGATCTTCTTCCTGTTTGTTTTACGTTCTGCGCTTGGTGCGGTGGAGTCTGCCACAGGTTTTTCCGAAGCCTTACCGGGGCCTTCCGCACAGGAGAAAAGACAAATCACCAGCCAGTATGCGAACAAAGGGCTCTTTTTCATGATTAAAGCTTGGAATGAGGCCAGATAGAAATGATACCTCAAAATTGAGGTAATTTTATTTCAGAATTGATGAAGTCATACCGCTTTAACAGCGAACGTTACGTCGATTCCCTCGTACAACTGAGATGCCATCAAACGAATGACGATTGCTGGCTTTATCCTTTATTACCAAAGATTATTCAACGCAAATTCATTCATGGAGACCATCCTTTCAATTTCCCACGTCTCAAAAACCTATGGAACTGAAGAACAGCGGCTGAAGGTGCTCGACGATATTCATTTCGACATTCATGCCGGAGATACGGTGGCCATCATTGGCCCCAGCGGCAGCGGAAAGACCACGCTGCTCGGACTTTGTGCAGGGTTGGACCGCCCTACGGAGGGAAGTGTGGTACTCAACGGCATCCCGCTGGAAACATTGGATGAAGACCAGCGTGCGCGGGTGAGAAATCAACATATAGGTTTCGTGTTCCAGAATTTCCAACTGCTCCCGACACTGACCGCCCTTGAAAATGTAATGGTACCCATGGAACTTCGGGGCCTGAAGCATATCAAGGCACATGCCCAGGAATTGCTCGAAAAAGTGGGTCTTGCCAATCGAAAAGACCACTATCCCGTGCAACTCAGCGGGGGCGAACAACAACGGGTCTCTATCGCGCGGGCATTTGCCAACCGTCCTCGCATACTCTTCGCCGACGAACCGACGGGAAATTTGGATGCAGAAAATAGTGAGCTCATCGAGCGTCTGTTGTTCGACCTGAACCGGGAAGCAGGAACCACACTCGTTGTGGTGACCCATAATCCGGAACTCGCTGCCAAAACCGGACGGATCATCTCACTGAAAGGCGGAAAAGTTATATCCGATGAACTCACCGGTCAACAGGCGGCAACCCATTGATCACCGACAATCTCAACAGATGAATGACCTCCCAAAACAGTCAGGTCCGTCGGTGACTTGGCTGATCAATATGGCCTGGCGCGACAGTCGCCGTAACCGATCAAGACTCTTCCTTTTCATCTCATCCATCATTCTAGGCATTGCAGCGTTGGTCTCCGTGCAGTCGCTGAGCGATAGTCTACGTACCGAGATAGAGCGGCAGGCTGCAGAACTGGTGGGTGCCGACCTTGTGATTTCAGGCAACAAGCCCTTCAATGAAGCTATCTCCAAACTGACTGATTCGCTGGGTGATCGGCGGGCGGCCCAGAAGAGTTTCCCTTCGATGGCCCTTTTTCTGAAATCCGGAGGGGCAAGATTGGTGCAGATCCGTGCACTGGAGGGAGGCTATCCGTTTTATGGACAGCTGAAGACCATCCCCGCGACAGCTGGTGAAACCTTCCGGAATCGTCAGGAAATCCTGGTGGACAAGGGTCTGCTGCTACAGTTCGACGGAAAGGTGGGTGACAGCGTTCAACTGGGCATGACCGTCTTCAGAATCGCCGGCATGCTTGAATCGGCCCCGGGACAGACGGGACTGACGAGTGCGGTGGCTCCCGTCATATTTATGCCGATGCAATATCTGTCAGCCACCGGACTGGAACAATTCGGCAGTCGCATCAACCATACACGGTATATAAAATTTGATGGAAAAACAGATGTGGCGGCGCTGGTGGAACGCATCGAAGACCGCATCGAATCGGCAGGTTATGAGCTCACCACCATCGAGCGCCAGCAGGAGCAGACTTCCCGCTCTTTCCGGGATGTAGGTCGGTTTCTATCGCTCATAGGATTTGTTGCACTCCTCTTGGGCTGCATCGGAGTAGCCAGTGCGATACATGTCTATATCCGCGAAAAGATCGGTACAATCGCCATCCTGCGTTGCCTGGGGGCGACGTCCAGACAGGCCTTCCTTATTTACCTTTTCCAGATCCTGGCATTTGGAGGATTGGGTTCGATGGTGGGGGCATTCATTGGATCGGCACTTCAATGGTACCTGCCCGAGTTGCTGAAGGATATCCTGCCTGTAAGTGTGGAAGCCAGAATCTCCTGGCAGGCCATCGGTTCCGGGATCGGTCTGGGTATGATTATTTCATTGCTTTTTGCGCTGGCGCCGTTACTCTCCATCCGTCGCATCTCGCCGTTGAATACTTTAAGAATGGATTTCCAGACCAACAAGGGCGATCGTAAAACCAGCGCGATCGTTTACTTGCTGATGCTGGCCTTTATCTGGGGCTTCAGTTTTCTGCAGATCAGGCAAGCGCTGCCCTCATTGTTCTTCACGCTGGCTGTTGTACTATCTTTCCTGATCCTTGCAGGTTTTGCGCAAGGACTGATGTGGACAGTGAAGCGGTTTTTCCCTTCCGGCTGGTCTTATGTCTGGCGACAAGGACTGGCTAATTTGTACCGGCCTCAGAACCAGACCTTGGTACTGTTGATGTCCATTGGTTTGGGTACCGCCTTGCTGTGTACGGTGCTTTTCATTCAAACCATTCTATTGGACAGGGTTCGACTTTCCACCTCCGGGGCACAGCCGAATATCGTGGTATTCGATATCCAGGAGTCGCAACGGGATTCCATTGTGGCCATCTCCAAACGGGAGGGTCTGGATGTATCCGGTACGGTACCCATCGTCACCATGCGACTGACATCGGTGAACAGCATCAACATAGAGCGTCTGCGCAAGGATTCAACCCTGCCGATGCGTCCCTGGCTTTTCAATCGGGAATACCGGGTGACTTATCGTGATACGTTGGTGGCTTCAGAGCGAATCATCAAAGGATCATGGACGGGCATCTGGAAAGATCGGAAAACGCTGCCCAGTGTTTCTGTAGAGGAAGGGATGGCAAAGAGAAACGGCCTTCAGATCGGGGACACACTCACATTTGACGTGCAAGGGGCTCCTTTGGCCACGATCATCGGTAGCTTTCGTCAGGTGGAATGGAACCGGATCCAGACAAATTTCCTGGTATTGTTCCCGGCAGGTGTACTGGAGAAAGCTCCGAAGTTCCACGTATTGGTGAGTCGCGTCGAGTCGCAGGAGCACTCCGCCAGATATCAGCAGGCCGTGGTCCGGTCTTTTCCCAACGTCTCGATCATCGACCTGGGACTGGTCCTCGATATCGTTTCGACCCTGCTTGATAAGATTGGTTTCGTCATTCGTTTCATGGCCCTCTATTGCATGGCCACCGGGATCGTGGTGCTCATCGCCTCTGTCCTCATCAGCAAATTCCAACGAATGCGCGAATCGGTGCTGTTACGCACCATCGGAGCCAGCCGGAAGCAAATCCTGGCCATCACGGCCATCGAATATTTCATGCTCGGAGCACTGGCTGCCACCACCGGTATCCTGTTGGCCATGGGTGGCAGCTGGATACTGGCGGAGCAGGTATTCGAGACCGCATTCCGCCCGCAATGGCTGCCCATCTTCGGGGTTTTCTCAGGCGTATGCCTGCTCACCGTGCTGATTGGAATGGCGAACAGTCGGCAAGTCGTGAATCGCCCGCCGCTGGAAGTCCTGCGTGGCGCTTCATGATTCACAGGCATGTAAACGAAAGAATCATGTATCGAAAGAAACCTGATGTTGATGTCATCAACGACGTTATCCTACTGGCGATTGACCATTATCCTGACAACGCATTCCTGAAGGGTTTGTATCGTCAGTACCACGACCTGGGCGGATTGAGCCGCAAACAGATGGAGGGTTTACTTGGAAAAGTAGAGCGGGTGCCGGCGGCGACCGATGCACAAAAAGCGACCCTTGCGGCAGAAATCCGGAAGAAACCCCAGCGTTTCAAGTCTGAAGCGCCCACACATTCACCCATCTATGAGAAAGATGAATCTGCGGCAAGATTGATCCGGGAGATACTGGAGCGATACCCTGAACATCGGATGGTGAAGGTGCTGCAGCTTAAGATTGAAAAGATGGAACCACTGACGGCAACAGAGCGGCAGGAATTGGAGCGGTTTCACCGATTGCTGGTGAAACCATCCTCGGATTGAGCCAGACAAAAGACATGTACGATCCGGCCCGGTTCAGGTTCAAATTGACGCCTGAGTCGGACGAACGGCATCAAATGATTCAATAAGTCCGTGGCCACGATACGCTCCGGGGTGGACAACACTACGCGTATGCCGGCAGCGAGTAATTGACCGAACAGCGTTCGCAACGCGGGAAGGTCTTCCGGATCGTAGTTCACATCGCTCAGGAGTACCACATCATAAAGTAGATAGGCTGGCAGATCATTCCAGTCGTTTACCATGGTCTCAAATTCGACCATCCCATTGCGGTTGGCCGAGGCTTTCACGAGCGCCATCGCTTCCGATGAGCGGTCGGAACAACAAACGGATGCCGCCATACCAGACACAAAAAGTGAGGGCAAACCCAGGCCTGCCGCCAGTTCCAGTACGCGAACCCCCCGAATGATCCACGGAGCTTCCGCCAACATTTCACACATCGCCAGCGAGGACGGCCACAAATGTGCCCAATATGGAAACAACACATCATCGCCCCGATTCCTTGCTGCTTCATATACCGCTTTCACGGAAATCGAATTCGGAACGTAGAGTCCAACAGATCTTGCTCCGAATTGAATACTCCGCCAATGGGATACCGCTATCGACGGCGGCTTTGACTTATCTTCGGAAAAGACAACAAATTCAATGGAAGACATACGCAAAGGTGGGGTCCTGTGCCGACTCCTGCAACATCTGATCATGGTGCTGACGTGCTTACCTCTGTTGGCTGAAGCTCAGTCGGGCAACGATATAAAACGTTGGAAAGAGCATAGTGCACGGGTTGAAATCATTCGCGATCACTGGGGAATTCCGCATGTATACGGAAAATCGGATGCTGATGCGGTATTCGGACTGATATACGCGCAATGTGAAGATGATTTTCCCAGAGTCGAAATGAATTATATCGAGAAGCTGGGACGACTGGCAGAGGTGAACGGCGAAGCCGACATCTGGAAGGACCTGTACATCCGACAGATCATCGACTCGGCAGAGGCCGTTGAAGATTACAGGAATAGTCCGGCCTGGCTGCGCGCCCTACTGGATGCCTGGGCGGATGGCATCAACTTTTATCTGAAGTCACACCCCGAAGTGAGACCCAAACTGCTGACCAACTTCAAAGCCTGGTACCCGTTGATGTGGACCGACGGCAGCATCGGTGCCATCAGCACCGGCAACCTGAGTGCTCAGGATGTGAAAGCTTTCCATACCGGACTGCCGGTAGCCGCCACCGGTTTACTCGAACAACAATCCCAAAAAGAAACCCTTGGGTCCAACGGGTTTGCCATTGCTCCATCTCTCTCAGCCTCCGGCCGGGCGATGCTGTATATCAATCCACACACCACTTTTTACTTCAGACCTGAGGTACAAATGGTCAGCGAGGAAGGTCTGCACGCCTACGGAGCGGTCACCTGGGGACAATTTTTCATATACCAGGGGTTCAACGAATACTGCGGTTGGATGCATACCTCCAGCAATGCCGATGTGTCGGACGTTTACCGGGAGAAGATCCTTCAACGCAATGGAAAGTACTATTACAGGTATGAAGGAACAGATCGGCCCGTCATCGTCAGGCCGGTCGAGATCCGCTATCAGACGAAAGAGGGCATGCGCAGCCGGGTGTTCACCACCTATGCAACCCACCACGGACCTGTGCTGGGCCGGGAGGATGCGAATACCTGGCTAAGTGTCAGATCTTATAACCGGGCGATGAATAGTCTGATACAAAGCTGGTTGCGCACCAAGGCTCGTGGATTGGAAGATTATAAAAAGGTGATGGATCTCCGCGGGAACACCTCCAACAACACCGTATTTGCCGATCGATACGGGAACATTGCCTATTGGCATGGAAACTATATGCCTGTCAGAGACACGGCATTCGACTGGGGACGTGCCGTTGACGGAAGCATCCGGGCTACTGAATGGAAAGGACTGCACGAGGCTGATGCCTGCGTGAAACTCATCAACCCGACAAATGGATGGATTCAAAATTGCAATTCAACACCCTTCACTGCAGCGGGAGAAGTGAGTCCCGCCCGCACCGCCTATCCGCCATACATGGCGCCGGATGGTGAGAATTTTAGGGGGGTGAATGCGGTCAGGGTGATGAAAGGATTGAAAAATGTAACACTGGACGGACTGATCAAAGCCGGATACGACCGTCGGTTGGCGGCATTCGAAGTGCTGGTGCCCGCACTGCTCAAGGCATGGCGGAGTATCGGAAAGATTCCTGATACGTTATCATCCGATCTCACATCGGCCATTGATCTGCTGGGACGATGGGATTTCAATTGCGATACAGCATCCGTGGCAACCACAATAGCCGTGGAATGGGGGCAGCGACTCAATCCTCTGCTCCAGCGTGTGTACATCGAACAGGGTGAATCGGATCAGGTAAGCATTACAAAAAGATTCGCCGCAACGGCAGATGCCATGGAACTGATTCGTCCACTCTCAGCGGTCTTGAAGGAACTAAAAACACAGTTCGGGACATGGCAGGTCAGCTGGGGCAGCTACAATCGCTACCAGCGACTGACAGGTGATATCCGTGAGATCTATGATGATCAACGACCGAGTTTGCCCGTCGCATTCACCGCATCCACCTGGGGATGCCTGCCGGCCTATGTGAGCCGGAAAATGCCGGGTACAAACAAACGGTACGGGGTCAGCGGCAACAGCTTCGTCTGTGCCGTGGAGTTCGGTCCGCGCGTGCGTGCGCGATCCGTGCTGGCAGGTGGCGTCAGCAAGGACCCAGGCTCCCGGCATTTCTCCGATCAGGCCGCGATGTACACGGAAGGTCGCTTCAAAGATGTCCTATTCTATAGAGAAGATGTGCTGGGGTCGGTAGAAAAACGGTACAGCCCCGGGAAATGATATACTAAGCATTGATAATCAATGTTTTTTTACCCCTTGTCAGGACTTTAGCTCATCGGATTATTTTTGAAATATGAAAAATTTTCGTTATATTCTTTATTTCATCTGGATTGGAGGACTTATGCTGTTGATGCCGTTCATTGCCCTTGCGCAGACTTCCCTTATCAATAGAATGGACGCAGTCATGGCATCCGAACCAACTTTCAGCGGCGTGGTGTTGGTGGCCAAAGATGGGAAGAAGCTGTTTCACAAAGCCTACGGCGTGCGCGACTACAACAAGGGCGTCAAACTCAGGAAGGATGATATTTTCGAACTGGCATCGGTGTCGAAGCAGTTCACCGCCAGCATCATCATCGGTCTGCAAGAGACCGGTCAACTGAGCTTTGATGACCCCATCGAAAAGTATGTGGACATTCCTTATCCGGGCATCAGGATCAGGCATTTGCTGAACCATACCAGCGGACTGCCCGATTACCAGGCCGTGATGGACAAACATTGGGACAAATCTAAAGTGGCCGGTAACCCGGACATCCTGGCTTATCTGAAACGTTTCTCGCCTCCGGCACTGTTCAAACCAGGTGAACGTTTTGACTACAGCAATACGGGATATGTAGTATTGGCAAGCATAGCGGAATCCGTTAGCGGTATGGATTTCATTGAACTATGCAGGAGCCGCATCTTTAAAGCGGCAGGTATGCAGGGGGCTGATATCCGGACGAACGAAATAAAGGCCGGTATTCGCCATTTTGCGCGCGGACATGTCTGGGTGGAGAACAGACAGCGCTTTGTGAGGGCGGATTCCTTTCCTTCTTCGGACTATACCATCTGGCTGGGTAATCGGAAAGGGCCTGGAAGGGTCAGCGCCAGGGCCGGAGATCTGCTCGCCTGGGATGCGGCACTACGTGCGGCAACACTTACGGGCACCAAAAGCGGCTCAGAAGCGTATCGATCCGGGGTATTGAACGACGGTTCACAAACCGGATATGGGTTCGGATGGTTTCTGTCCAATACAGCGAAGGGAGAAAAAGTCATCTGGCACGATGGCGACAACCCCGGATATAAGACCATGTTCCGCCGATATCCGGATAGCGGGCATCTTATGATCGTGCTGAGCAACAATTATCCTGCCGGCTTCGATCGGTTGATACAGCAACTGGAAGCGGCCCTTTGATCATATCCCCAACCCGCTCATTTCAGTATGCGGATGCGATATTCCTGGATCAGCGGGATTTTTTCCGGCGTTAGGGTAAAGTACACATCCGCCTTGCCTTTTTCGCATTCGATGGTGAATGTGCCCCGGAGATTGTTGTCTGCCCGCATCGGCCCAATATTACGAATGGCGCCGATCTGCCCAAATAGCTCGGCAGACTGTCGTTGCAGCAACGGGAGGGTGTAATCCGGAAAGAAGTTTTCCGCGAAAATGCCGCTTTGTTCCGCGTTCTTCCAATCGGGGATGATGGCGGCCAGCTGTTGCATCCGGGTCTGAAGGACGGATGAAACAGGTATCGATCCCGGCTTGAGACCGGACAGTCGGACGAGCGTGTCGAGTATCTGCATCGTCAGAACGGACATCGGGGAGTAGGTCCGGTTTCCCAGTGCCACAATTCCCAGGCCATATTCCGGCATGATCTGCCAATGACTGCCGAAACCCGGCAGCCCGCCACTGTGGCCGACAAAAGTCCGGCCTTCACAATCGCGCGTCCATCGAAGTCCATAGCAATAAGCCGCAGCCGTCGGACAAACCCGACCACCGGGGAATGTGTAATTCGGATTGAGTGCGCTGAAGCGCCAGGGATGTTGCATCTCCCGGATGGAGGCACGTCGAACGGGGCCGGTTTCAGGAGCATCAGAGGGAGGCCATGCCGAAAGATGCAGGTTCATGTAGGCTGCAAACTCATCCACGGAAGAAAGCATGCTTCCCATGGCACCCCATGATCCGTCAGGGGTATCATGTAATAGCACTTCCTCCGTAAACCGGTTATCCTGAAAACGATATCCATGCGCCAACAGCTTGGGTTCAACATCAGCATACTCCCAGGCGGCGTGACGCATCCCAAGGGGTTTCCAGATCTGATCACGTACGAATTGCTGGTATGGTTGTCCGGATACGGTGGTTATGATCTTGCCCAGCATGGCAAATCCAAGATTGCTGTATTCATAAGCCGTGCCTGGAGCCGTTGAAAAACTGATGCCCTGTTTCAGAAAGGCATTGAATTCAGCATCACTGTCCGCCAGTTGACGGTCGCCCCAGGGATTATCTTCCGGAAAACCCGCACCATGAGATAACAATTGACGGATGGTCACCGGCGTGGCATCCGCCGTCGGGTATGTCAATCCTTTCAATGCAGGGATATACCGTTCTGCGGGATCATCCAGCTGAAGCTTTCCGGCATCTCTCAATTTGAGAATGGCCATGGCGGTAAAGCTCTTGGACATGGAGGCGATCCGGAAAACGGAAGACGAGGTCACCGGGATGTTCCGGGTCATATCGGTGACTCCGAGATTGACCGTATGGAAACGTTGTCCGTTCGCCACCAATGCAACCGAAACTCCGGGGATATGGTGTTGTCTGGCAAAATCCGCACAAATTCGATCGATCAACGGAAGGTGCGGACGCAGCTTCGCGATGACGGAAGTATCCCCTGCCCGGACGGCCCATGACAGGCTTTGACAGGCCAGGATGATCAGTAAATGTTTCATGTGGAGGGTTGTAATTGTGTGGATGTCAGAACGCCATGAGTGTTGTTATGGTCGAATGCAGCCTATGTTTGGCGAGAAAAACATCTTCGAGTTCATGTGCAAAGGGCACCGGACTGTCCAGACTTGCGCAACGCATCACCGGCGCATCGAGCCAACGGAAACAATGCTCTCCAATCCACGCGGCGATTTCTCCGCCAAATCCGCCGGTCAGGGTATCCTCATGTAGCACCAGCACCCTGCCTGTCCTGCGGACGGAGACCTCAACAGCTTCCGTATCCCAGGGCAACAATGTTCGCAGGTCGACGATGTCGAGGGAGACAGATGGATGCGTTTTAGCATATTCTTCCGCCCAGATCACACCCAATCCATAGGTGATGATACTCAGATCATGACCGGTGCAAACCTGTCTGGCCTGTCCGATCGGTACCGTATAATATCCTTCCGGCACCGTGCCTGAGATACTTCGATACAGTGCCTTATGTTCAAAGAACATGACAGGATTGGGATCTTCAAAGGAAGCAAGGAGCAATCCCTTGGCATCTTCGGGCGTGGATGGATAAACTACTTTCAGCCCGGGTGTGTGCGTGAACCAGGCCTCATTGCTCTGCGAGTGGAATGGGCCGGCTCCCACCCCGGCACCGGTGGGCATCCGAACCACCACATCTGCGGATTGCCCCCAGCGATAATGAAGCTTGGCGAGGTTGTTGACGATCTGGTTGAAGCCGGAGGTGACGAAATCCGCAAATTGCATCTCCACCATGCTTTTGATGCCTTCCAGGGAGAGACCGAGTGCGGTGCCGATGATGGCGCTTTCGCAAAGCGGGGTATTCCGGACCCGGTCAGCTCCAAATCGATCCATCAATCCGTCTGTGACCTTGAACGCACCGCCGTATCCGGCGATGTCCTGTCCCATCAATACCAGTTCGGGGTGTTGCAGCATCGCCTCAGTGAGCCCCTCGCGAATGGCATCCACAAATCTTATCGGATCCCTGACGGGAGCAACAGCTATGGCCGAAGGCTTCGGAAATCGGCGGGGACGGTCCTGAGATTCTGACGGAGTGGCAACAGCTCGAGCCGGTGTGAAGGGCGCATAGACGTCATGCAACTCGGCCTTTTGATTCACCGCAATTTTTTCAGGTGCCAACCCTGCCTTAACTGATGTGTCAATGTATGCGGAAAATTCATCTCGAATTGATGCCATGGCTTCGTCATCCATCACGCCGGTGCGAAGCAAAAACTGTTCATAGTTGGCGACAGGATCTTTTTTGGCCCATTCCTCGAAGAGATGGGGCGGGACATAATGTGTGCCGCTGGCCTCTTCGTGTCCACGCATGCGGAAGGTGGTGCATTCGATGAGGTAAGGCTTTTTATTCCTGATGCAGTAATCGCGTACGCCCCGAATGGTATCGAGCACGGTCAGGATATTGTTCCCATCGATCCTCACGCCTTCCATGCCATACCCACGCGCACGGTCAACCAGGCGCTCACATCGATATTGCTCGGAAACGGGCGTACTCAGTCCATAGCCGTTGTTCTCAATGATGAAGATGACCGGAAGATCCCAAACAGCCGCCACGTTCAGGGCTTCATGAAAATCACCTTCAGAAGTTCCTCCATCTCCGGTGAAAGTGAGCGAAGCGCGGGGCTGGTTCCTCAGCTTGCAGGCCAGGGCTGCACCATCCGCCACGGCAAGCTGTGGTCCCAGATGAGAGATCATCCCGCAGACATGATGTTCCATCGATCCGAAATGAAAGCTGCGTTCCCGGCCTTTTGAAAAGCCTCCGGAGCGTCCCTGCCATTGGAGGAAGAGTTTTTCCAGCGACATACCTCTTACGGTGAACACGCCCAAATTGCGATGAAGTGGCATGATCCATTCATCGGATCGCATGGCCAATGTCGCACCCACCGAGATGGCTTCCTGACCAATGCCGCTGAACCATTTGGAGATCCTGCCCTGGCGCAACAGGATCAGCATCTTTTCCTCGATCATACGAGGCAACAAAAGCTGCCTGTAGATCGCTATGAGTTCGGCATCCGTCAATCCCTTTCTGTCGAAATGCATCATGATGCGAAGTTCGTTTGGAAGGATTCAGAAAACATCATTCAATGGATCGTATCAGTCGCGGTTCATCTTTTTATCCAGTGCTTCCAGCATGGTTACGATCAGGGATACGACCAGACTGAACGCCAATGCCCAACCAAATCCTTGTACCTCAAACCCATCGACAATTTCCGCACCCAACAAAACAATGATGGCATTGATCACCAATAGAAAAAGACCGAGAGTGACGAGCGTAAAGGGAATCGTCAACAGAATGAGGACTGGTTTTACGAAGGAGTCCAGCAGCGCGAGTACGGCCGCAGCCACCAGCGCCGTGATGTTGTCGCGTATCTGGATGCCGTCTAAAAAATAGGAAGCGATCAGCACCGCCAACCAGGTGAAGAAGAGTCGCAGCAGGAAACGCATAGCCGCTGGTATTTGTCATTCAAGTTACGCAAAAAACAAGGCGGTCCTATGCATCTTCTGCAGTTTCATGTGCCTTATACGACCGTGAGTTCATAAAACTCTTCCTCACGCAGGTATTTAACTGCGAGCGCATTGAGCTCCTGGGGTGTGATCTCCCGGATGGTTTTCAGGGTATCATAGAAAAATTGACCATCCAGATCATTAAGGATCAGGTTTTTCCAACGGCCGATGATCTGGAAAGGACCATCGAGGTCTCCCAGGATGGTACCCATGAGATAGTTGCGAACCATCATCAATTCATCATCCGGAATCTTCTCTTCCCTGAGTCGCTTCATTTCATGATGGACCTCACGGATCGTGGCTTCACAAACTTCCCGGCCTGCTTCGGTGCTTATCATCCAGGCTGTTTCACCAATGTGGTTTTGGATATGACTGTAGATGCCATAAGTATATCCTTTGTCTTCCCGGATGTTATCCATCAGTCTAGAGCCAAAGTAGCCGCCGAACAGGGTGTTGAGTACCATGACGGGTTTGAAATCCGGATGATGGCGGTTTGGAAAAGGCCTGGCCAGTCTGATAGCCCCCTGCAAGCCGTCCGGGTCATTGAGGACGAAATGTTTTTTTTCAAGCGCCGGCTTCACAGGATGGAGGATCGTGGGGAGTGGGGTGCGATTCAACGGCAGCTGCCCGAAAGCCTGATTGAGAGATGCTTCGAGGTCGGCCGGCAGAATGCCGGCGACGAAGATCATAGCGTGGCCGTTGACATAAAATTGCTGGTGGAAGGCCTTGAGGCTGGCAACGTCGAGGGCATCATACATGGCCGCATCGGAATACTTTCCATACGGGTGGTCAATCCCATAGAGGTATTCATCGATCAGTCGGCCAGCCACAAATTCGCATTTCCGGAGATTGACCTCCAGTCGCTGCTTCATATTCTGCCGGTATATGTCCAGCTCATGCTCGGGGAAGACAGAATCCGTGATGAGCTCCTGCATGACGGGCAGCAGTTCCGACAAAT
>JACCEC011452860.1_pt1 | contig 14176 bp, 10 predicted proteins | sample 7450121 | NCBI WGS metagenome assembly JACCEC01 (sample SAMN15323455, study PRJNA562643) | freshwater metagenome | isolation source: river surface water | place: USA:Blue River Watershed | collected 2017-08-18 | reverse complement strand
CGGTGGCCTATATCCGGCGCTGCTTCAAGGGTGCGACGAAAGGAACCGGAACCGTCGGATTCGGTTACACGTACACCACGGCGCCGGTGTGGTCGACCGCAACGGAGGGGCTGCTCGCAATGCAGGTGTGCGGACACTACGAGGCGCCGGAAGTAATCGCCACCGCAGACTGGCTCATGAAGAACCCGCCAAAGGTGAAGGGCAACAGCTGGTTTTATTACGGCACCTATTACTACGCGCAGGGGATGTACCAGCGCGGCGAGACTTACGCCGCTGAGGCGGCGGAGCGTGTCGCCGAGGTGCTTCTCCCGATGCAGGAAGCCGACGGATCATGGAAGCCGGGCGCCGGATCCGAGAGCAACCGGATTTATCGCACCGCAATGGCGCTATTGAGCCTCAGTGTGAAGTACCACTTTTTGCCGATCTACCAGCGCTGAAGTGAACTGTGGCGGTGCGGAGGCCGCAGCTGCTTACGAGGCCGGCTCCGGTGCACAGGCGCAGAATAGATTCCGGTCGCCCCAAACGTTGTCGATGCGTGACACCGCGGGCCAGAACTTGTTTTCACGCACCCATGGCGCTGGGAAAGCTGCTTGTTCGCGGGTGTACGGGCGGTTCCAGTTGTCTGATGCGATGACAGAGGCAGTGTGTGGCGCGTGCTTGAGAAGATTGTTTGAAGGGTCGCTCCCGCCGTTTTCGATTTCGGTCATTTCAGCGTGGATGGAAATCATCGCTTCGCAAAACCGGTCTAACTCCTGCTTGGACTCGCTTTCCGTTGGTTCAACCATGAGCGTCCCCGGCACGGGCCAGCTGAGCGTGGGAGCGTGGAACCCGTAATCCATTAATCTTTTCGCCACGTCTTCGGCGGTGGTGAGCTTGAATCCGCGAAGATCGAGAATGCACTCATGCGCGACCCAGCCATTGGATCCGCGGAAAAGAATGGGGAAGTAGGGATCCAGCCTGCGTGCAATGTAGTTGGCGTTCAGGATGGCTGTCGCGGTGGCTTCCCGTAGACCGGGCGCCCCCATCATCCGAAGGTACATCCACGGAATCACCAGAATCCCTGCGCTGCCTTCCGGTGCTGCGGAAACTGCACCGATGCGCTTCCCGTCGGGCAGCCCGCCGGCGCGTTCGGTTGGTAAAAACTCGACCAAGTGTTTAGCCACGCCGATTGGACCGACGCCGGGGCCGCCACCGCCGTGCGGAATGCAGAATGTTTTGTGCAGGTTCAGATGGCAGACGTCAGCACCGAAATCTGCAGGCCGGCAAAGAGCGACCTGTGCGTTCAAGTTCGCGCCGTCCATGTAGACCTGTCCGCCGTGGGCGTGGATGCATTCGCAAATTTCGCGTATGCCGGCTTCGAACACGCCGTGCGTGCTCGGGTAGGTGACCATCAGCGCGGCGAGCTGGCTGGCATGCGCCGCCGCCTTCGCACGCAGATCGTTCATGTTCACGTCTCCGTTTTCGCAGCACGCCACGGTCACAACGCGCATGCCCACCATGACGGCGCTTGCCGGGTTGGTGCCATGCGCGCTGGTGGGAATTAAACAAACATCGCGGTGCAGGTCTCCGCGCGCACGGTGGTACGCGCGGATTACGAGAAGCCCGGCGTATTCACCTTGCGACCCGGCGTTGGGCTGCAGGGAAATCCCGCTAAACCCGGTGATTTCGGCAAGCCACTCCTTGAGCTGTGCGCACAACTTCGAGTAACCGCGGGCCTGTTCCGGCGGACAGAGCGGATGCATGTTTGCAAATTCGGACCACGTGACACCGAGCATCTCGCTTGTGGCGTTGAGCTTCATCGTGCACGAACCGAGCGGAATCATCGAATGCACAAGCGAGAGATCCTTCGCCTCGAGGCTGCGGATGTAGCGCAGCATCTGGGTTTCAGAATGGTGCGAGTGAAAAACGGGGTGGGTTAAAAACGGTGAAGTGCGCGTTTCAATGGCTGCGCACGAAGCCGACACTTCGCGGGAGAGCGAAGGCAGATCAATGTTCGCGCCGGGAGCCGCTGCCTCAAGAAGCGCGAGTAGATCCGCGGCGTTCACCGTCTCATCCACACTGATGCCGATGCCGTTCGCCAACGGCCGCAGGTTGAGTCCGGCTGCGTCCGCGCGGCGGAGCCACGCGTCGCGTTCCTTGTCCGGCAGAAGAACCGTTAGTGTGTCAAAAAAGCGGGTGCTTTGCAGCTTGAAGCCGAGTTGATCAAGGCCCTTCGCAAGAACACTTGCGAGCCGGTGAACGCGCCGTGCAATGGCGCGCAGCCCTTCCGGCCCGTGGTACACCGCGTACATCGAAGCCATCACGGCGAGCAGCACCTGCGCTGTGCAGATGTTGCTCGTGGCTTTGTCCCGCCGGATGTGCTGTTCCCGCGTTTGAAGGGCGAGCCGGTATGCGGGGCGTCCGGTCGCATCGTGTGAAAGGCCAACTAAACGTCCAGGCAGCACGCGCTTGAAGGCGTCGCGCGTCGCGATGTACGCCGCGTGAGGTCCGCCAAATCCCATGGGCACGCCGAAACGCTGCGTGGACCCGACCGCGATGTCCGCGCCCCAGGCTCCGGGTGGGTCGATAAGCGTCAGCGCTAGTGGATCCGCTGCGGCAATCACGAGCGCGCCGGCGGCGTGCGCAGCTTTTGCGAGCTCCGTGTGGGAGCCAATACGCCCGAATGTGTCAGGTACTTGCACGACGACCGCAACAGTCTCCGCCGTGATGGCAGCGGGCTCGACCGCGCAGAAGCGCACAGTCAACCCCAAGGCCTCCGCGCGCGTTGCGACGACGGCTTGTGTCTGGGGATGGCAGCCCTCGTCGACAAGCAGTGTCGTTGCGTTCCGCCCTTTGTGGAGGGCGATGGCCATTGAAACGGCCTCTGCGACGGCAGTGCCTTCATCGAGCAGCGACGCGTTGGCAATCTCCATGCCCGTGAGATCCGTCACCATGGTCTGGAAATTGACAAGGGCCTCCAGCCTGCCTTGGGCGATCTCCGCCTGGTAGGGCGTGTAAGCGGTGTACCACGCCGGATTCTCAAGGATGTTCCTCTGGATTACCGGCGGCGTAATGCACCCGTAATAACCCTGACCGATAAAACTTTTTGCCACGGTGTTTTGCGCGGCGATCTCCCGAAGTTCAGCAAGGGCTTCTCGTTCGCCGCTTGCTACCGGCAGTTCGAGCGGGCGCCGCAGCCTGATGTTCTCGGGAACGGCGGCGTCTTCGAGGGCCTCTATGGAAGGCAAGTCGAGGAGCGTAAGCATTGCCGCTTTGTCGTCGCGCCCCGGCCCGATGTGTCTTCGGCCAAAAGTGTCCAGCGGTGCCAGCTCTGCGGGGTCCTGGGGAGAAGCCTGAGATGGGCGGCGGTTAGACATCCCTCAAACCTGTAGCAATCCGAAACACCAATCAAGCGGTTGGAGCTAGGCGCCGGCATAAAAACGCTCTAGTCTTACAACAGCTTCCCGCAGCGCGTTGAAGGTTCGATCCACCCCCCTCCGTATGAATCGCCTGACACTCACACTAAGCCTCGTTTCCGTGGTTGCCGCGACCGCTCAGCCAGACGTCGGCTCGACGCCGGCGGAGGCCCTAGCCTCTTTCCAGATTCAGGATTCGCTGAAAGTGGAGCTGGTGGCTTCCGAGCCGCTCACTGCGTCTCCTTGCGCGATGGCTTTTGATGAGCGCGGCCGTCTTTTCGTCGCGGAAAACCGTGGTTACCCGCGAGGCCCTGCGGAGGGCGACGCTCCCATGGGTGTGGTTGCCATGCTTGAGGACGTGGATCACGACGGGCGCATGGACAAGCGCACGGTTTTCGCAGACGGCCTCTCCTTTCCAAACGGAGTCCTGCCGTGGAAAGATGGGCTTATTGTGACCTGCTCGCCGGATCTCCTCTTCCTGCGCGACACGGATGGCGACGGGCGCGCCGATGAAAAAAGCGTCCTGCTCACCGGATTTGACACGCAAAAAAGCACACAGCTTCGCGTCAATGGTCCCACAGTGGGTCCGGACGGCCAGATATGGCTCGCAAGCGGTCTGAGCGGCGGCACGGTCAGCAACCCCGTGCATCCCGAATTTGGTTCACTGGAGCTCAAGGGTGATCTGCGCTACGATCCCCGGACGGGACGGTTTTCCGCGCTCTCGGGCCGCAGCCAGTACGGGCATTCGATCGACTGGGTTGGGCGGCGTTTCATCTGCATGAACCGCGTGCAGGTGCAGCACGTCGTCATGCCGTTCAATGCGCTGCGGCATAATCCGAATTTCGCGTTTTCGGATGCCGTGCAGAATTGTCCGGAACCAGCCCACAATCACCTCCTGCGCGGCGGTTCCGGAGCGGCGAGAATTTTCCCGATCAGCAAAAACATCACCACGGCTGATTCACATGCCGGAACATTCAGCGCAGCGTGCGCGGTTACGGTCTGGCAGGGCGGCAGTTTGACGCCAGAATTTTTCGGCGCAGTGTTTTCATGCGACCCGACCGGCAATCTCATTCATGTGGATCGGCTCGAGCCGCGCGGCGCGTCATTTGCCGCGGTGCCTCTTTTGAACGGGCGCGAGTTCCTTGCGTCCCGCGACGACTGGTTTAGGCCTGTGTTCCTTACAAGCGGCCCTGACGGTGCGCTCTATGTTTGTGATATGACGCGGAAAGTCATCGAGCATCCTGATTATCTGCCCGAGGAAGTTCGCAAACACACCGACTTTGAGAGCGGTCGCAAACTCGGGCGCATTTGGCGCGTGATCCGGAAAAAAGGTGCACCGGCGCCGGCCATGATCCCGGAAAAGCAAACCATCGAGCAATGGGTGGCGCGACTCGCCAGCATGAACGCGTGGGAGCGCCAAACCGCTTTCCGCAAACTGGTGGAGCAGAAGCCGGAGTCGTTTGCGGACCCGCTTAAATTCGCGTTTGAACGCGGACTGCGGCCCGACACGGTGGTGTCATTGATGCGGCTTGCCAGTTTTTCCGGAACGCTTGGCGAGGACCTGCTTCTGCAAGCGTTGCGCCACCGGGACCCAGAGGTGCGAGAAGTGGCGCTCACGAGTTTGCCGCAGAAGTTGGATGTGAGGCTCCGGGAGGCCGTGCAGTCTCTAGCTGGTGACAACGACCCGAAGGTGCGTTTTCATTGCGCGCTTGCGCTCGGCGGGCTCGGTGACGGTGTGGAATCCGCCCTCGCGGAGATTGCGAGGCGCGATGGTGCAGATAAATGGACGCGCGCTGCGGTGCTTGGAAGTGCGGGTGGGCATGAGCCGAAATTGTTCGAGTTGCTGCTGGATTCAACCGTTGCTGTGCCGCATGAGTTTGTCGCGAACCTTGCCAAGCTCATTGCGAAGGGGACGGAAGCATCCAAACGGCCCGCGTTGATGACCGCGCTGCTCGAGAGGGCGTCGCGTTCCGAGGCGCAGCGCCTTGCGATAGCAGCTGGATTTTCTGATGCGCTGCCTTCGTTTCAGCCCGGCTCACTGCTTGCGAAAACCATTGAAGCGGCCAAGCGAGCGGCGCAGGACGCAGGGCCTGAACGACTTCTGGCGATAGACCTGCTGGGCGGCACCAATTTCCAAACCGCCGGAGAACTGCTGCTGGGATTGCTGTCTGGAACCGAGGCGCAGATACAGGCTGCAAGCGTTTCGGCGCTTGCGCGGTTTGGAGACAAAGAGACGGCGAATGCGCTGCTGGAGTCCAAACGCTGGACAGCGCTTGCTCCGGCGCTCCGGGATAGCGTGTTGAACGCCATGGTGTCGAGGCCTTCGCTTGCGGAGGTGCTGCTGGATCACATTGAGGCGCAAAAAATCATGGCGAGCACCATTGACTCACGCAGGCGGCAGTTGCTTCTCGCGAGCCGTGACACGCGCTTGAAGGAGCGCGCAACAAAGTTGTTTTCACAAGTCGCCTCGGGAGATCGCATGAAGGCGTTTGAGTCGTCCAAAGACGTGCTGGCGCTCGCGCCGCATCCGGGTGACGGGCGCGAGGTTTTCCGGCGTGCGTGCGCCACGTGTCACAGGATGGACCGCGAAGGACATCCCGTCGGGCCGGATCTCTTCGACATACGCCGGCAGACCAAGGAGAACATTCTGCTGCACATAGTCGTGCCTGAATTTGAAATCGCCCCGGGGTTTACCTCTTATCTGGTGGAGGCGCAGGACGGGCGCACTTTGCTCGGTGTAATGAGCTCCGAGACGCCCGAAAGCGTCACGCTGCGCCAGCCCGGAGGGCAGGAGGACACCATCCTGCGCGCTCAAATCAAAAGCCTGCAGGCGAGCCCGCTCTCGTTAATGCCACAGGGTTTTGAAGCGGCGCTCAAGAAGCAGGAATTGGCGGATCTGCTCGCGTACTTGCGCGGTGAAGGTTGATCAACTGCGCGCCGAGATCGACCGTTGCAGGGGTTGTTTTCGACCGGAGCAAGTGCGATCAGTATCTGCGAGCGTCTGGGCACAGCTTGCGTTTGGGCGGCATCATAACGGAGTGGATTGCAAGCGTTCGAACCCTGGATTGTTGTGCCATATGGTTGGCGGGCTCAACGTCGAAGCGCAGCTGGGGCTGCGCGGTCACAGGGGTTGTAAACGGATCGCGGTTTTGCAGAAGAATCGACAATGGTAAAGGCCGTTCGCGACAGTAGCTTGCGGGAGCTGTTTGAAGGCGCTGTCCGCCTCGCTCAACGTGGATCGGCGTTGAGTGCGTCAAGGACCTGCTGCAAGTCAGACAGGTTTTCCAGTACGGCGTCAGGATCGCACGCAGCGAGCGCGTCGGCGGTGAAAGCGCCCGTCGCAACGGCGAGAACACGTGCCCCGATCGCGCGTGCGCAGGAGATATCGTGAGGCGTGTCGCCGATGATCGTCGTGCGCTTCGGATCGAAGCGGACGCCATGGAGAGCCGTTGCGCGTTGCTGCGCAAACTGGCCAAGCGCATTCCGGTCGTGGTGATCGTCGGCAAACGCACCGAACGGAAAGAAATGGTCGACGCCGTAGTGAGTCAGCTTGAGTTGCGCGCCGCGTTCCAAATTGCCTGTCAATAAGCCGAGGGCGACATGCTGACGCACGTGGAGTTCCTGAAGCAGCGCTTCGATGCCGGGAAGCAGACTGCCTGTGCGTTTTGGCAATTCGACTTTTAGATTTCTCAGGTAACCTTGGTAAAACTGTTCGAGGGTTTCCCCTGTCACCGGGATGTTGTGATAAGCAAGCATCTGCCGTGCGATGCCGGAGTCGGTGCGGCCTGCAATCTCGATGTTGCGGAGATCATCCTCGATCCCGAATTCCTCGCGGAAACCGACCTTGAGCGCGTGTTCGCCGGCGCCTCCGCTTGTCATCAATGTCCCGTCGATGTCGAAAAGCAACAGGGTGTCTTTTTGCATAAGAAAGTAGTGGAGCGTGAAAAAGGAGGAGTGCTTATCTGCGGGCGGGCACTTTGATGACCGTGGTACCTTCGTCGCGCATCACGGGTTCCGCGCCCTGTGCGGAGGTATTGAACGTGACGTTCAAGAGGCGACCCTGCGGGTTGTAATGTTCAATCCGGTCGAGCCGTCCCTTCTTGTCATAGAAATATTGCATGCGCGTAAGAAGCGTCCCCCGGGAGTTGAACAACTCCTCCTCTTCAATGCGTCCTTTCAGGCACAGATATTTGTGGCGTGAAAGCACTTGGTCGTTGGAATCAAACTTGGTTGCCGCCATCGGCTGATACGCTTCGTCCAGTTCGCGCACGAGGCGCCAGAGCATCGATTTGTCCGCGGCGTACAGGATTTCCTCCACGAGGCGGTTCGAGGGATCCACCCTGACTGTAAGCCGTGTGCCGTCCTTTTGTTGAAGAGACTTGGAGTAGGGCTTTGAATAGTTGGCCTGGGCAGCGGCCTCTTGAGCGAACGCAAGTGCGAGCAGCGTGGCGGCCCACACGCAGTTCTTGAGGCTTGTGATGAAAGAGGCGCTTCGCACGGTCGAATCAGAGGGGCTGGATTTGGGGTTCGGCGGCAAGTGCAGCCGCGTCGGCTGTGAGAAGTTCGTCCGCGGTTGATGTGACCGTGGCGGTTGGAATTTCCGACATGAGGCCGCCATGATCGGCGGTCGAGAAAGTTTCCAGAGCCCTCTCCGGCTGCATCGCCGAAATAAGGCGGGCCGCAGCCTGGCGCGGGCGCTTGGAAAACGGGTTGGACGGTCCAAACAAAGCGATCTGTGGTCGGGCGAAAGCGGCGCTCATTTGCACCAGCAGATTGTCGCAGCTCACCACGAGGCGTGCGAGTTCGACGAGCGCCGTCAGGAGCGTTAGATCGAGTTGCCCGGCAAGCGTGACGAGCGGCTGCGGAAGCGGACCCGCACCGAGCACTGCAAGCGCCGTGCGGATGTCGCGCAGATGATTTTGTTCAAAGCCATCGGACCCGCCTACCAGCACGCACGGCAGCCTGTGGACGATCTGGACGTGGAGGATGAACTCCGCCCACCGTTCCGCAGGCCAATACCACGCTTGCTCTCTGGCGCCCGGATGGATCACCGCAAAGGGGCCCGCGATGCCGCATTCGCGCAGCAAAATCCGCGCGCGCTGGCCCGCGATCGGCGGGACGCGTAGCAGTGGATGCGCTTCACCGTCCGGCCGTTGTAGCCCGATGGCGCGCAACAACTCCAAGTAGTAGTCCGCGATGTGCGCAGCCGGGGACGATACGTTCACAAAATTCTGGTAAATTAAACCGCGCACCCAGCCCTTGTGTGCAGAGGCGAATGCGACTCTTCGGCGGGCGCGCGACGCCATCGCGAACAGGGCTGATCGGTCGGTTCCCGTAAAATCTAGACACACATCGAAAGTGCCTGTCAGCAGCCGATGGAAAAGGGCTTTGTTCTTGGTTTGGGCCGGATGAAAGACGAGGACTTCATCCACCTTTGGCAAGGCGGGTACCAGCCCTTCGCAATCGGCTTTGGTGACCAGGGTGATTCGTGCGTCGGGAAGCGCGTCGCGGATTTTTTGGAGCGCGGGTGTGGTCAGAATCAGGTCCCCGATCCGCTTGAGCTGCAGCACGAGGATCTGGGGCGCGTTTCCGAGGGGCTCGGGATTGATTAAACTGGAAAGAAAGCGCTTCAAGGCAGGGTGGAACCCCGGCGCGGCTGCATCACCGGGGGCTGTTCACCCTCTCTAAAAACGGCTCTGGTTGCGAGAGTGTTCCTGAACAAGTTTTAGGAAAACGGCTCGCTGGTTGCCGGACGTCTGGGCAACCGTTTGATTTTGATGCTGGCTTGGCTGGGACGGCTGCCGCGCGGGATTCGAGCGGGTTGGATTTCGAGTTCGTCCGGGCAGTAGAGCAATAAACAGTTTTCGCTCTTGCCTTGGCGCGGCGTTCGCTGCATCGGAGTTGGGCATGGAATTCCAATATCACGGACATGCGTGTTTCTCGGTCATCTTGCCGCTCGCCGGCGGTTCTGCGGGAAAGAAAAGGCTGCTGTTCGATCCGTTCCTCACGAGCAACCCGCGCGCGAGTATCGCGGCGTCCAAAGTGAAGGCGGACGTTGTGCTGGTGACGCACGGCCACTTTGACCACATCGAGGACGCTGCGGCGATCGCCAAGCGAACCAAAGCAAAGGTCCTTGCGGGTTTTGAAGTGGGAGAATGGCTCAAAAAGCAGGGCGTGGGTGCGGCGCAAGTCGCGCCTTTGAATCATGGCGGCACCGTTCGTTTGGAGGTCGGGATGGTGCAGATGGTAAACGCTGTCCACTCCAGCTCGCTTCCCGACGGATCGTACGGGGGGAATCCCGGCGGCTTTGTTGTGCGCACCCCGAAGGCGGGTGCGTTCTATTATTCGGGCGATACCGCCCTGACCGTGGACATGCAGTTGATTCCGCGGAAAGGGGCCTTGCGGTTCGCTGTGCTGTGTATTGGTGACAGTTTCACGATGGGGCCCGAGGACGCCCTTGAGGCCGCCAGAATGCTGGAGTGCGACGAAATCATCGGGGTCCACTTCGACACGTGGCCACCGCTTAAAATCAACCATCGCGCTGCTAAAAGCTTGTTCGCAAAGGCGGGTAAAACCCTCCACTTGCCGGAGCCCGGAGAAACCCTGAGGTTTTAAGGGTGCGCCTGCGGCGGATAAATCCCGCAGGGGCCCGCAAACACGTGTTGCGGATTGCCGGGGATTGGTTGAGAAGAAGGCAGGACATTTAGAACTTGGAGTCCGGCCGCCGACATGTCTGAAAACCCCAAAGAACAAGTGGTTAATCCAGGCTGCGCCTTTTTCGCGGCGCAAAAACTCCACCGCAGCGCCGCGTTGATTGGGGTTGGGTTGTTCATCGCGCTGGCGGCAGGGTGCGCCAGAAATTCCGAAAAGAAAAAAGCGGCGGCAATCAAACCGCCTGACACCGGTGCGTTAGCGCAGAAAAAGGCTTCCGCGGAAACCTGGCAGCCAAGGCTTGGTAAGATTCTTATTGTGAAGGACAAGCTGGAATTCGTGCTGATCGATATTGGCACGGCTCCCGCACCCGTGGCAGGGACGATCTTATTGGCATACACTGAGGCGAATCCTTCCGCTGAATTGGCTGTCAGCAGTTTTCAAAAGCGTCCCTACCTAATCGCAGACATTGTCTCCGGTATGCCCAAAGCGGGCGACGCCGTGGCGGTGAAGCCGCGCCCGCCTGCGGTTTCGACGCCAAAAAGCAGGCCTGCACCCGCGCCTGCGCTGACGGGTGATTCTCCGCCGAAAATCGCCCCGTTGCCATGGCGCCCGGCGCCATCGCTGAAGGACTCGGGCGAGCGTGATTCGTTTGCGCCGTCTGGCCCGGGTGATCCGCGCGATCCGCGCGGCGGGGCGGACCCCGGATCCGGCAGCGAGGGAATCATCCCCGGTCTGCCTCTGCGAACGCCTCGTTGAGGGTTTGCCGGGGCTGTTCCGGGTGAGGCGGTTGCTGCGGACGCGCATCCTCTGCTGGTCCAGCGTCCAGCGATGAAGCGGCATGGACTGCATGGGCTGCACCATTGACATCACCGGCCTGGGCGCAGACCTCCAGTCCGGTCGGGGGGTGTGCATGCCCCTCCGAAAAACGCCAGGCTACTGCGTAGCGAAACAATTCAAACGCTCCCTTGAGCGCGAGCTTCTGCTTCAAATGCGCGCGATGCGTCTCAACCGTCTTTGTGGAGATGCCGAGCGAGGTTGCGATTTGTTGTGTCGAGCGTCCCCGCCCGATGAGGCTAAGCACCTCCAACTCGCGGTCCGAAAGATGATCCGTTGTTTGAGAACAAGCGGCGGAGTTGTGTCCAACTGCCCGTTGCACGAGACGCTGGGAAATTCCCGGGCTGACGGCAACGCCTCCATCGCGGATGGTTTGCAACGCCTTTAAAACGGCCTTCGGATCCGCGCCTTTCATCAGATACCCCTTGGCTCCCGCTGCGATGGAGCGAAGCGCATACAGGGCCTCGTCATGTACGCTGAACACCAGAATCCCGACGCCCGAGTCCTCGGAAACCATGCACTTGATGAGTTCGATGCCATCCAGGCCGCCCGGCAGCGTGATATCCAAGATCACCATATCCGGTTGATCTCCGCGGAGCTGGGCCAAAGCGGTGCGCGAGTTCGGGCATTCAGCGCAAACACTGAAATGCTCTGAACGATCCAGAAGGCTGCGAATCCCGATCCGCATCATTGGATGGTCCTCGACGATGAGCACTCTGCTTCGCTGCCGCTTTGACTTGAACTCACTCTTCCCTGTTCGAAAAACGCGCCCCATGTGAGAAATGTCCCATCTCTAAATCGCAGGAGACCGCCTCGCGGCCTTCATTCCAAAAAACGCCGCACCCATTCATCAGACGTGCGCCGCCCGAGAATTCTCCACATGCTCACTGTTGCTTCTCTTTCGCAATGCGGATGCGTACCTGCCGCGTCAACAGCCAGCGCACAGCGAACATGTCGCATGTCGCTTTAAATGCCCGGTTGCCAAAACCGTATTTGCTGACGCCTGCCACACGCGGGCGGTGGTTGACCGCCATTTCCGTGATCCGATAACCCATGCCCTTAATGAGCGCGGGAATGAAACGATGCATGCCGTAGAAGGGCAGCAGCGCCTCGCGGCATTCGGTGCGCATGACCTTTAAGGTGCAGCCCGTGTCGCGCACCCCGTCTTTGGTGAACCGTGAGCGCACTGCGTTCGCAATTCGCGAGGTGATCTTCTTTGAAAGCGAATCCTGCCGGTTCGCCCTGTAGCCGCACACAAGATCAAACCCGCGCTCCAGCTCTAGCAGCATCCTTCGAATGTCCGCGGGGTCATTCTGCCGGTCACCGTCCATCAGCGCGATGATTTCGCCCTTTGCTGCGTGGATGCCCGCGTACATGGCAGCGCTCTGCCCCGTGTTTTTTGCAAACTCGATCACTCTGATTTCCGGCAGATTCGGGATCCTGGCGAGCGTTTGGTCCGTCGACTTGTCGTCCACGAGAACGATCTCAAAAGGAAGGCCCGCCAAGGCGGCCCGCACCTCCTCGCAGAGGGGCGCGATATTATCTTCTTCGTTGAATAGCGGAATGACGACGGAAAGCATGCGAAACCTGATTATGAATCGCCAAGTTTCGGGAGGCGAGAAAGGATCTTCAACGACGAAGCATGCCGTGGCTGCTTTGCGCTCGCGAATGCCGCGCCTGGTTTGGAAATGGTAGCTTGTGAGTCGCCAGAGGGCGGGTTCATAATTCCTCGCATGACCCCCCCTGCTTCGCTCCAAGCCGCGTTTGTACTTTGCCTCGCACTTACTTTAAACATCTCCGCCCCGGATGCGGCGGCGCAAACAGAGGCCGGACATCCTCAAATCAAGGTCGGCATCATCGGTCTCGACACCTCCCATGTGATCGCGTTCACCCAGACCCTCAACAAGGGCCCGAAAAAGCCCGAGGACGCGCCGAAAGTCGCCGGTGTCCGCGTGGTTGCTGCTTATCCCAAAGGCAGCCGCGACATTGAAAGCAGCGTGAAGCGCGTGCCCGAGTACACCGAAAAAGTCCGCGACATGGGCGTCGAGATTGTGGATTCCATCGAAGCGCTGGTGCAAAAGGTGGACGCCGTTTTACTCGAATCCAACGACGGGCGCGTGCACTGGGAGCAGCTCCAGCCCGTTTTAAAGGCGCGAAAGCCTGTGTTTATTGACAAGCCCATTGCGGGTTCCTTGGTGGATGCCATCCGCATTTTAGAAGCTGCAAAGAAAGCGAATGTCCCCTTGTTTTGCTCCTCCTCGCTGCGTTTCGGCGCGTCCACACAGAGAGTGTGCAACGGGTCTGTGGGCAAGGTCCGTGCGGCCGAGACTTTCAGCCCAGTGAACATGGATCCGACACACCCGGATTTGTTTTGGTACGGAGTGCACGGCTGCGAGAGTCTTTTCACGGTGCTCGGGACGGGGTGCGAGTCCGTGAAGCGTTCCGAGGATGCGGAGGGCAAGGTCGTCGTCGAAGGGCAGTGGTCTGGCGGTCGCACCGGGATTTTCAGGCAGGAAAATGGCAAGGACCGCAAGGGTTACGGCGGAATGGCCCATGGTGAGTCGGGTGATGCGGCTGTGGGCGCTTACGACGGGTATGACGTTCTGCTTTACGCGATCATTGAAATGTTCCGTTCCGGAAAGGCACCCGTGAGCATGGAGGAGACCATCGAGCTGTACGCATTTATGGAAGCCGCCGACGAGAGCAAGAAGCTTGGTGGTGCAGCCGTGTCGGTCCAAGAAACCATCAAGAAAGCGCGTCTTGGCGCCGCTTCAAAACCATAGGAGCGTGCAGTCGGCGGTGCATTCGGGTGGTCTGAATTCTGAATCTTGATCTGGAGAATGAAAATGCCATCCCTTGCCGCCCGGTTGTTTGTGCTGGTGAGCCTGCTTTCCACGGTCTTCTCTGCTGCCCAGCAGCGGGAGCAGTGGACGACCTCCCGCATCCATGGCTCTCCCGAGCCGCCCCTGCCCTACGTTGTGGAGCGTGTGTATCCGGAACTGACACTAGTCCGGCCGCTGGATTTGCTACCTTTGCCGGGGAGCAGTCGCTTGATCGTGGTCGAGGAGGGAGGGCGGATATCCTCTTTCGAACCGAGTCCCGAGGTGAATCATGTCGAGCTGATGGCCGATTTGAAGGAGTTCGATCGCGACATCAGCCGCGTCTACGCGGTGGCGCTTCACCCGAATTTTTCCCAAAACCGTCTGATATTCGTGAGGGTCACCCTCGACGGGCGCGGCCAGCGGAACGTTGAAAACGGCGCGCGTATCCTGCGCTTCCGCATGACAACCGAT
>JACCEC010399695.1_pt1 | contig 14182 bp, 14 predicted proteins | sample 7450121 | NCBI WGS metagenome assembly JACCEC01 (sample SAMN15323455, study PRJNA562643) | freshwater metagenome | isolation source: river surface water | place: USA:Blue River Watershed | collected 2017-08-18 | reverse complement strand
CGCTGAACATGCCGCCCATGCCGACCGAGCCGAAGGGACCCTGACCGGTCATCATCGGCGCGGTGTTGTCGGGCAGGGCCATTTCCATTTCGCCCATGTCGGCCATGCCGCGCTCGCCCATCCCCATGTAGTCGGGGATCAGGGTCTTGATGCGCGGCGCGATGCCGCGGTGGTCCACGCCGATCAGGGTGGGCACGTTGTGCCCCATCGCGTTCATGGTGTGGTGGCTCTTGTGGCAGTGGAAGGCCCAGTCGCCCACCTCGTCGGCGATGAACTCGACCTGCCGCATCTGGCCCACGGCGATGTCGGTGGTCACCTCCATCCATCGGGTCGACTTGGGCGTGGGCCCGCCGTCCGTGCCCGTGACCATGAACTCGTGGCCGTGCAAGTGGATGGGATGGTTGGTCATCGTGAGGTTGCCCACGCGGATGCGCACCTTGTCGTTCTTGCGTACGTTCAGCGAGTCGATGCCCGGGAAGATGCGGCTGTTGAACGTCCACAGGTTGAAGTCCAGCATGGTCATGATCTTGGGCGTGTACGCGCCCGGCTCGATGTCGTAGGCGGACAGCAGGAACACGAAGTCGCGGTCCACCGGGTCGATCAGCGGGTGCCGGCCCTTGGGGTGCGTGACCCAGAAGCCCATCATGCCCATCGCCATCTGCGTCATCTCGTCGGCATGCGGGTGGTACATGAAGGTGCCGGGGCGGCGCGCCTCGAACTCGTAGACGAAGGTCTTGCCCGGGGGAATGCCAGGCTGCGTCAGCCCGGTCACGCCGTCCATGCCATTGGGCAGGCGCTGGCCGTGCCAGTGGATGCTGGTGTGCTCGGGCAGCCGGTTGGTCACGAAGATGCGCACGCGGTCGCCCTCCACCACCTCGATGGTGGGTCCCGGCGACTGCCCGTTGTAGCCCCACAGGTGGGCCTTGAAGCCGGGCGCCATCTCGCGCACCACGGGCTCGGCCACCAGGTGGAACTCCTTGACGCCGTTGTTCATGCGCCAGGGCAGGCTCCAGCCGTTGAGGGTGACGACGGGCTGGAAGGGACGCCCTGTCGAAGGCGCCGGGGGCGGCAGGGTGTCGGCGCTGGTTTGCAGAACCGGCTCCGGCAGCGCCGCCATCGCCACCTTGCTCACGGAGGCCGCGGCCACGGCGCCGGTGATCAGGCCCGCGCCGGAGAGGAAATTGCGTCGGTTGGTCATGGTGTTCCTTCTGCCTTCTCAATGGCCCGCCTCGCCGGCGCCACCCGTGGCGCCGGTGGACGCCGACAACGCGCCGCCGTCCACCGGCCGGCCGACCAGGGTCGCGGCCAGGGCCGCATCGGCCAGCCAGAACTGCTGCTGCGCGTCGATCGCGGCGATCACGCCGGCCACCTGCTCGCGCGCGTCGGCCAGCAGCTCGAACACGCCGATGAACATGCCGTTGTAGCGAAGCTGGTTCTCCTCGGAGATGGCCTTGCGCAGGGGCACCACCTCGTCCCGGTAGTGCTTCGCGAGGTCCCAGGCGGTGCGGTAGGCCGAATAGCTTTCCCGCAACTGGGAGGACGCGGCACGACTCACGGCCTCCAGCTGGTGGATGGCCGCGAGCGACTGCGCGTTCATCTGCACGCGCCGGGCGCTGCCCCAGTCGAACACGGGCAGGCGCAGCGCCAGCTCCCAGCCGCGGCCGGTGCTGCGCTCGCCCGTGCCGTCATGCATCGAGGTGTTGCGGATCACGCCAGCCTCCACATCGACCAGGCTGTGCAGCAGGTCCAGGCGCTGCGCCCGGCCGGCGGACTCCAGCTGCAGACGGGCCAGCTGCCAATCCAGGCGCTGCGTCTGGGCGGCGCCCGCCACGTCCTGCGGGGCGCGCGGCTGCGCCGGCAGGTCCGGCAGGCGATCGGGCAGGCGCAGGCGAGCGGTCTGGGCATCGTCCAGCCCGAGCTGGCGCACCAGGGCCTCGCGGGTGGCGGTGGCCGCGTGCTGCGCCAGCGCCAGGCGGGCGGTGGCGTCGGCGTAGAAGGCCTGCTGGCGGGCCCGCTCCAGGCGCGAGAAGTTGCCCGCCTGCTGCATGCGCCGGGCCAACTCGGCGCCGGCATCGGCCGCCTGTTGCACCTGGCGCGCATGGGCCAGCGTCTGCTGCGCCGCGACGGCGCGCACCCAGGCCTGGCGCACGGCGCTGACCTGGTCGACCACCGCGCCGGCCAGCTGCACGCGCTGCTGCGCCTGCTGCTGGCGGGCCAGCGCCTGGCGTTGCGGCAGGGTGATCAGGTCCAGCAGGCCGAAGGAGAGGATGCGGCCGATTTCCAGCTCGTCGCCCGTGCGCACGCGCTCGAAGCTGAAGACCGGGTTGGCGATGCGGCCGCCCTGGTCGGCGGCGGCCAGGGCGGCCACCTGGCGGGCCAGGAGGGCCTGCAGCGCCGGGCTGTTGGCCAGGGCCAGCTGCACGGCGTCGGCCTGCGACAGGGGCCGGGCCAGCAGGCGGTCGGCCGCCTGGGTGCGGGCGGCGCGCTGGGCCTCGTCACGGGCCAGGAGCAGGCCGCCCTGGGTGAAGGCGCGCTGGCTGTCATTGGCCTGCGCGATTTCGTGATCCGGGTCGATGCTGGCGCAGCCGGCCAGCAGGGCGGCGGCCACGGCCAGTGGGGGCAGGCGCAAGCGCGGGAGCGCCCAGGAGGGATGGGAGACAGGCATGGTCTCGGCCTCCTAGTGCGGGTGGCCCGCGGCTGCCGGGGCGGGCCGCGTGGCCGGAACGGCCGGACGGGCCGGGGCAGGCGGGACCGCCAGGGGCGGCGTCATGCCCGCTGCAGCACCGGGTAGGCTGGGCTGCGCGGCCTCGCGCGCATAGGCGCGCCAGCCGCCGATGCGCCCCACGGTGTCATTGGCCTCGCGCCAGGACGCCACGGGGGCCTCGTTGAAGGGGCGGTAGCCCTCGAAGGCCGAGCGCCAGCCGCCCGGCGCCGGGGCAGGTGACACCTGGGCGGCCGCGGTGACGGCCCAGCCGGCCAGGGCGAACGCCGGCCAGCGATGGAAGGAAGAACGTTGCATGCGATCCTCGCAGCAGGATGAACCAGGAGACCCGGCGCCTCCACGGGCGCGGGCACGAAAGGACCGCCGGCGGGACGCCGGCGCTGGCTTCAGGCGCGAGGGGGTTTGTCGGGGACCGGCAGGCCGCGCGTGTCGATGCGCGCGGGCGCCAGCGCCGGGTGGGCCTGCACCCCGGAGGGTGAGGCGACGCGCGCGGTGGCAGCCGGCAGGGCCGCCGCGTGGCCGCAGGCCGCGCAGATGTCGCAGGTGTGGTGCAGGTCGGACACGGCCTCAGCGGCCAGGCCGCCGGCGGCGAGTTCCGATGCAGGCCCCTGGGCCTCACTGGCAGTCGCCGGGGCCGAGTGCGCGTGGTGAGCGGCGTGGTGATCGGCATGGTGACCGGCGCTCGCCGTCGCCGGCTGGCCTGCGGGCAGGCACAGGCGCATGGACGCAGCCAAGGCGCCCTGCAACGGCAGTGCCAGCAGGACGAGACAGGCCAGGAACAGGCGCAGGCGTTGCATGTCGATTCATTGTAGCCACGGTGCCCACGCGCCCGGACGCTCCGCTGCCCCGACCCGCGCATCCCTCCGGGAATGCGGACCTTGGCGACGCGGCCCGGCCCGATAGCGCCAATTAGAACTTTGGAATTCACTCATCGCCATTCATCCATCGAGCCCTGCCGCCCGTCCCGGCCATGACTCTTCCGTGCAACGATTGCCCTAACTTTCCAGCTGTAGAGCTGTCACCAGACCGCCTGCCTGAAGGGAAACGCATGCATCGACGCCGGGCCCTCCCCCGCGGCTTCACCTTGGTCGAATTGCTGATCACGATCGTCGTGGTCGGCATCCTCGTGTCCATCGCCTATCCGGCCTACACCGACCACCTGCGCAAGTCGCGCCGGGCGGAGGCGCAGCGGGTGCTGATGGACATCGCCTTGCGGCAGCAGCAGATCCTGCTGGACACCAAGGCCTATGCCGCCGACCTGGCCGGCTCGGGCGCGAGCGTGCCGCCCTCGGTGACGACGTACTACGACATCACCGTCGTCGGCACCAACACCGCCGGCGCGGCGCCGGCGTTCACGGCCACGGCCACGCCCCGGGGTACCCAGGCAGCGGACAGCTGCGGCACGCTCACGGTCAACCAGGCCAGCGCGCGCACCCCCACGAACTGCTGGTGACACCATGCGCCGTACCCGGGGTTTCACGCTGATCGAGGCCATGGTGGCCATCGCGGTGCTGGGCATCCTGCTGGTCGTGGCGCTGCCGGGCATGCAGAAGGTCATGGCCAAGCAACGCATGCGCTCGGCCAGCTACGACGTGATGTCGGACATCACGCTGGCGCGCAGCGAAGCCCTCAAGCGCAATTCGACGGTCGTGATGGAGCCGCTGTCCGGTACCGACTGGCGCAGCGGGTGGCGCGTGCGCAACACCGCCGACAACACCATCCTGGCCCAGCGCCCGGCCATCGGCGCCTCCCTGGCCATGAGCGTGCTGCAAGGCACCACGCCCCAGGCGAGCGTGAGCTTCACGGCCGCGGCCCAGGTCGCGTCCGGGGGCACGCTGCGCTTCAGCCTGAACGACGGCTACGGCAACAGCCGCTGCATCCAGCTGGACCCGGCCGGCCGGCCCAAGTCCGCCAGCACCGCCTGCACCTGATGACGCACCCCGCGCACCTCCCCCCGTCCCAGCGAGGCGCCGCGCTGATGGAGGCGCTCGTGGCCATGCTGATCGTGGCCTTCGGCGTGCTGGGCTTCGTGGGCCTGCAGGCCCGCACCGCAGTCAGCAACCTCGAGGGCTACCAGCGGGCCCAGGCCCTGGTCCTCCTGGGGGACATCACCCAACGCATGTCGATCAACCGGGTGGGCACGCGCAACGGCTACTACACGCGCACCGACGTCGGGGTCGGCACGTGCGCGGTCCCGCCCACGCCCAGCCCGCCGCCGACCGGCTTCAACGCCACGGCCTTCGACACGGCCAATACCGACATCTGCGCCTGGGCGGACCTGATCCGCGGCGCCTCGGAAAAGGACGCCGGCGGCACCAGCGTCGGCGCCATGCTCGGCGCCCGCGGCTGCATCACCCCGACGGCGGTCGCCAACGAGTACCTGGTCACCATCGTCTGGCAGGGCATCCAGGCCTCCGGCCCCGCCCCCCAGGCCTGCGGCCAGAACCAGTACGGCAACGAGAACCTGCGCCGCGGCATCAGCCAGGTGGTGCGCATCGGGGTCCTGCTATGACGCGCCGGCACGCCCCCTGGCCCTGCAACGCACGCCGCCACCGCCAGCGCGGCCTGAGCGTGGTCGAACTGATGGTGGGCCTGACCGTGGGCATGCTCCTGGTCGCCGGCCTGGCCCTGATGTTCGGCAATGCCACGCGCTCGTCGGTGGAACTGGAAAAGTCCGTGCGCCACATCGAGAATGGCCGCCAGGCGATCGACCTGCTCTCCGAAGACCTGGCGCTGGCCGGCTTCTACGGCACCATCCCCGCCACCGCCTATGCGGCGGACACCACGCTCACGCCCTGTGCCAACGGCAGTACCGTGGCCGGGGCGCTGGCCACCATGGCCGCCCTGCCGACACCGACCGTGCCTTTCCCTGTCGAGGGCCTGCTGCCGGGGCAGACCAGCTACGGCGGCGTGGGGACAGCCCTGTCCTGCCTGTCCAACCGCAAGCCGGGAACCCCCGCCATGATCCTGCGCCGACTGGACACCGCGACCACGGCCGTCGGCTCCATTGCCGCCAACGTGGCCTACGTGCAGACCTCCCACAGCGCCGCCGACAACTTCTACAGCTACCGCGCCTCCGCGAGCGGCAGCAACTTCACGCTACGCACCGGCACGGGCGCCATCAACCCGGTGCGACGCTTCGTCACGCGGGTCTACTACATCGCCACCTGCAGCGACTGCAGCGGTGCCGGGGACGGCATTCCCACGCTCACCCGGGTGGAGGTCGTGGGCACGCAGGTCGTCGTCTCGCCGCTGGCCGAAGGCATCGACCAGGTCGGCTTCGACTACGGCTTCGACACCAGCAACGACGGCGCCGCCGACGAGTGGTACGGACTGAACGACCAGGCCGGCACCACCGAGGCCACCGCCGCCGCGGCCAGCCCCCGGGGCTGGGGCAACGTGGTGGCGGTGCGGGTGTGGCTGGTATCGCGCAACACCGAGCGCACCGTCGGCCACACCGACACACGTACCTACGCCATCGGGCGCCAGGGCACGACGGACCGCTTCACCGCCGCGGCCAACGACGACTTCAAGCGGCGCAGCTACGTCACCACGGTGCGCCTGCAGACGGTGGCCGGCCTGAGGGAAAAGCCATGAAGCCCGTCATCCTCCCTGCCAGCCGGCCTGCCCGCCAGCGGGGCGCAACCCTGGTCGTCGCCCTGATCTTCCTGGTGCTCATGAGCCTGTTCGCCATCAACGCCTTCATGGGCTCGAGCACCAACCTGCGGGTGGTGGGCAACATGCAGGTGCGCCAGGAAGCCGTCTCCGCGGCGCAGGACGCCCTGGAGGCGACCATCAGCAACACGGACTTCGCGTTCAAGCCGGCCGCCGTCGCCTCCGCCCCGGTCAACGTGGACATCGACGGCAACGGCTCCACGGACTACGTGGTGCGCCTGACGCCCCAGCCCACCTGCTACCGGGTCATGCCGATCAAGAACAACCAGCTCGATCCCACCGTCGCGGCCGACCGCGAATGCATCACGTCGAGCCTGATCCGCAACAGCGGCATCGACACCAGCGCGGCCACCGTGTCCTCGGACGACTCGCTGTGCTCCAACACCGAGTGGAACCTGCGCGCGCAGGTCACCGACACCCGCACCGGCGCCCTGGTCGCGGTCAACCAGGGCGTGGGCATCCGCGTCCTCACGTCCGACGCGGCCACGAGCTGCAACTGAGCGCCCCCGCGTGTCAATGATTTGAGGCTGCCATGAAACGCTTCGTCCAACAGGTCCTCGGGCTGTGGCTCGCCGTCTTCGCCGCCCTGGCGACGGCGCCCGCGCAGTCGCAGACGTCCTCCTTCATGTCGGACATCGACATCTACGCCACCACCAACAGCGCCACGGCCAAGCCCAACGTGCTGCTGGTCGTCGACAACACCGGCAACTGGTCGTCGCTGTTCACCAAGGAGATGGCGGCGATCAGCCAGGTGATCGCCGCCATTCCGGCCAACAGCATCCGACTGGGCGTGATGATGTTCACCGAGTCGGGCAACCCCAACACCGGCACGGATGGCGGCTACATCCGCAGCGCCATGCGCGACCTGACCCCGGAGTACAAGACACGGCTGCAGGCCCTGTTCAGCCCCACCGGCCTGGACTCCAACCGCGACCAGTCCAACGCCGGCAAGGCGGCCTGGGCCATGGCGGAGGCCTACTACTACTTTGCGGGCAAGGCACCGGTCACCGGCAACACCAAGGCCAAGACCGACCGGGCCGACTACGCCACCGTCAATCCCATCAACGCCACGACCTTCAAGGCCAGCACCGACATCTACAGCTTGGGCTCCAACGCCCTGCCCAACTTCAATTCCACGCGCTACAACACCTTCCCTCAGGACGCCTGCTCCGGCAACTTCATCATCTTCATCAGCAACGGCCCGACGCAGGACCCCACCTCGGACAACGACGCGGCGAGCCTCGCGCTGACCCAGGCCTATGGCGGCCTGTCGGCGTCCCGTCCGACGGACATCACCGGCCTGACCCCTTCGGGCTCCCAGGTCAACGTGGCCGATGAATGGGCCCGCTTCATGCGCCGCACCGCGCCCGAAGCCGTCCAGACCTTCACGGTGGACATCAGCCCCAAGACGACCAATGCCGGCCTGGGCTGGTCGGCCCTGCTGGCCAGCATGGCCGGCAACAGCAATGGCGAGTACATCGCCGTCAACACCACCAACGACGAGGCCGATGCCGGCACCAAGATCGCCAACGCCCTGGGCAGCGTGTTCAACCAGATCCTGGCCAAGGACGGCACCTTCGCCTCCGCCAGCCTGCCCGTCTCGGCCAACGCCCGCGGCGCCTACCTGAACCAGGTGTTCATGGGCATGTTCCGCCCCGACGCCAGCGCCAAGCCCCGCTGGCGCGGCAACCTCAAGCAGTACCGCTTCGGCTACAACCCGCTGACCGACACCCTGTCCCTGCAGGACTCGGCCGGCAACGAGGCCATCAACGCGGCGACCGGCTTCCTGAAGACGGACGCGGTGTCCTACTGGACGTCGGCCAGCACCTTCTTCACCAATGAACCCATGGGCACGCCGACCTCGACCTCGGACTCGCCGGACGGCGATGTGGTGGAAAAAGGCGGGGCCGCCCAGCGCCTGCGGTCGGTCTACGCCACCAGCCAGGACAGCCGGCGGGTCTACACCTGCCTGACGGACAACTGCGCCGACCTGACCGCCAGCACCAGCAGCTTCAGCACCGGCAACACGGCGCTGGGCACCGGCCTGTTCGGCCTGGCCAACGACACCGCCGGCACGACGGAGCGCAACAACATCATCAACTGGGTACGCGGCGCCAACAACGTGGCCAACGACTCGCTGGACCGCGGCCCCGGCGGCACCGTGACCGTGCGGCCCTCGGTCCACGGCGACGTGCTGCACTCGCGTCCCGCCGTCGTGAACTTCGGCCCCGACACCACCAGCACCAGCGCCAACAACGTGGTGGTGTTCTACGGCTCCAACGACGGCACGCTGCGCGCCATCAACGGCAACCAGACCGAGTCGTTCAAGGGCGTGGGCGCGGGCGAGGAGTTCTGGTCCTTCGTACCCCCCGAGGTGATGACCAAGTTCCGGCGCCTTCGCAACAACACGCCCGAGGTCAAGCTGTTCACGACCACCGCCACGGGCACCACGCCGCGCGACTACCTCGTCGACGGCCCCATCGGCCTGTACCAGAAGATCAACAGCGCAGGCAACTCCGACCGGGCCGTGATCTATGCCGGGCTGAGGCGCGGTGGTCGCGCCATCTACGCCATTGACGTGACCAACATCGCGGCGCCCCAGATGCTGTGGAAGAAGACCGGCAACGACCTGTCCAAGCTGGGTGAGACCTGGTCCGAACCGCGTGTCGCACGGCTCAAGGGGTACGTGGATGCCAACCAGGTCCCCAAGCCGGTGGTGATCATGGGCGGCGGCTACGACAGCGCCAACGAGGACCCCTTCACGCCCACCAGCAGTTCCCTGGTCGGCAATGTGATCTATGTGTTCGATGCCCTCTCGGGCGAGAAACTGCGGGAGTTCGACCTCACCCAGGTGATCGGCACGGCACGGTCCGTCCCCGCCGACGTGAGCCTCGTGGACGCGGATTACGACGGCTTTGTGGACCGTGCCTATGCCGCGGACGTCCACGGCAATGTCTACCGCATCGACTTCGAGGTGGCCAAGACCTGCTCGCCGGCCAGTGCCACCTGCGGCATGACCAAGGACGACTGGAAGCTGCGCGCGGTCGCCTCCCTCTCGGACAAGACCTCCACGCCCAACGTGATCCGCAAGGTCTTCTTCGCGCCGGACGTGGTGCTGGGCAACGGCTTCGCGGGCATCATGGTCGGCACGGGCGACCGCGAGAAGCCCCTGTGCGGCCGGGGCAGCACCGACTCCCCGAACTGCCCGGCCACGGCCGACGGCTTCTACACGATCTTCGACACGCTGGGCGCACGGCCGGCCGACACCGACACCATCACCCTGGTCACCCCCAGCGTGCTGGGCGCCGTCAACACCGACCAGAGCAAGGTCAAGGGCTGCGTCATCCCCATGAACACGGGGGGCGAAAAGGTGATCAACGCGCCGCTGACCGTGGGCGGCTTCACCTACTTCAGCACCAACCGGCCCGACACCGCCCAGGTCTGCAAGGGCAACCTGGGCACGGCCAAGGTCTACGGCGCCAAGGTCTTCTGCCAGGGCTTCATCGCCGAGCAGCGCAACCTCGGCGGCATGCCGCCCAGCGCGGTGAGCGGCGTGGTGACCGTGCAATACCGGGACCCGGTGTCGGGGGAGAACCGCACCAAGCAGGTCCCCTTCGTCATCGGCGGCGTGGCGGACCCGAACGCGGCCGCCCCCAACACCACCGGCGCCGACAGCGGCTGCGGCCTGGCCGGCTGCCGTCCCAAGCTCACGGTGCAGCCCACTCGCACGCGCAAGTACTGGTTCGTCGAGAACCCGCGCTGAGGCCATCCCGCCAGCCGGCCGCCGCCGGCGGTCGGTGATTGACTTTCACTGACGCGAAACTTACAGTGAAACCCTTCCCTGGAGCCCAACGGGATGGAGGGTGTCATGACGCTGGCGGAACTTCAACGCATCAGGCAATGGCATGTCGCGCATCGCAGCGACCACCCCATCGAGTACCACTTGTGGGACGCGGTGCTGACGCTGTGGTTGCTGGGATGGGTAGGATGGCTGCCGGCCTTCGCCACGGGCGATGCGGCCTGGTCGGCGCCCCTGTTCCTGGCGGGCATGCACGCGCCGTCCGCCTACACCCGCTGGCGGGCCCGCGCGCACGACCGCCAGCGCCTGCGCTGCGACTGGCTGGCGCGCTGACCCGGCCCTCGCCCGGCGCTGCTGCCGGGCCTACTGGCGGGCCGTGCGCACGTTGGCCGGCAGCGCCCCGGGGTGGCTGGTGCGGAACGGGTTGATGTCCAGCCCGCCTCGCCGGGTGTAGCGCGCGTACACGGACAGCCGCACCGGCTTGCAGCGGGCCATCACGTCCGTGAAGATGCGCTCCACGCACTGCTCGTGGAACTCGTTGTGGTTGCGGAAACTCACCAGGTACCGCAGCAGCTGCCCCTGGTCGATCTGCGGCCCGCTGTAGGCGATCTGCACGCTGCCCCAATCGGGCTGGCCCGTCACCAGGCAATTGCTCTTGAGGAGGTTGGACACCAGCACCTCCTCCACTGGCTGCTCGCCGAAAGCGGCCGCCAGCAGCGACGGATCCGGCTGGTACTGGGTGCACTCGATGTCGAGCCGGTCCAGGTTCACGCCCTCCAGTTCCTCCACCCGCTCGCGGGCGAAGTCCTCGGGCATCACCACCTTCACGCCCACGCTGGACGCCGCCGGCGCCCCGCGCCACACCGCCTCGCTGATGTCGGCGCGGATGCGGTCACGCACCTCGTCGGCGCTGGCGAAGGCCGTGTTGTTGAAGCTGTTGAGGTACAGCTTGAAGGACTTGCTCTCCACGATGTGGGGCGTCTCGCAGGGGATGGTGACCTTGGCGATGGCCACCTGCGGCTTGCCGCGCGGGGTCAGCCAGGACAGCTCGAAGGCCGTCCACAGGTCGGCGCCGAAGAAGGGCATGCGGCCGTGCAGGCCGAGTTCCTCGCGCTTGGCGGCGCGGGGAATGGGAAACAGCAGCGACGGGTCGTAGCGGTCGCTGTAGGTGGCGGCTTTGCCCAGGAGGGATTGTTCAGGGGTGGACATCAGGGGGAGTCGTTCGGTGCGGTCACGGGGCGGACGGGCGGGTGCCTGCCCGCCTCAGTCGAAGCGGCGCTCGCGCAGCCACTTGGTGGCGATCCACTTCTCGCCGGCGATCACGGGCGCGCCGCCATGCAGGGTGCGGGTGGAGGGGTGCGGCCGGTCGTAGGAGAAGAACACGGCGTTGCCGCGCTTGGGCGCGACTTCCAGGTGGATGTCGGGGAAGGTGGTGCCGCCGCCCTTCTCGGGTTCGGACAGGTACATCACCAGCGTGCCCACGCGCTGGCCGCCGCGCTTGAGGATGGTGGGCGTGCCCGGCTCGGCCGGGTCGAAGTAGTCGTAGTGCGGCTTGTACTCGGCGCCCGGGCGGTACTGCAGGATCTGCAAGCCCTCGCCGTTCTCCAGCGGCCAGTTCACCAGCCGGGCGATCCGCGCCTCGATGCGCGCCACCAGCGCTGTCTCGCCACGCTGGAAGAACATGCCGTTGCTGGTACGGTCAGCGTTGAGTTCCTCGCCGCCGGTGCGCGTGGCCACGGTCAGCGAGCGTGCCAGGCGGGGACGGGCCAGCTCGATGAGCGCGTCGCATTCCTCGTCCGACAGCAGGTTGCCGAAGACCACCACGTGCGGGTCGCGCACCACCTGCAGCACGTGGACCTGGCGGTCCCCGCCGTCCAGGTACAGGGGCGAGTCCGCCAGGTCGGGACCGGGCACCGGCACGGCCGGTGGCAGGGCCTGGGCGGCCGCCTGGGCCTGCCGGGCCAGGTGCACCTGCAAGGTGGACTCCATGGCCTCGATGGCCGTGTCCTCGTGCCAGCCCGAGGCCTTCATCGCCGCCAGCACGGACTCCGGCGGATGGCCGGCCTGGGCCTGCGCGACGATCCACTGCCGCAATTCGGGCGTGACGGCCTGCGAGGCCCGGGCTGTGTTCATGAAGCCACCTTTCGACGGAAGACCAGGCGGTCGGGCTTGGAGGCGGCCTCGTCGAAGCCGTACCCCTCGAGGTCGAAGCCCTCGAGCTTGGCCGGGGTGTCCACGCGCTGCTCGATCGCGTAGCGCGCCATCAGCCCCCTCGCCTTCTTGGCGAAGAAGCTGATGATCTTGTACTTGCCGTCCTTCCAGTCCTCGAACACGCACTCGATGACCCGGGCCTTGAGCACCTTGCGGTCCACCGATTTGAAGTATTCCTGCGAGGCGAGGTTCACCACGACCGGTGTTTTGTGTTGTGCCAGTTGCGTGTTGAGGTAATCGGCGATGCGCGTGCCCCAGAACTGGTACAGGTTGGAGGCGCCGCCCACCGGCAGCGAGGTCCCCATCTCCAGCCGGTACGGCTGCATCAGGTCCAGCGGGCGCAGCACGCCGTACAGGCCGCTGAGGATGGCCAGGTGCTGCTGGGCCCAGTCCAGGTCGGCCGGGCGCAGGGTGCGGGCGGACAGGCCGTCGTACACGTCGCCGTTGAAGGCCAGCACCGCCTGGCGCGCATTCTTCGCCGTGAACTTGGGCGACCAGGCCTCGTAGCGGGCCACGTTCAGCGCGGCCAGGCTGTCGCTCAGGCTCATGAGGCTGGCGATGTCCTGCGGCGACTTCTCGCGCAGGACCCCGATCAGTTCCCTGGACTGCGCCACGAACTGCGGCTGCGTGTGGGGCAGGTCGCCGACCGGGGTCTCGTAATCCAGGGACTTGGCGGGGGACAGCAGGTACAGCATGGGGCGTGGGAGGGTTCGGGTGAAGGGTTACTTGCGCCAGCCGCCCGCCAGGGCCCACTGGGCGGTGGCAGCGGCCAGCACGAGCGCGGCGTAGGCGCCCATCTTGCCGTCGCGGCCGAACAACACCAGGCCGGCCACCAGGGCCGCCAGGCCCGCAGCGAAGACCACGGCCGCCTGCACCCGGTAGCGGGCGGCCGGCCGGCGCGGCAGCGCCCAGCGGGCGGCCAGCGGCATCAGCAGCCCCAGCGCCAGGGCGGGCGCGGCAAAGCCGGACAGGTGGAACAGGGCGTCGAAAAAACCCATGGTGGCGGCGGCCCGGGCGGCGGGGGCCGCCCTTTTGGCGAATGCAAAGGAGGAATTTTATAATTCAGCCATGGCAGTCTGGGCCCTGGGCATCAACCACACGACAGCGCCGCTCGATCTGCGCGGCCGGTTCGCGTTCGCCATCGACCAGATCGCGCCCACCCTGGAGGGGCTGCGGGGCAGCCTGCACGGCGCCGGCAGCCTGCCGCCGGAAGCGGCCATCCTGTCCACCTGCAACCGCACCGAGATCTACTGCGCCGGCGAGCACCAGGCCCTGGAGCCCACGCTCGAGTGGCTGGCCCGCTCGGGCGGCGTCTCCCCCGCCGAGCTGCGCTCGCACGCCTACACCCTGCAGGACGGCCTGGCCGCCCGCCACGCCTTCCGGGTGGCCAGCGGGCTGGACTCCATGGTCCTGGGCGAAGCGCAGATCCTGGGCCAGATGAAGGACGCCGTGCGCGTGGCCGACGAGGCCGGCGCGCTGGGCACCACCCTCAACCAGCTGTTCCAGCGCTCCTTCGCCGTGGCCAAGGAGGTGCGCACCGCCACCGAGATCGGCGCCCACTCCATCAGCATGTCCGCCGCCGCCGTGCGCCTGGCGGGCCAGCTGTTCGAGGACCTGTCGAAGATCAAGGTGCTGTTCGTCGGCGCCGGCGAGATGATCGAGCTGGCCGCCACGCACTTCGCCGCGAAGAACCCCAAGGCCATTGCCATTGCCAACCGCACGCTGGAGCGCGGCGAAAAGCTCGCCACCCGCTTTGGCGGCGAGGTGATGCGCCT
>JACCEC011470949.1_pt1 | contig 14194 bp, 9 predicted proteins | sample 7450121 | NCBI WGS metagenome assembly JACCEC01 (sample SAMN15323455, study PRJNA562643) | freshwater metagenome | isolation source: river surface water | place: USA:Blue River Watershed | collected 2017-08-18 | reverse complement strand
GGAGTGCAGAGAAACGCGCTGAAAACGAAAAGAAATTGCAAAGCTTGGGGCAGGACTATCAATTCCAAGGTAAAAAGCTGCAATCTGAGCAACAAGCGTTGATGCAACAAATCATGCAAGAGCTTGGCCCAAAAATGGAAGCAGTGGTAAAACAATTGGTTGAATCAGAAAAAATTGGCATGATCGTAGATGCTAAATCTGTGATGATGGCCAAACCTGAAAATGATTTAACTCCAAAAGTTACTGAACTGCTCAATAAAGCTAAGTAAGCTGGATCGCAGGTTGTGGCGCGTACTTATTTATTGGCTGAATTGGCAACTATGTTGGATGCCGAGTTAATTGGCGATCCCAGTCAGGAAATAAGTGCGCTTGCTACTTTGCAAAATGCTACTGCAAGTGATCTAACTTTTATTGCAAACCCCGCCTATAAAAAATATCTGGCTGCTACTGCTGCAGGAGCCGTATTAATCCATCCAGATTTAATTAGTGAATTTGCCGGCAACAAGTTGGTAGTAAAAAAGCCATACGTTGCCTACGCACAAGCGTCGCAATTTTTTGATGATCGCCTCCCTCCTTATGTCGGGATTCATCCTTCAGCGGTGATAGGCGCGGGCTGTGTGCTGGGAACGGGTATTTCTATTGGTGCCAATGTTGTGTTGGGAGAGGGGGTTTCCGTTGGTGATGGTGTTGTAATTGGGCCGGGTAGTTATATCGGGGATCACAGTGTAGTGGGTAAAAATACGCTACTTTCTGCCAATGTAACAGTTTATCACGGCGTTTCTCTTGGCTCGAATTGTCGTATTCACAGTGGTGCGGTGATTGGGGCTGATGGATTTGGTTTTGCGCCAGACGCAGGGCGCTGGGTGAAAATTTTTCAGCTGGGCGGTGTTATTGTTGGCGATAATGTTGAGATAGGTGCGTGTACCTGTATAGATCGGGGAGCCCTGGATAACACTTATATTGCCGATGACGTTATTATCGATAATCAGGTGCAAATTGCCCATAACGTGAATATTGGTAAAGGCACTGCTATCGCTGCACAAACCGGTATTGCCGGCAGCACTTCTATTGGTGAATATTGTACGATAGCCGGCGCAGTAGGTATTGTCGGACATCTGACAATTACCGATAAGGTACATATTACGGCCATGAGTCTGGTGACTGGTTCAATTACAGAATCAGGCTCTTATTCTTCCGGAACGGCCCTTGGGCCAACAAAAGAATGGCGCAAGAACGCAGCGCGTTTTCGTCAGCTTGATAAATTGGCGACACGTTTAATCAAACTCGACCGTTCCAGCGGCGAGGACTAATTTTTATTTTGCTTGGGGTCATAGACCATGATGGATGTTAATGAAATTCGCGAATACCTTCCTCACCGCTATCCGTTTCTACTGGTGGATAGAGTTGTTGAGTTGGTAGAGGGCGAATCTATAGTCGCTTACAAAAATATCACCATCAATGAGGCTGTCTTTAACGGTCATTTTCCCCACTTCCCTGTATTTCCCGGCGTAATGATTATTGAGGCCATGGCACAGGCTTCTGGAATTCTGGGTTTTAAAACCATGAATAAAAAGCCACAGGACGGTTCTATTTATTTATTTGCTGGTGCGGATGATGTTCGCTTCAAGCGTCAGGTTGTTCCCGGCGACCGTTTGCAACTGGAGTCACGCGTCGTTTCCGAAAAGCGTGGAATTTGGAAATTTGAATGCAAAGCCAGCGTAGATGGTGTCCTCGCTGCATCGGCAACTATTTTATGTGCGGATCGCAGTATTTAAGGAAGGTGTTTTCCTTAATGATTGAACATGAGTGAGTAAATATTTTGATTCATCCATCTGCAATAATTCATCCGGATGCACGTCTTGCGGCCGACGTAGAGGTAGGCCCATGGACTATTATCGGCCCTGATGTAGAAATCGGGGCAGGTAGTGTGATTGCTTCCCATGTAGTGATTAAAGGGCCAACACGTATCGGCAAGCAGAACCGAATTTATCAGTTTTCATCAATTGGTGAAGATACTCCGGATTTAAAATACAAAGGCGAGCCCACGCGTTTAGTTATTGGGGATCACAATACTATTCGTGAAGGCGTGACTATTCATCGCGGGACTGTCCAGGACCGAAATGAAACTACAATTGGCGATCACAATCTGCTCATGGCTTACGTCCATGTTGGACATGACAGTGTGATCGGTAACCACTGTATTCTGGTAAATAATGCGGCTTTAGCTGGTCATGTGCATATTGGGGATTGGGCGATTCTTAGTGGTTTTACGCTAGTTCATCAATTTTGCAAAATTGGCGCGCATAGTTTTTCCGGTATGGGGACTGCGATTGGCAAAGATGTGCCTGCCTATGTGATGGTAAATGGTAGTCCGGCCGAAGCGAAAAACATCAACACAGAGGGGCTGCGTCGTCGAGGCTTTACTAAAGAAGATATTGCTGTTCTCACCAAAGCCTATAAGACCATTTACCGGCGCGGCCTTACTCTTGATGAGGCTTTAGCAGAGCTAGACGCACAAGTGAGTGAGTGTGCAGCGCTGCAGCTGTTAATTGATTCCCTGAGATCATCTGAACGTGGAATCGTTCGCTAGAACACAAAATAGCGTTTTGTAGATTTTTTGAAAACCGGAGGGCTTGTGTCTGATCACATACACATAGGTATTGTTGTCGGAGAAGCCTCCGGGGATATTCTCGGCGCCGCCTTGATGCATGAGCTGCGCAAACACTTCCCAAATGCAGAGTTTTCCGGAATCGGCGGCCCCCGTATGCTAGCGGAAGGTTTTCATTCCTATTTTCCGCAAGATCGTCTTGCGGTGATGGGGCTTATTGAGCCTTTAAAGCGTTTGCCTGAATTACTGAGAATTCGCAAATTTTTGCGTGAACATTTTATCGCAAACCCTCCTGCTGTTTTTATCGGAATTGATTCACCTGACTTTACGATTCCATTGGAAGCTGCACTCAAAGAAAAAGGTATTAAAACCGCTCACTACGTCAGCCCTTCAGTTTGGGCTTGGCGACAGAAGCGTATTTTAAAAATCGCTCGCTCTGTGGACCTTATGCTCACACTCTTGCCGTTTGAGGCAAAGTTTTATCAGGAACATCAAGTTTCTGTTGAATTTGTAGGGCACCACCTTGCTGATGAAATTCCGTTGTCGGTAGATAAAATTGCTGCACGCAAAGCATTAGGTTTGCCCGAGGAAGGGCGCATAGTTGCACTATTACCGGGTAGTCGTGCATCAGAAGTTGAGCGGATGGGTGAATTGTTTATGCGCACTGCCGTGCATTGCCTCGAGCAAGACCCAAGCTTGCAATTTATTATTCCCGCTGCAAATTCAGATCGTTATCGTCAGCTGCATATTGAATTAAACGATTACGTTGATTTCCCAATTGAGTTAATTCATGGACATTCACATGAGGCACTCGCAGCAGCAGATGTTGTTCTCTTGGCGTCTGGTACCGTGACTTTGGAAGCACTCTTGTTGAAAAAGCCGATGGTAGTTGCTTATAAATTGGCGCCGCTATCGTATAAGATTTTATCCTGGCTAGTAAAAACTCCCTGGATTTCGTTGCCCAATTTACTAGCTCAAAAAATGCTGGTGCCTGAATTAATTCAGGACAGAGCAACGCCTGAGGCACTCAGTAACGCAGTAATGAATTATTTTGAAAATCCGGAAGAGGCGCTGCAACTTAGCGATACTTTTGCTGTTATGCACAACGAATTGAGGCGTGATGCCAGTGCACGTGCTGCTGATGCTATTGTGAAACTGATTACTACAAAAGTCTGAGGCGATTATGGAGCCCTTTATTAGTATTTATACGGGCGCATTGCTGGCGGGTTGCGATGAAGTTGGGCGCGGTCCTCTCGCTGGTGATGTAGTTGCCGCCGCCGTTATTCTTGATCCTGAAAATCCTATCGCGGGATTGGATGATTCAAAAAAACTCACAGAAAAAAAGCGCGAGCTGTTATTTGATGAAATACAACAGAAAGCGAAAAGTTGGTGTATTGCCCGTGCTTCTGTAGCAGAAATCGACAAGATTAATATCTTGCAAGCTAGTTTGTTGGCGATGACCCGGGCTGTTCGGGGATTGCATATCCAGCCAGAGCATGTGTTAGTGGATGGCAATAAATTACCTAAATGGAGTTATCCGGCTGAGGCCGTGGTTAAAGGTGATAGCCGTGTTGCAGCGATCAGTGCAGCTTCAATCTTGGCGAAGGTTACGCGTGATCGCGAAATGGTTTTATTGGATAAGCAATATCCAGGTTATGGTTTTGCTGATCACAAGGGGTATCCCACCAAAGTGCATATGGATGCATTGGAAAAATTGGGTGTTACTCCTATTCATCGAACATCGTATGCGCCGGTGAAAGCCAAGCTAGAACAGTTACGGCTTTTTTAACTGTAACGACTTAAATTTTTATTTCTCCCTGTCCGAAAGCCAAAACCACTATGCCTGCTGCCAATTTTGTTCATTTGCGTTTGCACACCGAGTTCTCACTTAGCGATAGCCTGGTGCGAATTAAATCGCTGATCAAACGAGTGGCAGAATTAAATATGCCGGCCTGTGCTATCACCGATCAAACCAACTTCTATGGCTTGATTAAGTTTTATAAGGCGGCGCAAGGTTCGGGTGTTAAGCCAATTGCGGGCAGTGATTTTTGGGTTGCCAGTAGTGATGCGGAAGGCAAGCCAACCCTGTTAACGCTATTGGCTATGAATGACAAGGGTTATAAAAATATTATCGAATTAATTTCCCGTGCCTGGCGCCAGGGCCAGCAACAGGGTGTTGCCTATATTCAACGTGAGTGGATTAGTGAATATAGTGAAGGCGTTATTGCCTTATCCGGTGGTAAGTATGGAGATGTTGGTATGGCGCTGCTAGGAGGTCGCCATGCACAAGCGCAGGAGTTATTGCAGGGTTGGATGCGGGAATTTCCAAATCGTTATTATCTGGAGCTCCAGCGCACTGGTCGTGAAAATGACGAAAATCATTTGCACGCGGCTGTGTCTTTAGCGAGTGAATTGAATTGTCCGGTAGTGGCAACCAATGATGTTCGCTTTTTAAAAGCCAGCGAATTTGAAGTTCATGAGGCGCGTGTGTGTATCGGTGAGGGGCGCACACTCGACGACCCACGGCGTGAGCGTCGCTACAGTGACCAGCAATATCTGCGTTCTGCAGAAGAAATGGCGGAGTTGTTTAGCGATATTCCAGAGGCCATTGCGAACACCATCGAAATTGCAAAACGTTGCACCATTAATATTCAAATGGGTAAATATTTTTTGCCCGAGTATCCGGTGCCGGAGGGTTTAACCGAAGCAGAATTTTTTCGCAAAATTTCGCATGAAGGATTGGAGGAGCGTCTGGAGCGGATTCTGGATAAATCTGCGCCTGATTATGCCGAGCGTCGGAGGGTTTACGAAGACCGGATTACCTTTGAATTAGATATTATTATCCAAATGGGCTTCCCAGGGTATTTCCTGATCGTAATGGATTTTATTCAGTGGGCCAAGGATCACGATATCCCGGTAGGGCCTGGGCGGGGTTCGGGCGCAGGTTCACTGGTGGCCTACTCGTTAAAAATTACCGATTTGGATCCGCTGCAATATGATCTCCTGTTCGAACGTTTCCTGAACCCGGAACGGGTATCCATGCCCGACTTTGATATCGATTTCTGCATGGATAACCGCGATAAAGTTATTTCCTATGTGGCGGATAACTATGGGCGCGATGCGGTAAGCCAGATTATTACCTTTGGTACCATGGCCGCAAAAGCGGTAGTGCGCGACGTCGCGCGCGTGCAAGGGAAATCCTACGGGCTTGCCGATAAGCTATCCAAAATGATTCCGCCCACGCCGGGTATGACACTAGCGCAGGCGTTAGAAGAAGAGCCGCAGTTAAAAGAATTTATTGCGATTGATGGTGATGCCGGTGAAATTTGGGAAATGGCTGTGCAATTGGAAGGGCTTACGCGCAACGTCGGCAAGCATGCCGGCGGTGTAGTTATCGCCCCTACCAAGTTAACTGATTTTGCTCCACTATTTTGCGACGAAACTGGTAGCGGCCTGGTTACTCAATTTGATAAAGGGGATGTAGAAGAAGCAGGCTTGGTGAAGTTCGACTTCCTCGGCCTGCGTACGCTCACCATTATCGATTGGGCGCGTATCATGATTGATAAACAGCGCCTGAAAAAAGGTGAGTCACCACTCGATATCAGTGCCATTCCTCTTGATGATGCGAAAACATTTGGCCTGCTAAAACGCGCAGAAACTACCGCGGTATTCCAGTTGGAATCCCGCGGGATGAAAGACCTGATTAAGCGCTTACAGCCAGATAACATTGAAGATCTGATCGCACTGGTTGCGTTGTTCCGTCCGGGGCCGTTGGAATCAGGCATGGTGGATGACTTTATCAATCGTAAACACGGTCGCGCACAAGTTGCTTATCCCGACGCAAAATTCCAGCATCACACCTTAAAGCCGGTACTGGAGCCAACCTATGGTGTCATTGTTTATCAGGAACAGGTAATGCAAATTGCGCAGGTGCTTGCCGGTTATACGCTCGGTGGTGCAGATATGCTGCGCCGTGCGATGGGTAAGAAAAAACCGGAGGAGATGGCCAAGCAACGCTCGGTGTTTGAAGAGGGTGCTAAAGGGCAGGGTGTTGATCCTGAATTGGCGATAAAAATTTTCGACCTGGTGGAAAAATTTGCGGGTTATGGTTTTAACAAATCTCACTCTGCCGCTTACGCGATTGTTTCTTATCAAACCGCTTGGTTAAAAGCGCATTACCCAGCGCATTTTATGGCGGCGACCATGTCATCCGATATGGATAAAACCGATAAGGTAGTTACCTTTATCGAAGAATGTCGCACTATGAAATTGAAATTGTTGCCGCCGGACGTGAATTCCGGCGAGTTTCATTTTACGGTGGATGACGATGGTCGAATTATTTATGGCCTTGGTGCGATTAAAGGTTTAGGCGAAGGCCCGGTTGAATCTATTATTGCCGCGCGTAATGAAGGTGGGCCATTTACAGATTTATTTGATTTCTGCGCCCGTGTAGATCCACGTAAAGTAAACAAGCGCGCGTTAGAAGCGATTATTCGCTCAGGTGCGGCAGATCGTTTGGGCCCCACCTATAACGCACATGATCATTTAATTGATCATGATCGCGCGGTGATGTTCGCCTCTATGGGTGAAGCTGTAAAAACGGCGGAGCAAGCAGCTGCAAATTCTAATGCGGGAATGATGGATTTATTCGGTGCTGTAATTGCGGAGGAACAATCCACCAAAGATGTATATGCCGACTTCCGTCGCTCGCGCTCCTGGACTATGAAAGAGCGGTTGAATGCAGAAAAGGAAACCTTGGGTTTATATTTAACCGGGCATCCAATTGACGAGTATGAAAGTGAACTGGAACATTTGGTAAGCTCGCGAATCGCCAATTTAAAACCGGAAAAAGGCAATCAAACCATAGCTGGATTAATCATTTCGCAACGTGTAGTAAAAACCAAGCGCGGCGACAACATGGCCATATTGACGCTTGATGATCGTACTGGACGAATGGACGTTACAGTTTTTGCGGAAACGTTTAATAATTCGCGCGATTTATTGCAGAAGGATGGTTTGTTCATTGTCAGTGGGCAGGTTCGTTACGATGACTTTAGCGGCATGTTAAAAATGAGTGCCGAGAATGTGCGCTTGCTCGCCGATGTGCGCCAGGAAAAAGTGCGTGAATTATTGCTAGAGCTTGAGTCTGGAGTATTGCCCTCCGGCTTTGCGCGTGAATTTGCGGAAATACTTGAGCCTTATCGTCAATCACCCCAACAAGATGCGCGTTGCGGGTTGGTAATCGATTATTTGCGCAGCGACGCGCGTGCGCAATTGCGTTTGGCTCCTCAGTGGAATGTTCGCCCTGAAGACGAGTTGCTGCAGCGTTTGCGCGATGCTTATGGAAATACTCGCGTACGTTTGATCTATTAGTCGTCTGATCTTAGCGTTTAGAAAACTAATCGTAAAAGTGTATATAAAAAATTAATATAACACGCGATACGCAATTCCACTGACTTCAGTGTCATAACAATTAGAGCGGTCTAGACTCAGTAAGTAAGCCAATAAGAAATCAGTAGTATGGAGGGCATTTATATGTCATCAATTCTTGTGCGCGATTACATGCAGTCCAGTCTCCAAGCGATCACATCAAACGCAAGTGTGCGTGAAGTTGTTGAGCATTTACTCAAGTGGAATGTCACGGGGGCTCCGGTCGTTGATGAGCAAATGATGGTAATTGGTTTTGTGTCTGAGCAAGATTGCATCAAAGAGATGCTCAACAGCGCCTTTTACGCGGAAGACTCTGCTTTAGTGACGGATATTATGCGGCGCGATGTTCTTAGTGTTACGCCAGACACCAGCATACTGGAAATCGCTGAAACTATGCTGGACAACAAGCCCAAGAACTACCCGGTAATTGATCAGGGCAGGTTGGTGGGGCTGATTAATCGCCGCCATATTCTGCAGGCGCTCAAAGAAAATACGGGAAGCTATTTTTCTTTGCGCAGAGACGCCCCCATTTTTACTGTCAGTAAACAATTTTTATAGTTTTCGGCCTGCATATACCTCTGGCGCCGGGATTCTCCCGCGCCGGAGCCTCTTCCGTGGCAATGCGATATTTCCTGCCATTCCGTGCCTTTTCGCCCTTTAAATTCATGTGAAAAGATCGACTAAGTGACCCTTTTCGCGTAAGGTAGCGACCCAAATATGCCCCTCGATTGTGTGGTTAAATTGTCGCCAATTGATGGTTGTGCACTAACCCTATAAAGTCAAAAGGTAGCCTGCTACCAGGATTAAGAGCTTGCTATGAATCTGAATTATCTGGATTTTGAACAGCCCATCGCCGAACTCGAAGGCAAGATTGAAGAGTTGCAACTGGTTGGCCACAGTTCTGACATTAACATTGCTGATGAAGTTGCCAAACTACGTGAAAAAAGTACCAAATTAACAGAGAACATCTATTCCAAGCTTACAGCGTGGGACATCGTAAAGGTAGCGCGTCACCCGTTGCGTCCTTACGCCTCCGATTATATCTCGCGTGTTTTTACGGATTTTGATGAGCTCCATGGCGATCGTCATTTTGGTGATGACAAAGCCATTATTGGTGGTGTTGCCCGTTTGGATGGCAAGCCAGTGATGGTTATCGGTGAAGAGAAAGGTCGTACTGTGCATGAGAAAGTAATGCGCAACTTCGGTATGCCACGCCCGGAAGGTTATCGCAAAGCCCTGCGTTTGATGGAAATGGCTGAGCGCTTCAAATTACCTGTATTGACCTTGATCGATACCCCCGGAGCTTACCCGGGGATTGATTCTGAAGAGCGTGGTATTTCTGAGTCTATTGCCCAAAATCTGGCGGTTATGTCTCGCCTGCGCACGCCGATCGTTTGTACTGTAATCGGTGAAGGTTCTTCTGGGGGAGCTCTAGCAATTGGCGTGGGCGACCAACTGAACATGCTGCAATACTCAACCTACTTTGTAATTTCACCGGAAGGTTGCGCCAATATTATTTGGAAGACCGTTGCCAAGGCGCCCGATGCTGCTCAGGCAATGGGTGTTACCTCCAAAGTATTGCAGGACCTCGGGATTGTTGATGAAACTATTCCCGAACCGCTGGGTGGTGCCCACCGCAATGTAGAAGAGATGGCTCGTAAGTTACAAGAACGTTTGGTTGCACAGGTTGACCGCTTGAGCAAAGAGCCTGTTGATGCACTGCTTGAACGCCGTTATCAACGCTTGATGAGTTACGGCAACTAACCCTGTCGTCGTATCGGGAAGATAAAAAAACCGCTGGTGCGAATCAGCGGTTTTTTGTATCGGCTTTATATCACCTAATTATCCCGATTAAAAATACTATCTCTAAGCTCACGGAAAATATTGCGGCGGCGCGGTTGGCCACCAGTGTCCGGTTGCTCGTCGATAACTCGAGCCTGAGGGATTTCTTGCACTAGCCGAAAACCGAGATTTTTGCGTGCTTTGGTTGCTGTGACAGCGATCTGTGAATAGGCTGCAATATTCTCTACTTTACTCGTAAAAGCACCACCGTGTGCTTGGCGTTTAAGGCAGGCAGTTTGTTCTTGAGCTGCAACTATTTTATCGGCGCAATCACTTGTCCATTCTGCAACATTGCCCGCTGTGTCATGCACACCAAAATCATTAGGTGGAAATGCACCGACCACTTGGGTTTTATTATCAAAAACACTGTTCCACCAAGTTTTGCAGCCAAAGCGGCAGTTTGCGCGCTCATGCGCGTCTTCAGGGTTATTGCCCCACCAGTAACTGCTGGTCGTGTTGCCACGTGCAGCGTATTCCCATTCAGCTGACGTTGGCAGGCGATACTCTTTTCCTGTCGTTTTGTTAAGCCAGTTGATGTAAGCAATGGCGTCATCCCAGCTAATGTTAATAACCGGGCGTTCGCCGCGCCCCCAGCCATTGTCATCTGGTAGTGCACGGTTGGTTTCTATTGCGAAAAAGTCATACTCATTAAAGGTGATTTCGTAGCGGCCAATATAAAAATCTTTTTCAATATTGGTTGGCTTTACACTTTGAGTGTTTGGGTTGCCCTTCAAATAGTCACCCGCTTTTATTAATACCAGCTCGGGTAGCGGCAACGTACTATTGGTTCGCTGTTGATTGGGTTTTTGTAGTGCAATATCAACAACTGCATTGCGCTCATCCAATCGAATCCATTTTTTCTTGGTGGCATACCCCGGATAACTTATTTCTAATTGGTAGGTTCCTGGTGGCAGCTCCAGACCCGGTGTGTATTTGTCGCGAATGTTGAGAATTCGTACCTGTGCTTCTTTGGGGATGGGGTTAACGGTTAGTGGAATTAATGTTGCTGTAGTAGCGGTTTTGGTTTCCCCGGTGATGCTGGCCCATTGCTCTTTGGCGGAGGGCTTTTCATTCCCGTTTACCAACTGCCATCCGAAAAAAAAGAGGGCCGTAATTGCTGCAACATAAATACCGGATCGACCATAAATGCCTTTGTTGTTTTGAGTCGTAGCGCTTTTCAAAGGGGCAACTGCTGGAGTTATACGTGTTGCCATTTGGGTGTGATTAATGTTGTCTGCTGATGCTGCAGCAATTTCTATCGTATGTGATGGTAACGAGTTGTGCTCGGTATTTCGTCCAAAAAGTTGTAAAGACTTATTGCGAATATATTTTGCATCCTGAATTAGTAAATTACCCAGTTTTCCAAACAGGGGGTGTACTTGAAGTTTGCCCGTGCTGTTGGCGAAATGCGGTTGTTCTAAAAGTAGCTTTAATTCTTCGATAAGTTCACGTGCAGATTGAAAACGCAGTTCCGGTGTTTTGGCGAGTAATTTATCCAACAGTGATTGCAGGCCAGATAGTTTCGATGGCAATGCTGGCGGTTGTTCATGAATGTGCTTCACGCTAATTGCGAGGGAGCTATCGGCGTGAAAAAGTTTTTCTCCGGTGAGCATTTCATAGAGTACAACACCCAGGCTGTATAAATCGGATCTTCCATCGCTGGGTTCGCCTTTGGCCTGTTCCGGGCTCATGTAGTAAGGCGTTCCTATTACAGTGCCTACTTGTGTCATGTTCGCTTTGGATTTAATAGTCCGTGCAATACCAAAATCGGTGAGTACCGGTGAATCATCTTCGCGAAATAATATATTTTCCGGCTTAATATCGCGATGTACATAACCCTTGCTGTGAGCTTGTTCGAGTGCGGCGGCAATTCCTGTCGCAATTTTGAGAGCTTGTTCTGGCGCTATTCCTTGTTTGATTTTCTCGTCCAGTGCACCTCTGGGCAAAAACTCCATGGAGATGTAGTTAAAACCTTCATGGCGGCCAATGTCATAAATCGGAATTATGTTGGGGTGGGACAGCTGACCGATAATATTGGCTTCGCGCTGGAAGCGCTGGTGAAATTCAGGGTCTTTATCCAGCGAAGGCTTCATAATTTTTAATGCCACAGTGCGACCAACACTGTGTTGCGTTGCAAGAAATACCGTTGCCATGCCGCCGGCATTAATTTTTTTGATAATGGTATAACCAGGGATTTTCATTTTTATGAATGAAGTAAAAGTGCATCAACAAATGAGTGAGAATTATGTCGCTCTATTGTAGCGGAGAAGGCTGAATAAAAACTGGCTGATTTACACAAATCCTTTTGTGTAGGTGTATTTACTACGTGTAACCGGTTATTTTTTTGGGGCTGGGCGCCCAGGCGTTTTATTTCCGACTGGCTTGTGCCCTGGCGCTTTACTTGTCGGTACTTTATTGCCAGTTGCTTTGTTAATCGGCGCCTTTTTGTTTTGTACTGTGTTGGCCACGGGCTTTTTGGCGGTCGCGTGAGCAGTCTGAGTTGGCTTGGTGGCCTGCTGCGCATTGTGCTTTTTAGCGCTTTCGAATTTGTCGCCAAAGGCTTTGGCTTTTTGTACGGCTTTAGCAGCACGTGCGGCTTGACCCGCTTTGGCCTTTTGACGATGCAGGATAATTTTTTCTGCCTGCTCATCCGGTATCAATGCCGAAGCACTGGTACCAATCAAATGTGGTTTGCGCATTTTGCGCAAGGCTTCGCGGATCATTGGCCAGTTCGCCGGGTCGTGGTAGCGCAGCAAGGCTTTTTGCAGACGACGTTGTTCCAGCGTTTTTGGAATCGCCAGTTTACCGCTCTTGTAAGTTAATTTTTTCAGTGGATTGCGTTCGCTCACATACATGGCGGTTGCCAGAGACATAGGCGATGGATAAAAGGTTTGCACCTGATCCACTTCAAAATCATTTTTCTTCAACCAGAGTGCCAGGTTGAGCATGTCTTCATCGCGGGTGCCCGGGTGCGCGGCGATAAAGTAAGGAATCAAATATTGTTTTTTGCCAGCTTCTTTTGAGTACTTTTCAAACATGCGTTTGAAATCGTAGTAACTGGACATTTTTGGTTTCATCATTTGCGCGAGTACACCGTCTTCCGTGTGCTCCGGTGCAATCTTTAAATAACCGCCGACGTGGTGCGTCACCAATTCTTTTACGTATTCTGGATCTTGAACCGCCAAGTCGTAACGCAAACCTGATGCGATAGAAATGGTATGTACGCCACGAATATTGCGCGCCGCGCGATACAAATTGGTGGTGTGTTTGTGGCTGGTGGTTAAATTTTTACAAATAGTGGGATGCACGCAAGACAAGCGACGGCATTTACTCAACGTCGGCATATCTTTGCAGGTAAGGCGATACATGTTCGCGGTAGGGCCACCTAAATCAGAAATGTGGCCGGTAAACCCAGGCACCTTATCGCGAATTTCTTCAATTTCTTTCAGAATGGATTCCTGCGAGCGGCTCTGGATAATTCGCCCTTCGTGTTCGGTGATTGAGCAGAAAGTACAACCGCCAAAACAGCCGCGCATAATATTCACGGAGGTTTTAATCATGTCATACGCGGGAATTTTTTGTTTGCCGTAACTCGGGTGAGGTACGCGCGCATAAGGCAAATCAAATACACCATCCAGCTCATCGGTTTCCAGCGGAATTGGTGGCGGGTTAATCCAGACTTCGCGGCCTTCGTGCTTTTGAATTAACGGACGCGCGTTAAAAGGATTGGCTTCTTGATGCAGAACACGCGACGCATGAGCGTACAGAATAGGGTCTTTGCGTACTTTATCGAATGATGGCAAGCGCACATACACTTTGTCTTCGTCGAGCAAATCGCTGCGATTTTGCAACGGCATTGGAATAATGCGAATCGGCTGTGGCTCGTTAGGGTCAAAGGCTTTTTCACATTCAAGGCCTTGCGTCGGGCAACCTTGTGTTTGCACCTGGTCGGGATTCAGCACAGCAATTTGCTCTGCCATTTTTTCCGGATCAAGTTGACGAAGACCAACTTGTGAATTGTTGACGTCGGTTTGCGCTGCGTCCACAACAGATTTGCTGTTGTGTTGATACTCGTAAGGATTGGGGAGCTTGTCGATATTGCCGGGCCAATCAATGCGCGTGGAATCAATTTCCGTCCAGCCAGCGGGCGCTTCTTTTTTAATAACGGCGGTGCCGCGAATATTGTCCAGCTCTTTAATGTCTTTGCCGGCCGCGAGTGAATGGGCTACTTCGGCAATTGCGCGCTCGGCATTGCCGTACAACAAAATATCAGCGGTCGCGTCGATCAATACCGAGCGGCGTACTTCATTGCTC
>JACCEC012088992.1_pt1 | contig 14199 bp, 13 predicted proteins | sample 7450121 | NCBI WGS metagenome assembly JACCEC01 (sample SAMN15323455, study PRJNA562643) | freshwater metagenome | isolation source: river surface water | place: USA:Blue River Watershed | collected 2017-08-18 | reverse complement strand
TTTGTTGTAGCAAACAACGGACGTGTTGGCGTTGGTGTTACGCCAGACGCAGCGGTTGCCTTGTCCGTGGACACGAGCGGCATCAAGTTCGGAGACAACACAACCCAAACCACTGCGTTTACAGGCACGGCATCCAACGTCACTGGGACGGTTGCCATTGCAAACGGAGGTACAGGTCAGACGGATAGGCAGGCAGCAATGGACGCTTTGGCTGGAGCAACCACGTCAGGACAGTACCTCAGAGGAAATGGAACTGATGTCGTTATGTCGGCTATCCAAGCCGCAGATGTTCCTACGCTGAACCAGAATACAACAGGGACAGCAGCAAACGTAACAGGTACGGTTGCCATTGCAAACGGCGGCACGGGGCAGACCACACCAAATGCAGCAGTAAACGCTCTGCTTCCATCACAGAGTGGCAACAGCGGCAAGGTTCTCTCTACGGACGGCACGAATACATCGTGGATTACGTCAGGAGGCGTAGGCACGGTTACGAGCGTTGATGTCTCTGGAGGAACGACTGGGCTAACCACATCTGGTGGCCCTGTGACTGGTTCTGGCACGATTACCATTACTGGGACGTTGGCTCTTGCAAACGGAGGGACAGGCGCAACAACTCAACCAGGCGCAGCCAATGCGGTGCTGCCATCACAAGCGAGCAATAGCGGCAAGTTCCTCACGACGGACGGGTCGAATGTATCATGGGCTACGACAGGCGGTGGAGGTGGCTCAACGACACAGGTAGCCAGATATTTAACAACGCAGAACGTAACGGTTCCGGCAGGTGCTAAAAAGCTAGACGTATTTTGCGTTGGAGGAGGAGGTGGCGGTGGAGGTGCGTCAGGCAGCAATGGGGCATTAGCAAATCGCGGCGGCGGGGCAGGAGGAGGCGCAGGTGGATTCTCTACTGCATCATTCGACGCAACGGCTCTTCCAGCATCTATACAGGTTGTTGTTGGCGCAGCGGGAACCGCTGGAACAGGTGGGACTGGACTGAACGATGGCACGGCAGGAGGATCGGCTGGAAGGTCAGGAGTTACAACCATTGGAGCTGACATAACGACATTCCCATGTTTTATTTCTGCTTTTCAAGGAAATGGTGGTGGAGCAGGACTTACAAATGGATCAGGCGGGTCAGCTGGCAGTGCAGCGACATCAGCACTTTTTTCTGGAACAAACGGTGGAGCTGGCGGAAGCGGTGGAGGAGCAGGATCGGCAGGATCAGCTCAAAATGCCTCTGCTGGAGCTAGAGGGCCAACAGGCGGCGGTGGTGGAGGAGCAATATCAACAACTACATTTGCAAATGGGGCTGCTGGAGGAAATCTTGTGCTACAAGCCTCTGGAGGGGGCGGTACGGCAGGAACAACAAATGGCGCAAACGGTGGAAACGGATGGACTGCGCTTTATGATGGGCAAACAGCAGCAGGAGGTGGAGGTGGTGCGGGATCAAGCACTGGCACGGGAGGAACGGGAGGAGCAGGCGGATTCCCTGGCGGTGGTGGAGGAGGAGGAGGTGCTGGGCTTAACAACGGAGGGAATGGAGGCGCAGGTGGTGCGGGGATTGTCGTATTAACTTGGTATTTCTAACATATGAGTGCAGCATCTTATCTTTGGATTGACCAAAACGGAGTTGTAACCAACCTAATCATGTTTGACCCATCAAACGAGCTTACGCTTCCGGCAGGACATGAGCTAGTTCTTTGCACGGGCCAAGCCGACATTGGCTGGACACGCAACGAAGACGGCAGTTTCACAGCACCGCCCCCTGCGGAGGAATAACACACTATGGCACAGATTACTGTTTCAAGCGACATTGATGCGTTCCTTCGCACGGCAAATGACACTGCTGCACGCACGGAGCTAGGACTAGGGGATTCGGCAACCAAAAACACAGGCACAACCGCAAACACGGTGTGCGCTGGAGATGATTCGCGCCTGAGCAACTCAAGAACCCCCACAACACACGCATCCACACACGGCGCAGCAGGGAGCGACCCGATTACTCTATCAACAACCCAGCTAACAGGGACTGTAGGTATCGCCAATGGCGGCACGGGGCAAACAACGGCCAACGCCGCGCTAAACGCCCTGCTTCCCTCTCAAGCAAGCCAAAGCGGCAAGGTGCTATCGACCAATGGAACAAATACCGAATGGGTAGCTGCTGGGGGCGGGGGAGGTGGCGTAACATCGTTTTCCGCAGGATCAACAGGATTACTTCCACTCGCTGCAACCACTGGGGCGGTCACGCTTTCTGGAATACTGGCGATTTCAAACGGAGGAACTAATGCAATAAATGAAGTTTCCGCTCGCACAAATCTTCTTCCTGCTCAAAACGGGAACATAGGCAAGTTCCTCTCAACAAATGGAACAGATGTGTCATGGGAAGTTCCTGGCGGTGGTGGATATACGCCACCTCAAGTTCAGGTTCTTTCACTTGGAAGCAATTACATTAACATTCCAAACAATGCGGTGCTTCTTGACGTTTGGCTTATCGGCGGCGGAGGGGGAGGAGCGGCTGGCGTAAGCGCAAACAACCTAGACAACAAGGCTTGGGGTGGAGGAGGTGGAGCTGGGGGGAGTGTCGCAAGAGCAACGTACAGAGTGTCTGACCTTACAGGGCTTGGCAATACGCAGTTGTATTTTTACATTGGATCAGGTGGAGTTGGTGGACAAGCTGGCGTAGGAAGCGAAAATGGCGTAGCCGGAGAAAATTCTTACATTGCATTGGTTGGTTTTGAAAATATAGCATTTTTAGTAGCAGGCGGCGGCGGTCTAGGAGGCTCTAACAACTCCTCTGGCTCCGCTGGACAGGGCGGCCCTATTGCGCTTGGAAACGCTCTTGGCACAAAAGGAGGACGAGGTGCTTGTTCTTCACTTCCAACCGAAAATGCAGGCAACCAATTCAACCAAGATTCTCCAATTCTCTCGCTAGGGGCTACTGGCGGTGGGGGAGGTGGAGGATACAGTGATGCTTCTCTTGAATACTTTTACGGTGGCAATGGAGGAACATTATGTACAAATGTATCTGGCTTATATGCGGGGAACCCTGGGCTTGCGTCCTACAGCGAGGGCGGTGACGGTGGGGCAGGCATAGGGCCATTACTTCTCGGGAGTGGACTTGTTGGCGCAGGTGGCGCAGGTGGCGCATATGCTAAAACAGGAAATTCTGGCGTAGGAGGAAACGGTGGCGGTGGTGGGTTCCCTGGCGGTGGTGGCGGAGGAGGAGGAGGGGGCTCCGTAACCGGAGGAAACGGTGGGCTTGGCGCAAATGGAACTGGAGTCATCATTTGGTACTTCTAATGCCTAAATCCGTATCACTCTCCGTAGGGCGCGGCGAAAAGCTCCCAGCCTCCAAAGGGGCAGGGCTCACAGCCAAGGGTCGCGCCAAATACAACCGCGAGACCGGCTCGAACTTGAAGGCGCCTGCTCCCAACCCTAAGACCAAGGCAGATGCAGGCCGTAAGGCTTCGTTCTGCGCGAGGATGAGCGGGATGCCTGGGCCTATGAAGGATGAGAAAGGCCGGCCTACGCGCAAAGCCGCAAGCCTCAAACGCTGGAACTGCAAATGAAAAAGGGACTCTACGCAAATATCCACGCCAAACGCGAACGCATCGAAGCTGGTAGCAAAGAGCGGATGCGTAAGCCGGGTTCCAAGGGAGCGCCGACAGCAGCCGCGTTCAAGGCATCAGCAAAGACAGCCAAGAAGAAATAAATGCAAGTACCGGTACTCAGCGGAATCTACACAAATGGAGCAAGCGACTTCCGTCGCAGCTACCCGCGCAATCTCGTACCGGTCATTCAGCAAAATGGCATCAGCAACGGTTACCTGAGGCCGGCCGATGGCATTGTGCAGTTCGGCACAGGCCCAGGACTCGACCGAGGCGGCATTGAGTGGAAAGGCACGCTGTACCGAGCCATGGGCACCAAGCTCGTCAGCGTGGATGTTCTCGGCGGCGTCACGGTGCTGGCTGATATTGGTGGGTCAGGGCAAGTCACCTTCGACTACTCAACCGACCTGCTTGCGGTGCTGTCAAACGGTACGTTGTACTACTGGAACGGAACGGTTCTAACCCAGCTCGCAGACGATCCTGAACTTGGGCCAATCATCGACTTTTGCTGGGTGGACGGATACTTCTTCGTCACCGATGGCTACCTTCTTGCGATTACCAGTATAAGCGACCCAACGGTCATCTCGTACAAAGCGACCAGCGAGGCCGACCCAGACAGTGTTGTCTCCATTCAAAAGTTCAGGAACGAGGTCTATGCGGTTAACCGACACACCATCGAGCTCTTCAACAACGCGGGGCTTGCAGGGGACTTCCCGTTCGTGCGCGTTGAGGGAGCCCAGATACAGCGAGGGGGTGTGGGAACGTACACCTCATGCGTCTATCTGGATGCTATGGCATTCGTCGGAGGCGGGAGAAACGAGCAGGTCTCGGTATGGCTCGCGACTGGGGCAAACACGGTTAAGGTCTCAACCCGTGAAATTGACCAGATTCTGGCAAGTTACTCTGAAACTACTCTGGCTCAGATTGTCTGTGAAACGCGTCTTCACGATGGACTGAACCACCTGTACATTCACCTTCCTGATCGCACGCTTGTGTACGATGGAACAGTCTCGCAAATCGCCCAACAGGCCGTTTGGTTTGTGCTCGCAGACGGTCTTGTTGGCAACAACGGCTACCGCGCACGCAACTTTGTGTACGTCTACGACAAGTGGGTGTGTGCTGATACTACAACGGCGAACCTCGGCTACACGGTGGATACCATCTCATCGGTTTGGGGAAACTTGACCGGCTGGCAGTTTGAGACGGAGATTTTTTACAACGAGGGAAAGGGCGGCATTTTCCATGAAATGGAACTTGTGGCACTTACTGGGCGAGTGGCGCTTGGTGCCGACCCAACCATCTTTGCAAGCTACTCAGCAGACGGTCTGACTTACTCTGTTGAGCGCGGTATAAAGGCCGGTAAGATTGGCGACTATTACAAGCGACTAACGTGGATGCGCAACGGTCGCATGGCCGATTGGAGGACGTACCGGTTCCGTGGGACGAGTGACGCGCATATGTCCATTGCACGACTTGACGCAAGGCTTGAACCGCTTGTCTGGTAATGGCAAACCGCATCAATCTCAACCGAAACGACCTTGCAAAGTTCTTGCCTGATCAACGGGCAATCCGAGCTTTTGAACAACTGTTTTTGGAAATACCAACAGGAACCGAAAGCAACCAACTTGAATCAGCGGGAGCTCAATCAAGTGCTCAACAGGCATTGGATGCAATTGAGCGCCTGTCAAATCTGATTGAACTATCTGCCACTAACCCTGCTCCTGAAGAATTTAAATCGCTTCGGTATGGCACCTTTTATGACACGACAACGCAAACGTCTGGGTCGATAAATACCGCAAAAGCAATCACATTTAACTCTACCGACCTAAGTTTCGGAGTAAGCACTGGGACGCCTACAAGCCGCATTTACGTTGATTCTGATGGCATATACAACTTCCAGTTCTCGATACAGTTGGACAAAGTGTCTGGAGGTATCGGACTGTTCTATCTGTGGGCAAGAATCAATGGCGTTGATCAAGCCAACTCTGCAACGCAGATTCGTCTTCAAGGCAACAATGCGGAAAGTGTTGCGGCATGGAATTTCGTGTATAGACTCAACGCGGGAGATTACTTGGAGCTCATGTGGTCTGTAGACACTACGGACATTACTATCCAAGCCTTTGCCGCAGCCCCACCGGTGCCTGGTATTCCGTCTGCGATTCTCACCGTAACAACTGTCCCGCTGTATGGCCGTTAACGTCAAAAACATCATTCCGCCCAAGCAGGCTGAGGCTTCGCAGACGACTCAGTACACGGCAAACAACTGCAAGTGCATCATCGACAAGTTTACCGCGACGAACAACTCTACGGTGAATGTGGCTTTTTCTGTAAACCTTGTTCCATTGTCGATTTCTGTTGGCCCAGCAAATCTTATTCTTGCGTCGAAGACACTTGTTCCAAGAGAAACTTACACTTGTCCAGAACTTGTTGGACAGGTTCTTGAGGCTGGAGGGCGTATTTCTACTCTGGCAAGTGTGGCAAGTTCTATCACAATCAACGCTTCAGGAAGAGAAGTGACGTAAAGTGAATCAACCGTTTTTCATTACCGGGTTCCCAAGAAGCATGACAGCATGGCTGTCTGTGGCCTTGGACTGTGCGCATGAAAGAGATGGTAAATCCATGGCTGACTTCATGCGCGAACTTGAATCTGGAAAACAAATTGGCGACTCAAGCTCTATAGTGCCAATGTTTTACGACGATATCAAAAAAAGGTATCCAGATTCAAAGTGGGTTGTTATCGATAGATCGAAAGATGAGTGTCTGGATTCTTTTTGTAAGGTGTCAAAACTTCCATTGAAAGAGTGCGCTTTCCTTTTTGACCATCTGGAGCAATGCATCTCAAAAATATCTCCGTCCTTAACGGTGAAATTTTCAGACATTTCGTTGCGCATCAGAGATATTTGGGACTGGTGCCGGCCAGAAATTGAATTCCCACGCGAAAGAATACATAGACTTCAGATGCTCAATATTCAGCAGAAGGCATCATTGATTCAGATGGGAGCTGGAACCTTATGATTTCATTTTGGAGAGATGAGCCTCTTTCAGAAAAAGAGTGGCAACTCTTGAATGAGTTGCATTCTGCTCACGCGATTAGCACGTACAGAAATAATGCATCCACGCTTGCTGTTGCAAATTCAGCAGGAGCTTCTGGCAGCTACCTCCAATCAATTGCTTCTGCTCTTATGACGTTGGGCGGTATGCATGGCCCTCTTTTGCAAGCATACGATTTTCTTAACGGAAAAACATTCAATGGAATTCAGCCTGGATGGGGAAACTCTTTTGTAAAAGGTGAACCGGATGCAACATGGGAAAAAGTGGATTTATTGTTAAAGGAAAACTGGGCTGACATATATTCAATCATCTCAAATAAGACGAAAGAGTTTCACGACTCAGGAAAGAAAATATACCCAAATCCAAGCATTTACACAGCAGCGGTTGCTCATGCTTTAAGTCTTCCAAGAGATGTAATTGCAATTTTGTTCATAACTTCAAGAATTGAAGCTTGGAGTGATATTTACCTTAAAAACAGAAAGGAATTTTAATATGGGTCTTGGATGGGCAATTCTTGGAGCGGCAGTAGTTGGTGCAGGAGCATCGGTATATTCATCAAGCAAAGCTTCAAAAGCAGCTAAAAGTGCATCAAACGTACAGGCTGAAAGTTCTGACGCTGCTATTGCAGAACAGCGGCGTCAGTTCGATGCTATGCGGGAGCTTCTTCGTCCGTACATTGAAGCTGGAAACCCTGAGTTAACAAAACCATTTGCTTCAGTCGGCCCAGTAGCACTTCAGCAAATACAACGTCTATCTGGGCTGTCAGGCGAAAGCATTAGGCAGCAAAATTTAAATTTAGCTTTTGAATCTGCTGGATACAAAAAAATTGCGTCATCTGCATTAAGTGAAATTAATGACTACCAGTCTAAAAGAGATGCTGCCAGAAAATCAATTAAAGACCCCATATCGCTTGAAAGGTTTGATTCTGAAACGAATGCTGTAGTACAAGCAATTCAAGATAAGGCATTTGCAAAACAGCAAGAGTTCGTAAGGCCAATTGTTGAAAACAAAGATTACGATAAAATCAATGTTGAACAGCAACGTCAAGCCATCCAGCAGATTGAGCAGGGGCCGCTTTACCAAGAACTCGCTAAACAGGGCGAGGAAGCGATTCTTGCAGCAGCGTCAGCTACCGGCAGGCGCGGTTCTGAGGGCACGCAAAGCGCACTCGCACGGTACCGCCCACAGCTTCTTAACCAACTTATCGAGCAACAGTATGGACGCCTTGGCGGGTTAGCCAACGTGGGGCAAGCTGCTGCGCAGAATATGCTTAACCTGGGTCAAGCGTCTGCGGCTGGACAGGCTGGAGCTGGTATGCAATCTGCAAATTCAATTGGAAACTTATTGATGGCTCAAGGAGGCGCTCAAGCTGCTGGAATTCAAGGAGCAGCAGCGGCTCAAGCTGCTGGCATTGGAGGAGTAGCAAATGCAATCAGCGGTGGAATCCAAAATTATGCGTTGATGAACGCTCTTGGTTTTGGAGGAGGTGGAGGTTATGAGTCATTTGCAGGTTCTGGAGATTGGACAATGGGACAGGGGGCGCAGTCTGGTTTTATGTCCACCAACGTGATGTAACATTATGGCCGAGTTCAATTACAACATCCCGGTTCCGCAGATAAACACCTCCATGTTTGGAGGGAATCTGATTCAAGGACTTTCAGCCATCGAGGGTATCAAGGCATCTCGCGCCCAGCAAGAACAGGCCGCGATGATGGCTCCGCTCCAGCTTCAGGCCGCTCAACTCGGTATCCAAGGCCAGCAGCAGCAAATGGCGCAAAGCGCGGCGGCGGCAAGGCGTGCAGAGTTTGGATTCCAGCAACAGTTGCAGGCGCTTCAGGCTGAGAAGGCAAGACAACAAGAAGTTGGAAATGCTTTCAACAACTTTGTAAGCTCTGAAGAAGCTGGCACAGAGGCGCTTTTGCCGGTGATTGGGAAGTTGAACAAGGCAGAGTTAGATGCTGCTACTGCGGCAGCTCAAATCCGTCTTGGTCAGATTGCCAGCAAGATGGATCCAAACGATCCAGACCCAAAATCCGTACAACAGATTGGGCAGTTGAGTGCGCTTCTGCCTTCAAAGGAGGCTGAAAGGTATGACAACATCCTGAAGGCTATGCCAAACAAGTACCGTGATGGGCTTGTAAACACCATGCAGGACGCTGCGATGTTTGGGATGTCAGGGGACAACATCGGAGCGTTTAAGTTGATAAACGACCAGATTTCTGCATTTGCAAAAGACCCAAATCCGGTCGCTCAACGGATGTCTAAAGAACTTCAGTCAGCCTTAGACATACTTCCAAAAGAAGCTCCTCCTGCAATCTGGGCAAATCTTGCATATAGTCATCTACTGAAAGTAGACCAAAAGAAAGCAGATTCTTTTTTGGGTTTCCTCAAGGAACGCGCTCCTGAACAGGTTGCCAAAACCGAGTCCGAGACAGCAAAGAACGAGGCTGCTGCTCTTAAAGACAAAATGCAAGCTGCCGCCGAGGAGGCAAAGGCGAAAGGCATTCTCCCTTCGGAAGAGAAGTTCAAGATGGAAGGTCAGCTTCGACAAGATTTCATCAAGAGCAAAACTTACGGAGACCAAGTTGCAAGGACAGATGCATTGTTTGCGATTCAAGATGCACTTAGTCAGCAATCTGGCCCAGCAGACGTTTCCGCAGTTCAAGCATTCGTAAAGCTTGGCGATCCAAACTCGACTGTAAGTGTGACTGAAAGCGGACAAATCACAGGCTCTGATTTGCCGGCAACAACAAGAACGCTTTTAGAAAAATTGTTAGGCCAAGGGCTTAATAACATTGAAAGAGCCAAATTGATTCAAGCTGCTCAAGACAGATACAAGAACAATTCAAAGGTGTTTGAATCGCTTGTAAATGACACAACCAAGAACGCACGGGAATACAAACTCAATCCAGACAACATCGTTTATCTGCGTGAGGATTTGATGTCTCCAAAGATGGTTTCTGACAGTGTTCTAAAGGCATTGCGCGAAGGAAAGAATGTGCCGGCTGAAAGCCTTAGGCCGGCTAAACCGATCACGGAAGACGCTGCTAGAGTAATACGTTCAATGCGTCCAAGCCTACCGTCAACGATGGCTGCGCCAGCAGGAACTGGAATGAGCGCAATAGATGCAGCCATTCAGAAATACAGGAGCAAATAATGGCTACCATTGAAGAACTCTCAGATGCCCTGCTGAAAGCAGACAAGGCAGGCAATGTTGATGATGCTCGGATGTTTGCCGACGAAATCGTTCGGCTGCGTCAACTGCAAGCCACACCGGCTCCTCCAGAGGCTACACCAGCCGAGGCACCGCTGCCGTCTGCTGCCAGTGAAGAGGCGATGATTGGGCAACCGGAGACGACGGTGGGAGGGCTTGCAGGAGCTGCTTTGCGTGGGGCTGCGCCAGCGATTGCAGGCGCTGGACTTGGAGGACTTGCTGGGGCTGGAATTGGTCTAATTGGTGGGCCGTCTGGCGCGGCTACCGGTGCTGCCCTTGGAGCGCGTGCTGGCGCTGTTCTTGGGGCAGGTCTTGGCCCTATGGCAGACCCGATTGTCGCTGGCATCAACAAACTGTTTGGCACGAACTACACGCTGCCAAATGAGGCTGTTCAGCACTACCTCACTCAGATTGGCGTTCCGAAGCCAGATACCGCAGCAGAACGAATCACAGAGGCTATTACCGGTGGCGCAGTCAGCGGGATTGGGTTTAATGCGCTCGCAAGACAGGTTGCTAAAAAAGCAACGGCAGGCAGTTTTATGCAACGTGCAGGGAAAGCAATGAGCACTTCCAACTTAGAAGCTGCTACAGCGGGAGCTGCCGCCGGGCTTGGCGGCGAAGTTGTCAGAGAGGCCGGTGGAGGGCCGCTGGCACAGGTTGCAGGCTCTATTGCCGGTGGAATTGCTGGCGGCTTCGTTGGTGGAGCGCCATTCCGTAGTCCAAGACCTCCCTCGTCCCGTATCGAGGACGACCTTGCGCTCGCAATCAAAGGAGACAAGCGAGCCATGCAGTCTGTTGCAGAGGCCGGTGCGGCTGATCCAACGGTGCGTCAGGCGGCTGTTGATTTAGGTCTGAACGTGGACGAGATACCGGACTTCCTGCTCTCCAAGAACCCACAGTTCCAAGCTGCGGCAGCGGCGGTTGGCTCGGCTCCTGGGGCGCGTTTGAGCGTTGAAAAGCAAAACGCTCTTGAGGCACTGAAAGCACGGGCTCAATCGGTCATTGAACAGGCAGGCGGTACGACTGATTTGAGCGAACTCAATCTGAACTTGAGCAACAAGATGGAGTCAATAGCCAAGACTCTTGAGCAACAGGCTGACGATATCTACAACGTGCAGATTCCACAGGTTCTTCCAGCAAAAACGCCGGTAAAACTTGATAACACGGTTGCAGCGATTGAGCGAAGACTCACAGATGAACTTGGCGGAGACGTTGGTGGGCTCAAGAAAATCGAACGCAAAATCTTGGAGATTGCACAAGCCAAACGAAAGCTTACGCCGCAGGAAATCGCTCTTGTGGATGCACAGATTGCACCGCTGAGAGCACAGGTAGCTGGCGGAAACAGAGACCCACAGCTTTTGAACCAGATTGCGCAACTTGAGCAATCGAAGAACGTGATGATTAACACGCCGCCCACATACGGACGCTTGAAGCAGGAGAGAAGTGAAGTGGGTGGATTGGTGCGTAGAGGAAATGTCATTGAAGGCTTGAATGACCTAGATGACGGCCTTGCAAAGCTGTACTACGGAACTCTCACTCAAGACATTGATGCAGCAGCAACAGCGGCAGGTGCTCAGGATTTGGTCAAGGAAGCAAACTCTCTTTGGTCGCAGTTCAAAGACGTTTCGAGTGCAAGAGCGAGTCTGTTTGGAGAAAATCTACAACGCACAGTTGGCGAACCTTTAATCAGGGCAACAAGAAACCTTTCCAAGAAGGGCGCATACACCGAGTACGCTTCGCTCATCAATAAAATGCCACAGGATATGCGCCAAACCGCAGCGGTGTCATCACTGGCAGCGGCATTTGGTGCAAATGTAAAGGACGAGGCATTCAACCCAACGTACTTCAAAAAATGGTACGAGGGGCTCCAGAGCAACAACCAATCCAAGAACGTCCTGTTCTCCAATCTGCCATCGGAAACAAGGAGTCACTTGGACAACCTGTACAAGATTGCAGACAACATCTCGGCTGCTGAAGCCAAGTATGTTTCAACCGGAAGATTACAGTCTGCCATGCAGGCTTCTGAGACAACGATTGAGAAGGTGTACGATGCTGTGGTGCGATCGATTAAAGGACTCGCCGCCGGTTCTGCCGCTGGGGTAGTTGCAGGCCCAGTTGTTGGTAGCGCAGTTGGTGGCGCCATAGCTGCATCTGGAAACAAGCAAGCCATTCCCCTGCTGATTCGAGCTGATGAATTCCTGCTTTCTCCCGAGTTCAGGAAGTTGGTGAGTACGTCACAGGCAAACCCAACTGCCTACACCAAGGCCGCGCAAACCGCCGTCAACAGTACAGCATTCAAAAGATTCGCGGATGCTGTTAAGCTGCCTCAAACACAACGCAACGTTGCGTTCCTGATTGGCGGTAAAGAAGAAGAACCACCTCAAGAGTAACACACCATGGCCTACATCGTCTCTCCATTCACGACCTTCGCCGATACAGACGGCTCACCGCTCAACAACGGTTACGTCTACATCGGCACGGCGAACTTGAACCCAATCACAAATCCCATCTCGGTGTACTGGGACGATGCGCTCACTCAGCCAGCAGCGCAGCCTCTGCGGACGCTGAATGGCTTTTTCTCGCGTTCTGGCACACCAGCTCGCGTATACACCGCCGCAACGAACTTCTCGATGGTTGTGAACGACAACAAGGGCGAACTTGTTTATTCCAGCCTTACTGTGCCTCCGCAGATTTCACAGTCAGACATTGACGCAGGGCTTGCGCTAAAGCTGAACCTGACAGGTGGGACGATGACTGGGCCGATTGTGCTCCCAGGTTCACCAACCCTAACGCTACAGGCTACAACCAAAGGCTACGTTGACACAGCGGACGCTCTAAAAGTCAACAAGGCTGGCGACACCATGACCGGGCCGCTTGTTTTGCCCGGAAATCCAACCGCAGACTTGCAGGCTACCACAAAAGCATACGTCGATAGTTTTTATAACCAAAAATCCATTTCAAGAGCATGGGCTTCTTTTTCTGGATTCCCTGTTACAGGAACATACAGTCAAAGCGGAACAACAATAACTATAACAGCAAGTTCACCACATGGACTTCTTACTAGCAGTTCTGTAAATTTAACATTTACATCAGGAACAGCAGTGAGTGGAAGTTATGTGGTATCAGCTCTTTTGAGCTTGTTTATATATCAAGTTCAAGCCGTGTCTCCACAAACAACAAGTGGTAACGTAACTCAAAATATTGCATTATTAAACTCTTTTAATTTTTCAAGTTTTTCTGATGTAGGTGTTGGTCAGTATAGGTTAACCCTTTCAACTCCATTTCCAGTTGGCACGGTTCCTTGTATTGTTTCAAGTTACATTCAGAATACGTCTGGAAATTACATTAACTCAATTGATGCTTCTTACGAAAACTACCAAGATATACTTGTATCAACATCAACCGTAACATCAAATACGGCATTGACATACAGAGATGTCTCAAGAGCGCACGTTGTTGTTTATTATTAATAATTTACATTATTATGAAGTACATACTGAACCGATTGTTTGAGCCATCCACATGGCGTGGACTGGTTTCATTGGCAACCATCTTTGGTGTCAAAATCGCTCCCGACCAAGCGGACGCGATTCTAACCGCTGGCGTCAGCATCTACAGCGCCATCAACATCTTTCGTAAGGAGAAACCGTGATTGCCGACATCTCACTTGAACCCATGGTAAACCAACTCGTTGCTCAAGGGCCGCTGGCGTGTGCGCTGGCGGTTGCTATCTGGTACCTCTCACAGAAGATTCGCGAGTGCGAGGATGACCGCAAGGAGCTTTGGAAGAAAGTTAGCGAAATCTCGGAGCGGTTCTTCCAAGAGCACAAATGATTCTCTCTGACGACGGTTTAAAGCTCATAATCGATTTCGAGGTGGGCGGCGGTGAGGAGTACTACCGCAAGTTCCTTCAGAGTCCTACTTGGCCTGGGGAGCAAAGCGGGGTGACGATTGGGATTGGCTACGACTTGGGCTACACCACACCGCAGCAGTTTGAGGAAGCGTGGGAGCAACTTCTCCCTGAGTCCGATTACGTTGCGCTCACCGCCGCCCTCGGAGTTAAGGCCAACGCAGCTCGCGAACTCCTACACGCCTCCCCAACGATGCGCTCGATTGTCGTCCTCTGGCAAAAGGCCGTTGAGGTTTTCCAAAAGAACACGCTGCCAACATTTTACCTGCGGATGCTACGCATCTACCCACAGGCAGAAGACCTGCCTGACGAGGCGCGTGACGCTCTTATCTCATTGGTGTTCAACCGTGGAACGGCACTCGCCGGCGAAAGACGCTCGGAGATGCTGGGCATCCAGAACGCCATGCGTGATCGCC
>JACCEC011348981.1_pt1 | contig 14200 bp, 9 predicted proteins | sample 7450121 | NCBI WGS metagenome assembly JACCEC01 (sample SAMN15323455, study PRJNA562643) | freshwater metagenome | isolation source: river surface water | place: USA:Blue River Watershed | collected 2017-08-18 | reverse complement strand
TGATGGTTCAGATTTGAAACAAATCACTAAATTGGGAAAAGCCAATTGGGCCCCCTACTTCACGCCAAAAGGCGATAAAATCATTTTTGCGTCAAATCATCACTCACAACGTGGCTACGATTTTCAGTTGTATATGATAAATATTGACGGCACAAACCTCCAAAAAATAACAACCGAAAGTAATTTCAATGCCTTCCCGATGTTTAGTTATGATGGTAAAAAGTTGATTTTCAGCTCAAACCGCAATAATGGTGGAACGAGAGACACCAATCTTTTCATTGCTGATTGGGTAGATTAATACCCAACAGTGCTGGCACGATTTTTTAACTGAAAGAATATCTTCACTATGAAGATATTCTTTTTTATTTCCATCATTCATCAAAACAACGTAAACCTATGCTCAAACGCCTACTAAAAGAACTTACACAAAAGCCGATGGCCGCACATCCAAAACCTACTTCGTATGTAAAGTCGAGCAAGAGCAGTTATCCATTCTATATTAAAGCCCCGATGGTTTTGCTTGGACTATACTTACTATTTTATATGCTCTTTATTTTGAAAGATATTTTAGTACCAGTCTGCTATGCAGGTTTACTATCTATCTTACTCAATCCACTGGTTAATCGTCTTAATCAATTCAAAATCAAACGTGAGGTTTCAATTAGTATCGCCATCCTATTGGCTATTGTAGTTTTTGGTGGACTTATTACATTTTTAGGAAGCCAAATGACGAGCTTTAGCGAATTTGCTCCCGATTTCAAACATAGAGGTAACCAAATCTTAACCGACCTTCAAGTATGGATTAAAAGCACTTTCAATATTTCATTCAGCAAACAAATGAAAATGTTTTCAGATGCTCTGGAAAGTAGTAAGGCTTATATCGGAGAAACCGTTTCGACGATTGCAGGAATCATCGGAATAGTAGTGCTTTTACCGATTTATGTATATCTCATTCTCTATTATAAGCCTTTATTTATCAATTTCTTTTACGAAGTTTTTGATACCGAACACGAAGATAAGGTATCGGAAGTACTGACCGAAAACAAAATGGAGATTCAAAGTTATATTCAAGGATTATTGATAGAAATGCTTATCGTAGCAGGCTTAAACTCAGTGGCGTTATTGCTTTTGGGAGTTGAATATGCAGTTTTATTAGGGGTTATCGGTGCAATCCTAAACATTGTCCCATACATTGGTGGTTTAATTGCTATCGCAATGCCAGTGATGATGTCGCTTGTAACTGGCGATGGTGGATATTCTACGGCACTTTATGTAATTATTGCCTATACTGTTATTCAGTTTTTAGATAATAATGTCATTGTACCAAAGGTTGTTTCTTCGAAAGTTGAAGTAAATGCCTTTATTTCAATCATTGTTGTGTTGCTGGGTGGTGCTTTATGGGGAGTTTCAGGAATGTTTCTATCGATTCCGTTTGTGGCAATTCTAAAAATTATTTTTGATAGAATCCAAGACCTCAAGCCATGGGGAATGATTTTGGGAACAGAAATGAATGAAAATTTTTCGTTGCACGACTTTGGAAGCCCCGAAGCCGCCGAAAAAAGTGTGATTAGTCAGGAAATAGCTTTCGACCAAATTGGTTTGGAAAAGGAAAACACAGAACACAGTCCAAAATAACGTTGAAACAAGAAGAGCTGTTGGGTGCAACAGCTCTTCTTGTTTTAGTTATCTTGAATACTCAACAAATCAAAATTTTTCTTACCCTCTCAAAGCCTCAACCTCCTCAACCGTTTTCGGAATTGGCTTACCGAGCGTTTTGCTGCCTGTTTCCGTAACCAAACAATTATCTTCGATACGAACTCCGCCAAAATCTCGATAATCCTCTAATTTTGAATAGTTTACAAAATTCGTAAACTTATTCTCAGCCTTCCATTTATCAATCAATTCTGGAATAAAATAAATACCTGGCTCAACCGTCAGCACAAAACCCGCTTCGAGTTCTTTTGCCAAACGAAGTGATTTTAGACCTAACTGCGTACTTCGTTCCAAACCATCTCGGTAACCTACGTATTTTTCGCCTAAATCTTCCATATCATGCACATCAAGCCCGATTTGATGTCCCAAACCATGAGGCATAAAAAGCCCTTGCACGCCTAAAGCGAGCATTTCATCTATATCGCCATTCAAAAAGCCCAACTCTTTCATTCCTTCAAGCATAATTCTGTTGGCTGCAAGATGAATTTCTCGATATTGAATAGTTGGTCGAAGTGCCGCAATCGACTCTGTTTCCATTTTCAATACCAAGTTGTAAATCTCTTTTTGTTTTTCGGTAAAACGTTTACTTACAGGAATCGTGCGAGTAATATCACCTGCATAAAACATTGTATTTTCTGCCCCCGAATCGTTGATAGCCAAACGCCCTTCGGTCATTGTATTGCCATAATAATGGTTATGCAGCGTTTGTCCGTTTACCGAAAAAATTATTGGATAAGCTAAGTCTCCACCACCCTCACGAGCTTTGGCATGTATAGCCGCTGCAATTTCGTATTCTTTTTTGCCAGCCGCTGTTAGTTGCATGGCCGTGATGTGCATTTCACGAGTGATATTCACGGCATCTTCCATCTGCACGATTTCATCTTCTGTCTTGATTGAGCGTATAGCTACAATTCCCTTTATTAACTCAACCGATGCCTTTTCTTTCAACTGAGCAGTCTGGATACCCAACCACTCGCTCATACGAATCATATTATCGAAACGATACGGTGGTGTAAAATGCACTTTTTGTGCTTTTTTTAGCCTTTCTGGTAATTTTGAAGGTTCTTCTGTGCGGTACACTCCTACTCTACGAGCCTGCTCAGCCAGTGTTGGTTGTGGCCCCACCCAAATAATATCGTCCATCGTAAACTCATGCCCGAAGATAATTTCTTCGCCCGAATCCACATCAATGATGGCAGCTAAACCTGCATGGCTAATACCAAAAAAATATAAAAAATTGCTATCTTGACGAAAACGATACGTATTGTCGTGGTAATTCATGGGGGCTTCTTCATTGCCCATAATTAGAATTAAGCCACTTCCTACGGCTTTCTTTAATGCGTTTCGACGCTCGGTATAAGTTTGAACTGAAAACATGGTTTGTTGATTTTTTATACCACGAAATAAAGAAAAGATAGGCAATTTTTCATTATAAACGATGGTTTATTATTCATTTTTATATCATGAGTAACTGTTTTTCATCTGAATAAAAAAACTTTTTATAATATTTCTGAGTTTTGTTTATCTTTTCAATGAGCCTTTCATTGATACGAAATTATGTGTAAAATGTATTAATAAATAGATTATTAAGCCCTAATCAACTATCAATCAAAGGGTTAAGTTTTGATGCCACTCAATAAGTTAAGGAAAATAAAAATAAAAAAACTTTCAGAATATTTTGAAAATTCAAAAAGGTTATTTTACTTTGGGGTACAAATACACTTACGTGCTTATATATAAAAGTTTAAAAAACAAACATGTCATTAATGGAATTAAAAGAAGCAAAAGACAAGTTTATCCATACATGGGGTACGCTGGCCACGCAGTGGGGTATAAACCGCACAATGGCTCAGATACACGCATTGCTTTTGCTTTCGTCTAAGTCTATGAATGCTGATGAAATCATGGCCGACCTACAAATTTCGAGAGGGAATGTGAACATGAACCTCAGAGATTTAATGGATTGGGGATTGATTTACAAACAACTCCTACCAGGCGAAAGAAAGGAGTATTTCATAGCAGAGAAGGATATTTGGAAAGTTGCTAAGCAAATTGCAAAAGAGCGACGACGCCGAGAAATCGGACCACTAATCGAGGCAATGGAAGATATTAAGGAGGGAATCCAACCTGACACTGCCGAGAAAGAAGAGTTCCTGAAAATAGTTAATGACATCAGTAAGGTTTCGGTGTTTGCCGATAATACGATGACGTCCTTGCTAAAATCAGATGAAAATTGGTTAATCAATAATTTTATAAAAATCTTTAATAAATAGTAACATGACTATCACGGTCATGGTTTTTTGGAGTTTTTGGGGTCGGGCAGTAATTTTCTCATAGATAGAGAATTACTGCTTTTTTTTAGCAAAAAAGGAACGCTTTTGCGTTCCCTTTCAAAATGACTTCTCAATATTCTTTTTCTTATTCCACGGGGCGGTAGTCTGGCGAGACATATCATATAAGAAATAGATAACTACCGCCAAAAAAATCAGGAAAATGATGCGAAAAAGGCTTCGATTTCGATTATTAGAACTATTATTCTGTGACATAGATAAATACTTTTTACTGAACTCTCTTAAAACACCACTACAACAAAAAGAGTTTTGAATAATTTAAGAATGACTAATATTTTGTGGCGAATGATAACCCAAAAACTTAGCCATTTTACTTGAGACTTCTGCCCATTTGATATCATCAAACTCCAGAATCACTACGCTTGCTTTATCCATCGAGCCACCAATATCTGCACGAGTTAGGTACTCAGCAAAAAAAGTAATATCTGGGTTATGCCCAAAAACAGCTACTACACTCACCGATTCATCTAATTGATTAACAGCGGCCAGATAACTACGTGGGCCACCGCCATAAATGGCATCATCGATTACAATGGCATCAGCCTCGTAATGTAATTGTTCGGCAAAAATCTTTGCGGTTGCTTTTGCACGTTCGGCAGCACTACTCACAATTAGGTCAAGTTTGATGCTCTTTGCTTCTAAAAACTTACCCATACGAGCAGACTCAATGATTCCAGTCGAGGTTAGTTCACGGTCAAAATCACGAAACATTGGCGTATTTCCGCCATCTTCAGCAGTAGCATGACGAATTAAGTAAAGGCTTTTTTTCATATTTTCGATGGTTTTGGCACGAATATACAAGCATTGCTCAAAAAAAGCTTAATTTCTACTAAAAATTTCTTTAATAGAAAATGAATATTTCGAAAAATAACTACTCAAAAAGAGTAAATACTTGACTACTAAACTACTAATGTTTTTCTCATTACCACGGCCGAAGATGGGCAAACGGAAGAAAACTGTTGGCTACTTTGAATTTCGACTGGCACATCCGTTCGTTCAACTACTTCATAATTGCATTTTCTCTCAAAAAATTCTTTAGCTGTTGTTGTAAGCAAATACAGTTCTTTGAGATGTTGGCTTTTTGCATAATTTTCCAAATGCTGAATAATTGCAACTCCGCATCCTTTTCCTTTTTGCAAATCACTAATGCTAATTGAGCGTAGAAGTCCTATTTCTCCTTTTGTTTCTAAACCTGCCGTACCAATTATGCCGTCGTCAGTTTCTAAACAAAACAGTTCTACGTTTCCATCAATGTCGTTTATTGGTAGATTTGCCTTTTCCAGCAATGATAGCACCTCTACCCTTTCTGAAGCTAATGCTTTCTTGAATATAGTAGTCATTTTCAATAAATTTTACTCAAATACCCCTTTTTAAAAGCTATGATACAAGTATGCAATGTTTATTCTATACTCCAAAAGAAATGATAAAAACTTTATCTTTGTTGTTTCAAAATCAAATAATCACCAACCTCCAAGCACTTCTAAGATTAATTTTATGCTCATTTACAACCCAAAAGATTGGTGGAAACTTATTTTCTATTTCCACAAAGCCGATACCTTCCGTAAACTTTTACCTGCGATGTTGGGTGTAATGGCCTACACGGCATTCATTTCGTATCTCGAAAATGAAGTTTTTCATTTTCTGCCACTCAAAAATCCACTGGCAATACACTCTTTAGTAGGTTTTGTGCTTTCGCTTTTATTAGTTTTCCGAACCAACAGCTCTTATGACCGTTGGTGGGAAGGACGAAAAATTTGGGGAAGTTTCACGAATAATTCTCGAAATTTGGCTTTAAAACTTAGTGCAATATTACCAGATGGGCATGAAAGCAAAGAAATTTTTAGGGTTTTGATTGGTAACTACATTCATGCCGTAAAGGACCACCTTCGAGGAAATGTCAATCATAAACATTTGGTATATGTAGCCAACTATGATGAAGCTTTTTACGTAAATTATACGCATACACCCAACAGAATCGGGCAGGCAATTTATTTAGAAATCAATCGTTTACATCTATCTGGTGTTATCACGGCAGAGCAGTTATTGATTTTGAATAATGAATTGGTTTCGTTTACGGATAATCTTGGGGCTTGCGAGCGAATTCGTAATACTCCGATTCCATCATCTTATAATATTTTTATCAAAAAAATGATATTTTTGTATGTCTTTACAATGCCATTTAGTTTTGTATTAGAGTTTAAACATTGGGCCACACCAATCGTTACGCTTATATTTTACGCATTTGCGGGCATAGAAATGATTGCCGAAGAAATCGAAGACCCATTTGGTACGGATAATAATGATTTACAGCTCGACTCTATTGTAAAGAATATAAAAGGAAATTTAGTAGAAATATTTCGTCATTAAAATTCGTTCATTTTACTAATAGTAGAAACATTTATCGCAACCTATCGTTTATAACTTACGTCATTACTATCAACAAATCTAAGAAATATGAAGGCTAAATTAAGTAAGTTTTTATTGTTAGTTTCGGTGGTTGGTGCATTATCCTGTAAGAAAGATACAGTAGAACCGACCACTACAACCACTGGTACAACTACACCAACGAGTCCGAATGCCGCAGCTAACAGTTGGGTTTATGACCAACTCAAAGAATGGTATTTATGGTCTGACAAATTACCAGCTAAAGATAAAACAGATTTAACTTTGGTAACAGGTAAAGATGGCGAAGATGATATTAAAAAGTATTATTTCTACTCTCTTTTAAATGATTATCCAAACACCGACCGTTTTTCGTGGATTCGTGAAAACATTACCGACTTGACGAATTCGTTGAGTGGTGTTAGTACCTCTTTTGGGTTTTCTCGTACAGTAGTTTATTTAGATAATACACAAACGAATGTAGTATTTTTTATTTCAAATGTGATTACCAATAGCCCTGCTGACAAAGCTGGCCTAAAACGTGGTGACATTGTTTTGACGATAAATGGTACTCAAATAAATGGCACAAACTTCGCAACTCTCATCAGTAATAACGAAACCGCTACTTTTGGTCTTGCGGAATTTAAAAATGGCTCTTATGTGCTATCTGGAAAAACAGTAACAGCAACTAAAGCGGTTGTACAAAATGACCCCGTACAGTTTTGGAAGGTAATTGAAAAGGGAAATAAAAAAATTGGTTACCTTCTCTACACACAGTTTTTGGGTGCTTATGATGATAAACTTAAACAAGTTTTTGGGGAGTTTAAAACCAAAGGTGTGAACGAATTAGTACTTGATTTGAGAACAAATGGTGGTGGTTTAATTGCCTCAGCCGATTTACTTTCATCATTAATTGTAAAAAATCCGAATGCTAACAATGTGATTCACCAAGACGAGTGGAATGCCAATGTAAAAGCAAAATATCCAACGGTTTCAAACCCAACCAAGTTTACGGTTCAACCTAATAACCTTAATCTCGACCGCTTAATAGTACTTACTTCAAACGGAACGGCATCGGCCAGTGAGCTGGTTATCAATAGTTTACGTCCATACATGGATGTTGTGATTATTGGACAAAATACTTATGGCAAAAATGTAGGTTCGATAACCATTAAAGATGACCAAACACCTGCTCGTTGGGCATGGGGAATGCAGCCAATTGTGTTGCGTACGGTAAACTCAAAAGGTGAATCGGCTTATGGTACAAAAACTGGTTTCACGCCAAACTTTGTAGTATCAGATAATGTATCCCCATTCAAACCTTGGGGCGACGAAAGTGAGACTTTACTCAAAAAAGCATTAGAAGTAATTACAGGTGTTCCAGCCGAAGCTTCGGCATCTACGAGTCGTTCGTTTAGAACGATTGACAAAGCAGCTATTTTGGAAGAAAATATTTCAGATAACCCTGCCGATAATCGTAAAGATATGTTTGCGAAAATGCCTAAATAAAACGTATAGAAAATTGAGATTGAAGCTGCCTAAGGCAGCTTCTTTTTTTTATCTAAGCACAGTAACAATTCCTCGGTAAGTCTTAAACTTAGTTTTGATAACATACGAATAAGAAGCTGCCTCCATGCCCGACGCATCCCAAGGAGTTGAATAGCCTTTCGAAAAGAAAACAGTGTTTCCCCAGCGATTAAAAACCTCAACAGTGGCATCAGTATAAAAGCTTAGGTTTTCGAGTTTCCAGGTATCATTTAGGCCATCGTTATCGGGCGAAAAAGCATTCGGAATATAAATAGCTGGCAATACATTGATTGTCACGCTCGATGTTGAAGGACAACCCGAATCATTATTAGCAGTAAGTGTATATTTAGTGGTTTCTGAAGGTCGTGCAATTGGCTGTAAGATTGAAGCATCAGATAAGTCATTAGCGGGGGTCCAACTAAAGTAAAGGGCATTGGTACTACTCGCTTTAAGTTTTATTGATTCTCCAGCCAAAATGGTGGTGTCACTGCCCGCACTAAGGCTTATTTTATCGGCATCACTAACGCCAGCAATCTTTTGTACACTTGATGTAGTTACACAACCATTTTTTGTAATTTTCACTGTATAATTCCCACTTTTCTTTACCTCAAGTGTATTCTTTGTTTCGTTCAATAAATCATTTCCATTCTCTTGCCATTGATATTGGGCAGCTGCATCGCTTTTGACAGAAATAGTTGTTGGTAAAAGCATACAATCGCTGCCTGTAAAAGCAATTTTATTATCTGGTATGCCTTTGACATTTATTTTTAGGGCTTTTCTGGCACTGTACGCATCACAAGGATTTGTAACAGATTCTAATAATTTGACTGTAACATTGGGTTGAGAATCAGTGTTTTGTTTGGGCGGAGAATACTTAAAAACTGGACTACTACTTGGCGAACCTTGCGGTTTATCATCAATATACCATTGATAATAATAATTACCACTGATAGTAGGTGTTGCCGTAAAAACTACCTCATTACCAGCACACGGGTTAATATTATCTACGCTCAGATTCACCAAAGTTTGTGGTACTTGATTTCCTCCATAAGCATTTCCACCAGCTCCAAACACCGAGATACTATTGCCTGGATTTATGCCCAATGAATTAGGGAATAAAAAAGGGTCATTCTGGTTGTTAAAATTATAAACTCGCCCTGCACATTGGCTTGTGCGTTTGAATGTAAAGAGAATAATTTCTTGGTTTGCGATAATATCAAATTTGACTGGTGGCGAAACCGAATTATTAAAACTAAAAAACAAATAATCATAGTCTGGATTTTCAGGGGGAGCATCGGCTCTACCCGAAAAGAGCCATTTCATATTCGGAATTGGCGAACTAATATTTGATAATTGAAAATAATTATTGCCACTTCCGTGTGGCACTACGAGTGTAATCTGTGAAGAACCAATATACGAGCTACTACCCGTAAAACTTCTATCCGAAATCATCGAAATTTTATAAGTCACGCCATCGGGGTCTAAAGTCGTTTTTATGGTTATTTGCGAAAGTGCTATTTTGGGCAAGCATGCCAAAATAACAATCATCCAAAAAAAACGTAAAAATCTCATGGCACAAAAACGTGTTTTTTGCGAAAAAATGATTCGGAGGTATCATTCATTCACATTTTTATTAGGAAAAGCTCTACTACCTAAGATTACTGATAATCAAAGCATTATAAATATCTTTATAGCAAAAACCTAACCAAAACAAGAAGAGGTGTTCGTGAAAATTTATCCACGAGCACCTCAGTGTTCTACTTTTTGTTGGTTACGTAAGTACTTTATTTTACGACCATCAGTTTTTGAGCCGAACCAATGCGTAAACCATCTTTTTCGATATGAACCAAATAACTTCCTTCGGTTAAATCTTCGAGAGACAAATCAATGCTAAACTCTCCTGCTCCCATTTTTACTTTCTTGCGTACAAGCTCACGTGAACTTCTCGAATCAATGATTGTTAGGAATAAATCGCCTTCGGCAACATCCAAAAGGTTTTCATAAACTACGGTCGTTCTATCAACCGCAGGGTTAGGGAATACCTTCTGAATACGAAGCTTCTTAGCAATTTCTTCAGGATTCATCAACGCACCAGCATTACCTGAATAGGCATTTCTATGGCCAAAACCTAATACACTAATATGGTTTTTTACGTTGAATTCTGCTCCGTGAGTTTTAATTAACTCGTCATTATTATTATCAATCAATTCTACATTGGCATCAAGCTGCTCTCCTGCATTTTGGAAAGAAAACAGCTCAACTTCTTGGCCTTCGGTAAATGTAAAAGCTTTTGTACCAACGTTTTTCAGATTGATTGATACATAATCGTAATCGCCTGCACCATCAGGAGATTTCATTGCTGCACCCGTTTGCCAATCGGCATCTTGATTAGCCGACTTCAAGTTATTCAAGATAAAAGCCTTATCTGATTTCACTCGAAGTGTTACCTGAGCGGTTCCAATAGTATTCTTTGCTCCTTTCAAGGTTTGTTCTGGCAACATACTCACTACATACGTCTTGAGGTCGTCTTTGCGAGTAATTTTAAACTTAACCTGAGCTTGAGCGTTTATCGCTGCTCCTGCCAATAAAGCAACTACTGCCAATGTTGATAGTTTTTTCATTGTATTATTTGCGGTTCGTCGCCACGATTTAAGTGTTATTTTTGTATTTAACCCCACCCCCTTCCCTCCCCAATGAGGAAGGAGAGAGATTAGGAGAATAATTTTATTTACTTTATAGTTATCTGTTAAACCAATAACCAGACTACGGTATTTGTTGCCAAATAATATAGTTAGCTAAGAAACCTGGGTTCTCTGGGTGCATCAATACATTGAAGAAGATAATATCTACTTCATTATCAGGCCCTTGGAATACAGTTTTACCATCCATATTCACATCTGACTGACTATAGCCTTTGTAAATAAAGTTAGAAATAACCTGCGTATTCAGTGGGTCGCTGATGATGGTGAAGAATATCATATCAACATCATTGTTTGGTCCTTGGAAGATAACTTGGTTATTAAATGCTGCATTACCTGCCCAAAGCATCGCTTTACTACCCGATACAAACTGAGGATAATTGCTCGATGTTATACCCGTTAGTTTATAAGCTGGTTGTGCCGAGTTTGTCAAATCTACTGTTGCCGTGGTTGTTCCTAAGCTCACTGGGTTGGCACTCATTGCACCCAAGTGATTACGGTGACGAATAGACACATAATAACTACCCACAGGAATACCCGTAAATTGTAGCGGAGAAGTGCCATCGGCTGGACTTACTACATCTCCATCACGTTGAATCAAACCTGCTTTGGTTGCTACAATCAAACTTGGATTAGATGCACTTCGCAACTCAATCAATACCCAGTCAACGATGGCGTTCGTTCCACCTACCGACAAAATAGTTGATGTTGTTGTTTCTGTACCACTTCCTACTTGGGTAAAGCCCGCTAATAAACTGTAAGGATTCGATAATGGAATGAGGTTTTTAACTCTTAAACTATCGTGCATCATACCTGCCGAAGCAACATAAGGCCCTTGTAAGATAGCTTTTACTGCTACATTGAAGTTAAGCTGTTGGTTGATAATGATTGGCCCAGTTGGACTAATCGAACAACCGATACATGGTGCAGAACCTTTCAAGGTCAATGTCATGCCACCGCCTGAAATATACGCTTGGTGATAAATCGTGCCAGTAAGCGTCGGATTTACCGTAAGTGTATATGAAGCCGAAGCATTTGTTGCTAATACACCATTGTAAGTAGCCACGATGATATCGTTTCCTTGTGCATCTATCCCTACTTTATTGATTGTCCAGCCAAGACCTGTACCCGAAACGAATTTCAAGCCATATCTCAATGTATCTCTAACCGTAATTGTTCCAGTCGTAGATGCCAACGGACTACTATTATAAGCCAAATAGTTTAATGTAAATGGCGTATTTTGGTAATAAGTAAGCGATTGATTATAAGTCAATACCAAATTCATGTTTGGAATCGTATTCGGATTCACAATTACTGGAACACTTACATTCAAAGTATAGAAGTTATTGGTAATATTCAACTCTCCTACAATGGTATTGACATTCACTACAAAACTCAATAAAGAACCTACGGCACTATTGCTTGGCGTAAGCTGAACAGTGAAGGCACTTGTTCCGCCCGAAACTAAACCACTTGTGTTCGGATTCGTACAGGTTACTGCCTGACCTACTACGTTACACGTCCAGGCTCCGCTTGTGAAACTTGACGCTGAGGTACTAAAGTTTGCAGGTAATGTAAACGAAGCCGTTAACTGTCCGTTTGCAGTTGCACTGCCGATATTCTGAACCGTCACGGTGATTGTTGAAATCTGACCTGCCGTTAAGGCTGGTGAAGGTTGTGACACCTGAACGGTTAAATCAGGTGATGATGAGCCTACAATTGCTGGATTGATTACATAAATAAATGTATTATTGATGGTAATAATTTCTCCAACAACTTGATTCACTACGATATTAACCGAAGGCGTAGTTCCTATCAAAGTAGTGCTTGGGATAATCGGCAACAAGAAAATATTCGTTCCTCCTGATGGTAAACCCGTAGTATTAGGATTCGTACAAGTCATGGTTTGTCCACTCGTCGTACATGTCCATCCTCCTTGCGTAAACGATGCTGGTGCTGATATACCAACTGGTAAATTGATATTAACAGTCAACTGCCCTGTTGCAGTCAGAGAACCTACATTCGAGATAAATATCGGAATGTAATTGGTTTGTCCAGCGGCAATTGGTGCTAAAATAGTTCCTACATTAACAGTGATATTAGGTGCTGGAGCTGATGCAATCGGCGACGTAAAAGTATAAATATAAGGAATCGTACTTCCATTAATATAAATATTGATTGGTCCAGGTGTGGTGCCTGCAGTACCAGTATTTGGTGTAATTGGAAGTATAATATTCAGTATTGAATTTGGCTGCAAACCAGCAGTATTCGGATTCGTACAATTTAATGTTTGTCCGATTAGCGTACATATCCAACCATTACTTGTAAACGATGAAGGCACCGAAATTCCACTCGGCAATACAATGTTAGTAACCAATGTACCCGTTTGAGTAATTGTGCCTGTATTGATGTAGTTGATTGTCAGATTTGAAGTTTGACCAACCGTCAACGATGGAATAATTGTACTTACATTTACAGTAATATTTGGAATCGAACTACTCAACACTGGGTTTGACGAAATAAAGTAGAATACGTTATCTACCGTAGCTATTTCGCTTGGTACTTGTGCAATATTGAAGACAAACATCGCTGGTGTACTTCCTACCAAAACTGTTGCTGGAATTACTGGCACTTGAATTGTCAGAATATTGGCTGATGCAAAACCAGTAGTATTCGGATAAGTTAACGTTACAGTCTGCCCATTGGTTGTGCCAGTCCAGCCATTCGATGAGAATGAACTTGGAGCAGAGAAACCACTTGGTAATGTAATGGTTGTTGTCAATGTTCCCGTTGCCGATACAACACCCGTATTGACTACATAAACAGTAAAGGTAGATATCTGACTTGCTACAAAATTATTATTCAATACAGCATATATCGTCAAGTTTGGTACACCAATAGTAGTTACGCTCATGTTGGTAGTCAGAATTGCTATATTATTGAAAGCATTTGACTCATTAAGCACTGTACTAACAATACCTACGAATGTTGGCTGTGTATTGATAATTGTCGAATTTGGTGTAAGATTCACCGTAAAATTCGATGTACCGCCAGAAGCTAACCCTGTTGTGTTAGAGTTTGTTGCCGTTAAGATTCCTCCATTAACAGTCAATGTCCACCCGTTTGATATTCCCGACGATGCCGTTACACCACTTGGAATTGACATCGTTACGGTCAACTGACCAGTCGCCGCTCCTAATCCAAGATTCGATACCACTACATTCATAGTAGAATTCTGACCTACTACTAAATTACTCTGTGGTTGATTTAAGGTAATCGTCAAATCTGGCACTAATGGAGCTCCAACTGGGCTAATGATAGTTAATGTTCCTCCATTATTTGTTGTATTTGCCTCGCCACTGAATGGCAATACATTTACTGTAATTGTTGGAGTTGAACCTACAAGAATTGTTTGTGGTGTTACAATCAGATTTAAGGTTAAATTTCCTCCAACTGGTACACCCCCTGTATTAGGATTCGTACAAGTAACAGTCTGGCCACTGGTTGTACAAGTCCAACTACCACTTG
>JACCEC010525199.1_pt1 | contig 14202 bp, 10 predicted proteins | sample 7450121 | NCBI WGS metagenome assembly JACCEC01 (sample SAMN15323455, study PRJNA562643) | freshwater metagenome | isolation source: river surface water | place: USA:Blue River Watershed | collected 2017-08-18 | reverse complement strand
ATTGGCGACGACCCTCCTGTTAAGTTCTTTTACGACCGTAAGTATGACGGTTGGAGTGCTGAACAAGTTTACGACGAAATCTACAATAAGTACGACGAAGAACAACTCAAACAACTTGGCGAGTTGCTAGACCAACATTTGGACCCAGACGGCGACAAGGATGGAAATCAACCTAAGTACAGCAAAGACGAATTGAAAAAGATTCGTGACGAAATTAAAGAAGCAATGTTGCAAGCGGCACAAGCCGCAGGTGCAGGCAATGTACCTGGCGAAATTGCACGTATGATTAAGGAAATGACTGAGCCTAAGATGAACTGGCGTGAACTGCTACGTCAGCAAATCCAAAGCACAATCAAGAACGACTTTAGTTGGAGTAAGCCAAGTCGTAAGGGCTGGCATACTGGTGCAGTACTACCTGGTTGTAACTTTGACACTACTATCGATGTGTGTATTGCTATTGACATGTCTGGCTCTATTGGAGATGCACAAGCTCAAGACTTTATGTCTGAGATTAAAGGCATCATGGAAGAGTTTAAAGACTTTAACATGAAAGTTTGGTGTTTCGATACTCGTGTGTATAACGAGCAAGACTTCAACGGTTACAATGCAGACGAAATCCACGACTACGAAGTTATGGGTGGCGGTGGCACAGACTTTGACTGTAATTGGGAATACATGAAGGAACACGATATTAACCCTAAAAAGTTTATCATGTTCACTGACGGTTATCCTTGGGACAGTTGGGGTGACGAAGATTACTGTGATACAATCTTTATTATCCACGGTAATAACGAAGTTATTCCTCCGTTTGGCACTTACGCTTACTACGAAGGATCAACAAAACACTAATGACTAATGTAGTGAAAATTAATCCGCTTAACGTGCTAGGTAATAGGGAGGTGAGTGATCCGCCGCCCTATTTCCATTATCATTATTTTGAACTGAAATATAACATAATTGCTTCAATTAAAGAATGGATTTATGAAAATTTAAAGCACAGATTTTATATTGGGGAATGTTTGGTGTTAGAAAATAATCAATACCAAACCAAAATAAAAATTGGGTTTGAAGAACCTAAAGAAGCAAGTTTCTTTTTACTGGCTTGCTCACATTTAAAATATCTTAATCATTAAGTGGATATATAATAATACGAAGGAGTATGTATAACTATGACTGACAAAACCGAAACTAACGAAGTTGCACAACCACAAGAAGCGCAACAACAATCAGTAGATTTGAATGTTCAAGATTTGAACGTTCTAAGGAGCATTATTGATCTTGCCGCTGGACGCGGTGCATTTAAACCTGCAGAGATGGCGGCTGTGGGTCAAGTGTATAACAAGCTCAATGCGTTTTTAGAGAGCGTATCAAAACAAGGACAACAACAAAATGGCTAATTTAAAGCATGTAGGAAAAGTAAAAGCAAACGGACGTAAAGTTCTTGTTGCTTACAGAACATTACCTGGAGAAAGCGATGCGGCATTAATCGTCGATACTGCTAGCCTAACAGAAGATCAACACGACAGTATTATTAAATTAGTCGAGAGTCCTGCAGGACAAAGTTCTTATGAATTTGCCGAAGCCATGGCACGTACTAATTTCCCAGATGGTAGTGTTATGTTGGCTAACTTACATTTCAACGGCAAGTTGATTAAAGTTAAGACTTCTGAAATTGAAATGACTCCGTCAATGCAAGCAACAATTAGTTTAGATCAACTAAACCAATTAATTGCAGAACAGCGTGGTATTAGCGTTAACGATTTAGCAATCGGTAGTGGACAAGAGATTCAAGAAGTTGCTAAAGTAACTGACGTCCCTCGTACACCTGACGTTGTTGAAGAAGTTATTCAAACTAATGAGCAACCATTAGACGATGAAACACTTGCTAAAAAGTATCGCAGTGATGCTGATAGACTAAGCAAGGAAGCCGCACAACTTCGTCGTATGGCTGAGGAACTAGTTCCTACAAAGAAGAAGGCTACAACTGAAGCGTGAAGAAAAAATCTCTGCCTAAAGATGTAGTAGATCAATGGCCAGAGATTTTTAGTGATGTTGATGTAAGAGCGGTTCCAATTCCGTACTTACATTCTATGCGAATCATCTTCAATGATGGTAAAGTATGGGATATTAATATCGATGAACACGCTAGAAAAAACAGCATAGACGATCTCGAGGAACATCTTTCTGAACTTATAAACACATATGAAGAAGTCATAGAACATATTGACTTTCGCTTAGATGTGGAACGTGTAAAGAAGGATGTTATTAAAAAAACTAAGAGTTTTCTTAAAAAACCAAAAAAGAAAAAAGAAGAATGATAGCCGCAGTTTTTGCAGTAGACGACATCGGTGGCATGGGAGTTAACGGTCACATGCCCTGGCCACATAATAAAGACGACATGAAATGGTTCAAAACCATTACACAAAATCAAATAGTTGTAATGGGAAAGCGAAGTTGGGACAGTCCAGACATGCCAAAGCCGTTACCTGGTAGACATAACGTAGTGTTTACTAATAACTTTTTCGAATGTGACGAAATTGAACAAGTTAGAGGAGACGTATGCGAAGCATTAAAGAGTTTAAAAAGATCCAACAGAAGTAAAAACGTTTTTGTCATCGGTGGCCCAAATTTATTAGAACAAGCAAAACCCGTATTAAGCAAAGCATACGTCACAAGAATACCCGGAGAATATCTAAGCGATACGCATATTAATATAGAAAAATTCTTAGAAGGTATGGTGTTACATCAAGTAGTTAATCTCGGTTCTTGCAAAGTAGAAGAATATCATCATGAAACAATATCACGAAGCTCTAAATCATATTCTGTTAAACGGAAAGAACAAGACTGACAGAACGGGGGTAGGTACTCGTAGCGTATTTGGTTACCAAATGCGTTTTAATCTGCAAGAAGGTTTTCCAGCAGTTACTACTAAAAAGCTCGCTTGGCGAGCAGTAGTTTCGGAACTTCTTTGGTTTTTAGAAGGTAGCGGCGACGAACGCCGTCTTGCAGAAATCCTACATGGTACTAGAGATGCAAGTAAAAAGACAATCTGGACTGCTAATGCAGAAGCAGACTATTGGAAAGACAAAGCACGATTTGAAGGAGACTTAGGTCGTGTGTACGGAGTACAATGGCGCAATTGGTCTAATTATCTTGCTCATCACTTTGACCAAATTCAAATTCTTATAGATGGCCTTAAAAACGATCCGTCTAGTCGTAGGCACATTGTTAGTGCATGGAATCCTGGCGAGTTAGATCAAATGGCGCTACCTCCGTGTCACGTTTTAAGTCAATTTGATGTTACAGATGGTAAGTTGAGTTGCCAACTATATCAGCGTAGTTGCGATATGTTTTTAGGCGTTCCATTTAATATTGCTAGTTATAGTTTGTTAACACACATTCTTGCCAGAGAATGTAATTTACAAGTAGGCGATTTTGTGTGGACTGGCGGAGATTGTCATATCTATAACAATCACATTGATGCTGTAAAAGAACAACTAGCTCGCACTCCTAAACAACTACCAACATTGTTTATGACTGTGAATAAAAAAATCGCCGACTATGTAGTCGACGATTTTGTGTTAGAAAACTATAATCCAGATCCTGCTATTAAAGCAGAAATGGCTGTTTAAAGAACTAAACACTCCACTAGTTTAATATCTGTATTATCGTTACTTTCTAATGCGATAGCAAATGTATCGGCGTGTGTATGTAGTGCTCCGGCAACTGCAACACCGCCTTCACTGGCAATCATTCTATCGCCCTTCTTAACTCTGCCTGTAACTTTAACAGGCACACGACCTTTAAGAGCAACTGCTTGACCTTCTGCTTCGTAGTTCATTAGATAAGCAGGATGTGCAGAAATTACACCTACTGCTCTATGTCCAAACTTACAAGCAGTCATTTCTTTTTCACCGCCTACCATCATTACAGTACCAACTTCATAGTCGTTATCTGTAGCATATTTTTCTGCTAAGTCAGCATAGTTAGCGGCTGTTGCTGTACCATAGAACACCGTTGCTGTTAAATTGCCACCGCTATCTCGTCTAGCAATAGTATTAGCAGTTGACGATGTAGCACTTGCATATCCGTTTAACTGTGCAGCCGAACCGCTGATATTAATATTCCAAGTACCTGAAGCATCACCGCCGGTGCGTGTTGGAACGTCTAAGTTTGTTCTAGCATTTGCGGCTGTGCTTGCACCAGTACCACCACGAGAAACACCTAAAACTCCGCCTACACCAAACTGCGAATCTACATAGTCCTTAGTAGCGGCATGATTTAAACTTGTTGGTGCACCGACTAATGTTAAGTAACCAGTCAGTGTACCGCCAGCAGTTGGCAACTTAGTACTATCTTCGATGATGATATTTGTAGTACCATCAAAGTTTACACCGTTAATAGTTCTAATATTTGCTAGTCTTGTGGCACTAGTAGCATTACCATTAAATGTATTTGCTGTTAAGTTACCGCTACTATCACGTGCGGCAATAGTATTAACACCTGCACTTGTACTTGCTACACGATATACACCTGCTTCAACTTGTAATGCATTTGCATTATCTGCAATACCGTAGAAGTTTGTAGCATAAACTTCTTTCCATTTTTTAGCACTTGTACCAATACTAAATGTGTTATCAACACCTGGCTCTAGTTTTGTAGCATTAATTGTTAATGGATTCTTAACATCTGAACCGTCACGGACTCTAAAATAAATTCTTGGGCCCGTTACGTTTTGAATAATTGGTTCAGTGCCTGTTTCGATGAAAACTGCAAAGTCGTTACTATCGCCGACTGTGTAACCCGAATCGCTGAAACGAACGGTTGCTGTAAAGTTAGAACTACCTGAACGAACGAAATCTGAAGCAAGATATCCACCTAAACGTAAAGAGTCACTTGCTGTACCCCAATACAAATATGTTGGTGTTCCGCTAACACCAGTTTCGTCATCAACTTGCTGTAGTGTTAACCCTTTCTTAATTAAGTTAAAACCAACAATAACAGAATCTGCATCGCTAGTGTCTAACGTAAATTCATCTTTAGAAATAATATAAACAGGTACATCATTAATTGTTGCAATAATAATAGAGTATGTTCCTGGAGTTGTACTACCAATTGGAAAACCTCTAACCTGCTTAGAAATCATTTGTGTTTGGCCTGCACCAGCACTCTGCGGACCAACAGTTAACCAAGAATCGCCGTTTCTTACTTTAAGTTGATCTCTGCCAGTATCAAACCAAAAATCGCCATTGTTTGGATATGTTGGTTCTACTGTACCGTATTCAGCACCGCCGATGCCTTTCCACTGCTTAACTGCTCCAACTATATCGCCTGTGTAGATCTTTAATTTTTTATTACCACTGTCGTACCATAATTGCCCGCGAACAGCATTTGCAGGGCTTGTGCCGCCTGCAAAATTTTCCAGCATATGAACAGTATTTTCGTTTTGAATTTCGCCGTATCCAGCATAATTCTTACCGATTAATTTAACATCTAAACTTTGATTAACGGTACCGTCTTCGATTACTGCAATCGCTGTTCCGTCCCATCGGTTTATTGTGTACGCCATTCTGTTAACCCCTAATATATGTTATTTATCGAACCCACTACGTCTTTACGGTGTTGTATAAGGTGAGTTGATATCGCTCTCAAATCCCCATTGTCCAGGTGTTGGGCTTAGTCCACCGCCCATAACAAACAATTTGTCTTGTCTTAAAACATTAACTGTAACGCTAGGCCCTGTAATAGTTTGACCCACTGAGATGTCCCTAACCATGGAAATATCCGATGTCTCTGCTGGAACAAAGGAGTTTTTGTCTACTAATAGTGTTGTAAAATCTAGACCGTTTGCAGGACTGTAAGTAATGCTTCCTGAACTAGCAGATAATGTAGTTGCATGTAATCGTAAACGAGTTCCATCTTTAGCCACACCTTCTGGTGCAGTTATTGGATCATAGAACGGTGCTATGGAATTTAAGATTGTAGCAATTTGATTGTTTGATAATCCAGTAACATCCATACTCATAGATAAGCCACGGTCGAAAACACGAGCGTCTGTGTATGCTTTAGTAGCCGCATCTTGCTCATCTACCGGATCAGCCATATCTACAACTCGTTTGCTACTAACAGCAACGTTTAATGTTGGCTGGAGTACTAAATTGTTTGAGGAAGTACTGATTGTTGTATTGTTGATATATGTTGAATTATCAACGTTTAATGTTTGTAAAGCACCCAACGTTTCTAAACTTGAATTTACTACGCCTGCACCTAAAGTATCAGCACTTAGTACATCAACGTTATCTATTTTATAAGTATTTCCAGATGTTACATTCCAATTAATATTAGAAGACCATGTATCGTTTGCATCGTCAAATAATATTGTTTTATCTGTATCACCCTTTAGTGTAATGCCGCCGCCATCTGCGGCAGAATCGGTTGGTGTAGAAAGTGTACTACCAAGAACGATGTTCTTGTCTTCTACTTCTAAAACTGTTGTTTGTAGTGTTACAGTTTCACCTCCAACGTATAAATCTCCTGCAATTTTAACGTTGCCATTTACATCTAATGTGGCTGCTGGAGTTTCTTGGAAAATACCAATTCTTGTATTGATAGCGTCGATGGTAATTGCTTCGATAGTTCCTGTGGGAGACTTAACTTTAACACCAATATCTTGGTTTGTAAGTTTATGTTCTATTACGAATTTACCGCCAGAAATTTTTAAATCAACGTCTTCTGATGCGCCAACAATTAATCCGTCGTCCGATTGCACAGTTAAAGATCCAACGATTACTTGATCTTCGTCGTTATAAACAATCTGTTCTGCAGACTTCGAGTCGCCTGTTGCTGTTAAAATATTTTCTGCTCTTGTTACAATTACATCAAATTTTAAATCTGTCAGAGCACCAGCATTAAATCCTACTAGTACGTCTTTAATCTCTGTAGCATAACCTGTTATTGGCTGTGCAGGAGTAAATGCGTCTTTGCTAAAAATACCTAATAAAGTACTGCCAACATAAAGTTTAGCAACAGTATGACCTCTGTTAAAGTTGTCTAGTACTGTTTCTACTACAAATCCTGTTGTGCCTTGAATATTATTATAGATAGGACCTGCTAGTGTTAAGTCTGTACCGTCATAAAACCATAATTGATTCGTTTGACTGTTGATCCATAAATCGCCTGCAACTAAATCTGTAGGCTCTCTATTACTAATAATTGGGCCGCCGGCTGCTCTAAAGTTTCCGCCATCGTAAACATTCAATCGACCTGTACCAGTATCGTACCATAACTGTCCTTTTAGTGCAGATTCTGGTGCGCTAGAACTAGCAAAGTTCTCTAGCATCTTTACAAAGTTTTCATTAATTGCTTCTCCGAAACTAGTAACGTTTCTTCCAATTAATGTTAAGGACGTTGTACTAGTATCAAACGTTCCGTCTGGAATATCTACTAGTTGATTTCCGTCTGTTTTATTAATTCTATATGTCATAGTACATTTCGCCCAGTGTTAATAATATAGTTCAATGTTAAGAACGGGTTCATTACATTAAACTGTGATTGTATAGAATCTCCGCCTGGAGTTCTTGGATAGTCTAAAATTCTACCCGAATCTGTCATATACTGACCTCTTGCTGTAACAGTAGAACCTTCTCCACTTAACGCATTGGTATCAGTTGGATCTCCAGGCACGTTTCTAAATGCATAGTATTTGTTTCCATCGTCACCTGTCATATCGTGAACGTGATCCGGAATTTCTGCGCTGTCAATAAGTTTCTTCTCGACACCGCCGCCTTGTCCTACTATGTCAGCAACAGCATCTGTAACTCTATTTGCGGCTCCTCCGCCTGTGGAAATTTGTACTGTTGGATCTGCCGCACTTGGAACAGTAATACCGTTGTTCATACTATCCATAGCAAGTGGGAATCTGCCACGCATATCTGGAAGTTTGAACGTACCTAAGCCTAGTAATGTTGTAATATCACCAAATTGGTAACCTAAGATTTCAAACAATTCTGGATAATCTGAAATTAAAACTTCACTACCGTCACAGAATAACCATCCTGTTGGTGCGGTTAATCCTGCAAACGGTAACACAACACCCGTAGGAGTAATTGGAATTGCACTCCACAAACTTGCTTTGGTAATTTGTTTTAGACCTTCTGCGCCGCGTTGTACGAGAAACTTATCATCTTCTTGTACAGCAAGAACTTCAGGTTTGTCAGCAATAAAAGATTCGCTTAACTGTGTATAAAAACGTTTTCTGTTTCCAGATAAACCAAATCTAGAAATTGCACCAGCAGTTGTTTGTGGTCCTGTTTGATTAGACGCATACTTAACATAATCTAATCCGCCGTCTGTAACAGTATATGTTCCACGATACCCTGTAGGAGCAATACCGCTAACGATAATTGTCGATCCTGTTGGATAAGGTGCAACAGTTTGAGCCACAAAGGTTAATGTTGCTTCAACGCCTGTACCGTTTGCTGTTAATGTATTAAGTGTCGGAGTACCTGTTTGGCCATCAAACTCAACTTCGTTACTTGTAATGTCGCCATCTAAGTCAAAGATTGTAGGAGATGCTAATTTAGAAGAAGAACCAGAAGCGTTACCTGTAACACTACCAATTAAGTCTCCGTAGAAAGTTCCATCAAATCGTGAACTCCAAATACGTTGAAACTTTTTATCAACAGTACCAATGTCTGCGCCTAAGTTTACATCCGGTAAAATTGCACCTGATACTGTAACTGTATTTGTGTTATCTGTACCAAACGACACATCACCGTCGATACTTAAGCCACCTGTAATGTTAACAGTTCCGCCGAACTCCGCGTTACCGTCTGCTGTAATATTTCCAGATGCGTTAATGTCTCCGCCAACATCTAAGTCAGTTTGTGGATTAGTATTATTGATACCAACACGCTCTGAGCTATCAACACGGATAACAGTTCTAATAGAACCGTTGTTATTCATTCTAATGTCTAGGTTAGAACCAGATGTTTTGTGGAATAAAACACCTGCGGCGCCGTCAATACCTAAGTTTAATTGGTTGTCTTCACCTACGCTTAATCCGCTTGAGCTTCTAACGTTTAAAGGAAAGTTTGTATTACTTGTAGCGTCGCCTCTTAAGAAGTTACTAGCAGATACTGTAGTTGTTCCGACTAATAATGCGGCTGCTTTTTCTGCAACACCCCAATATGTGTTGTAGTCAGAGTGTAAATTAACACCTGCTTTAATACTTTGGAATCCAGTAATAACTGTTTTAGGAGTAAATGCTGTTTGACTAATAATACAAACACGCTCTCCGTTAATATAATTTGAAACTACAGGTTGTGCGTTGCTTAATGTATCTTCAATAAATTCTGGTTCTGCACCAGTTCTTGCACCTTCGCTAAATCTTGGACCTACTAAGATCCATCCTGAACCTGTATATAGATACAACTGTTGTGTATCAGTGTTTACCCATAAGTCGCCTGGTAAACTTGTTGCTAATTCAGGTTCAACATTACCTTTCTTTAAACCACCTGCACTAGACCAACTAGTACCATCATACACTTTAAGTTGGTTAACGCCGGAAGTGTTATCATACCATAGTTGTCCTTCTACAGGATTGTCTGGTGCGCTGTCGTTTGCAAAATTTTCTAGTAAATGTAAAAAGTTTTCAGCAATGATAGTGCCATAACCAGTAACGTTACGTCCTGGAAATTGCAAACTTGTAGCACTATTAATTGTGCTATCTTCAACAGTTAATGCTGGCTTGTCTAAATTTGTGGAATCAGTGTATCTAACTTGATATGACATAATTAAGCCTCATTAAAACCGGTTAAGCTCTGTACTCGAACTGTATAATCAATTTGAATTAAACGGTTCAATGACTTCTGTACAGGGTGAAAAATAACATGAGTTAGTAAACGACCTGTTCCTGTTGGGTCGTAACTTCTTAGACCTAGCTCGTCAAATACATAGTTACCGTCAGTATATGTAGCATTATCGAAAGCATCTTGATCTGACGGCTCACCGTAGTCTAGTAAGCAAGTGATTAAGATATCTGTATAGTTTGTACCGGTAACATGACGTGTTTCAATCTTATTTCTGGTAGGATCTAAGTTATTTGTGCTTCTGTCGTCAACTACTTTAGTATAAGTTTCATTATATAAACTAGCATTTGACCCAGTACTGTTAGGAGTTAGGTATGTAATAATACCTGTAGGGTCTACGCTAGTGCCGCCATTACCAAAAACCATTTCGTATATAAAGCCTTGGCCTGCATTTGCTAAACTTTCAGCCATTGCTATACTCATATTTTCGTAATGAATAGCATTTTTCTTATCAATAAAGACTTCTTTAGTACTAGGGTCATGTATCTTAATGTGCCCTTGTACTAAAAAGCCCGAATTTTCTTTTGGATTGTTTGTCATGTTAAAATCACCTGTATTCTATATTTATCGAGGTAAAATCGCTGTCTTTGCACGAACGAATTTTGCTTGATCCGTTTGAGCATCCACTAAACTTTCACCAGCGGCTGTCCACATTTGTCCAGTTTTCTTCTGGATAATAACTTTAGATCCCTTCATAGGAGGTTCAGTTAAGCGAACATACGCACCCACATTCTTGTTTACAGCAAACTCTGCTTCTAATTGCTTATCTCCGCTAGGACTATCTGGTCCTAAACTTTCGTCCCAAACAGTTATAGGAGTTTTACGTAATCTGCGGCCTGCTACAAATACTTCAATGTCCATACCTTCCCAGTATTCTAAAGGAATACTTGTGTAATCAGTTACGGTACCCGAACCTGAACCTACTGCATTTGCTATAAAGGATGTTCCAACAGTATTTGCTGTAGATCCAATACTCATATAATCAGTTGTTCCAACTGTTTTAATTGTATATCCTCTGCCTGGCTGTATGTCAGCAACACTAATTTCTTGTGTTTCTTTGTACCAACCGGTTTCAGTTGCTGGATTAGGCAATGGGCTAAACGGTAATAATACCTGTACATAGCGAATTGCTTCTGTAGCAACATAACTAGTTTCTGACACAGTTACAGAGCCAACTGTAAATGACGGATTAACAACTATTAAGTCGTACGCACCAACAACTTCAGGCAATGTAACAAATGTTAACTCAGTTGCACTAACATAAGTTGTTAAACACTTGTTACGTGCATGTGAACCAGTCATAGAACCTGTGCTTACCAATAACGAAGCAGGACTTCCGCCGCGCTCATCACTTATTGTAATATAGTATTCTTCTGTTACAGGATCCTGATCTGCTGTTAGAATGTAATAAGAAATTTCAGTGTCTATACCACCAAATGGTACGCCACTAAACGCTACTTCTTTACCTTCAAACAATCTATCTATTGTGCTTACAATGATTTCTCCTGCAGAATTAATTTCTGTAGCAGTAAATGTAGCAACTAACGATGGATCGCCAACAGTCACTTCAACGTTTTCTTTAAATCCAGTACCTGTAACTGTAACTGTTTGAGTTCCTAATGGGAACGCTGTGTTATTATTGAAACTATACTTAATATTGGTTACGCTCATGCCTAGACTATTTTCATAGACTGTGGTGCCCTGATTGTATCCGCCGGCAATTAATACTACTGTTTCTGTTTCATCTTTATACGGAACAGTTTGTTGCGTACTTGCATCTGTAACTTTAGTTCCAACAGCATGTACATCTGGTATACCTGTACCTAATGTACCCCTTCTTAGGTAACGCAATGTATTTCCTGTCTTCTCTAAGTACTCAATGCGCTCTTTATCAATGATAATAATACCAGATTGATTCTGACTACGCAATGGTTCTACTAAACCACTAGCATCTTCTACTACAATTTCTGTGTCGTAGTAGTTCAAAGGCTGTGCCAATGCTGTTGAAATATCATCATCTAAACGCTTGTAGAAAGTTCTGTTTAACATATCTTTAAAGATACGATATCCAAATGGTTTGCCTGTTGTAGTGTTACTACTAAAGACAATTACTTCTAAGATATCTGTTGATAATAGTGTTCTATTCTTATCAATTTGAATATAACCTAAATTATCTTCTAAGATATAATCAATCTCAGGTGTTAATAGTTCACCGTTTAGGGTTAACCATACATACTGAGCACCAACAGCAGGAGTTCTTAGTTGAACTCTACCAGCAAGCAACTGATTTAATCTGTAATAATCAACTGTTCCTGGTGTAACGGCTGTTTGAGTTGTGATATAGTCGTTGTTACGTTCAATATTTAAAATATCGTGATTGTTAAAAGTTGTAACAACAAATGTAGCACCTGCAGAATAAGAATCTAATAGACGTATTTGAACGCCAGTTGAGTCTTTCTCAATATAGTACTCTGCATTTTCTAAAATTACTAATGTAATTTTGTCTCCGATGGCTGCAACACCGCGCTTAATAGTTAGTTGATTGTTAGAAGACTTCCAAGTAAACTGTCTAGAGATAGATAACTCTTCTCCGTTTTTGTAAACTCTTATCTTATTAGCATCAATAGTGTTGATAGCATAGTCGATTGTACTAACTGTGTAAGTTCTAGAAGCACCAACAACATCAAAGTAAACAGTATCAACTGGTCTCAACACATGTCCGTTATGCTCTACAATAACATTATTGTCAAATGGCTCAACTGTTGCAGGAGTGTTTGTTAATGGGTACAATGCTTCTACACCGTCGTGTACTACTGTCTCGGAAACCACTCTACTTGTTGTATTAACAGTTCCTGTTAAAACAGTATAGTCAATAATTGATGTGTTTGCAGGTGCTGTTGCAAATCGAATACCGATATTACCCACTTCACTGTAAGTATCGTCTGTGATAAATGTCGTAACAGTAACCGATTCTCCGTTGACAGACGCTAATACTGTATAGTCGCTGTCCCAACGTGCAACTGTTATAAACTCTGTTGTGTTGCCGTCGCCGACAAATGAGTCTGAATCGAGCACGTTGTTACCGTTTTTACTCATCGATGTTACTACAACTTCTGTACCAAGAGGCAAGTTTGCTGGGAAAATAATTTTTTGAGTTGTAAAGTTTAATGTGTAATCAGTGTCTTGTTTTTGTAATTCCCCATTTACTTTTACAAAGGCGGCCTGCGTACTATTTGGTCTTTGACCTATAGCAAATTCATTCTCTGGCTCTGTTGTAATGTAATGACGAGTAACAATCATCGGAGCACCGTCTTCGACTAGATGGTAAACTGTGATAGCAACCGAATCAACTACTTGACCTGTTACAACTTCTTCTGGAGCATGGCTAGTTGTTGGTGTTACAAAGTTATCACCATCAATAATAATTTCTTCTGACAACAAACCTTTTGCTGTAGAATATGTAAAATCGCCGCCAGAAATTTCAGAATCTAAGTACTGCTTGTTAGGTCTGAAACTACCATCGCTAGTACTCTTACGGAAAATAATGTTGTCGCCGTCGTTCAAGTCAACTTCTGCTGGTATAACAACAGGCGTGTCTGTACTGCCGTCTCCGATGAAAGTATTCATCTGAGCATCTTCATTAGTGATTTCAGGAGCAGTATTTAAAGCATCTAAATTATCAGCAACTTCTGCAGACTTATTAGAAACTTGTAATTGCTTTGCTGTAAGCTCTGCTTGTAAATCGTTTAACTCGCCTGTTGCAACTGCAACGTCGGCGATTAACTGATCTCGTTGTGCTTCGTTTTCAATGATTAATGCTTCAATCAATAAACGATCCGGATCACCTGGAGGCAACGCATCTAGTTGAGCATTTAAATCGTCAATTACTGCCTCGGTGTCGATTAATTCTTGAGTCAACGCATCAACTTCTGCTTGTTTAGCATCAACTAGAGGCTGTATAACTGCTTCTTCATTCTGTAAAATAGTTAGTTCAGCAACAGATTGGTTATATGCTGTTTCGAGAGCAGTATATGAATCATAATTGATGTCGTCGATTCTGATACCGTTAACATAAATGTTAATTTGCTCACCGTCCTCCGGTATATACGGCAAGTTAAAAGAACGTGTTGTACCGTCAGATACAACTAAATGGTCAGTATATGTTTCGTCAAAGTCGTCCCAACCGGCAGTGAACCATGGTAGGCCATCCCATCCTGATCCGATTTCAAATCCTAGACCAGTAACTTCAACGCCACCGTAGTCGACACCTTGCATTAACTGTCCAAGGTCCTTACCTAATTGTCCTACTTTTGGACTGTAGTAATATTGAATT
>JACCEC010926972.1_pt1 | contig 14204 bp, 20 predicted proteins | sample 7450121 | NCBI WGS metagenome assembly JACCEC01 (sample SAMN15323455, study PRJNA562643) | freshwater metagenome | isolation source: river surface water | place: USA:Blue River Watershed | collected 2017-08-18 | reverse complement strand
GAAGCTTTCATTGCAGCTTCAAATTCTTCGCGCACTGCATCTTCATAGGCAGTCACTGATTCACTTTTACCCTCCAGCTCAGAGATATATTTGCGTTCGGCCATGTGGCGTTGAGCAATGCTGGCGATAAGGGCTTTACGATCGGCGAGTTGTTGTTCGAGCTTAGTCATATTGTTGGTTACATGGTTATTTTACCACATTTTCACACAAATGTACACATAAAAGTGAAAAAAAGTGATTATTTTTTCACTTTTATTCCCCGGTATGGGATATCCAGGGCCAGGGGGCCCGGCGGGCGGCCCTATCTTTTGAGCTTAAAAAACCTCACATTCTCAGATCGAAGCGTGACCAATCCTCTCTCAGCTACTGCAAATCAGTATCATCACTATATTCATCAGAGATGATCTCGCTGATTGTATTTGGATGAAAGGTCAGATGCGTCAAGACTGTTCTAAAGACTTCTGCATATTTTTCAATGCCAGAATCTGGATCAATCGAGATCTTCAATTCAGAATCATCATATCCTCCTTTGACAGTTATTTCAACGTTTTGATTTTTCATTTTTCTTTGTTAGTTTCTTTTTAGATTTTAGTTTTTTGATTTCAGCATGCAATTCATCACGTAAGCGATAGAGTGTAGGCAAAATAGATCTTGGATCCACGTCGCAAAAAATTCGGCCAGAATATTCCTTTTTACCAAAGGTCTCTATTCTGGCCTCATGCATTTGAATATATTTCTCAATTTGAGATAAATCGATTTGTGTCATTTCTAAATTAGTCACAACACCATTATACCCATTTTATTTCAAATGTAAATGATTATTTTTTACTTTTTGATCTCTTCTTGGGAGTTACTGTTGCAGCAACTTCTGCCTCAAGCTGTTCATTCTGGCGTTTTTCAATAATCTCATTGCGTTCATGCAATCGTTTAATAACGGTATCTGCATCCATCCAAATGTCCTTATCTTCGATCAAATGAGAAATTTCATCATCAGTTAGAAAGTCACTATAGATCTTGCGCAAGAGATATTCACTCCATTTGCGCTGATGAACAACGCTATGATACATTTCTCCACCTTTTCCACCTACACCGCCACTATAGTTGTGGAACAAAAAGGTGCTATGCTCATTAACAAGATATTCATCACCTGATAAAAAGATTAGGGTTGCTGCACTTGCACAGACACCAGCAACATTCATAACCAAATGAGCATTCGTTGTTTCAAGAGCCTGTAGCAATTGAACAGTTGTAAATAGATTTCCTCCCGGACTATTAATGTTAAATTTAATAATATCACTCTCGCGTGCATTGCTTATGATATGATACCATTCAATATATTCATCTGGATCACCGATCTCTCCGCAAAGATAAAATTCGATTAGATTGCCATAATCACCAATAAAGATATCTTTGCCCTTTGAAAGAAGTTCTTCGATAGGACTTTTCTTAGACATTGTTAATGGTTTTTGCTTTGCGTTGTTTAGCACGATTTGTTTTGTCATATTTTTATTTATTTGAATAGTATGTTTTTATGGTTTCATAGAGAGGCTTAATATAATTTTTTGTTTTTTCAATAAACAATAGTGGATTCGGATCATCATCAACTGCCATAATAATGACAATTTGATCAATCACTACTCCTGTTCGTTCTTCGAACATAATTGAATAGGCTGTTGCTTGTTGAAAATAAGAGCTAATATCTTCTTTTATCTTTCTTCTTCGTGTTGTTTTAAAATCAACAATGCTAAGCTTATTATCAAACTTAGCCACAAGATCAACACGACCGGCAGCTCGCAGCGCATCACTATAAAGTGGACACTCTTGTAATATTACTTCTGAGATATGCTCATCGAGTATTGGGCGTATGCTATTAAAAAGAGCACGAGTGTGAGGCATATCACTTTTGAGAAAATATTCTGATTCATTATTCAAATATCTCTCGGCAATGTTATGCATTGCTGTACCACGTGTGGCAGCATGATGACATATTTTTTCTGCTTCCTCAAAGCCAACACTCGCTTTCCAAGATTCTAGACTCTCATTTATCTTTGAACCTAAAATCGTTGTTATGCTTGAATAATGTTCACCGTTTGGTGTAACATATTTTCTACCTGTCTCTGGACTTTCAACAACATTTAAATCGTCATAGCCAATGTCTATTGGCGAATGTTTAAACCGATTCATTTGTTTCCTTTTGAAGAACCATTACGCTTATCTTTATTTCGATCACCTTTAGATTTTCCCATAATCTTAGAGAGTTTCAATAGTGTTTTTTCGACCTGATTGTTTTTTTACTTTATTAAGAACATCATTCCAACCCGAACCTGCGCGGCGTACAACGCTAACTACGCCGCCGCCGTCATAGCTTACACTTGGTGCAGCGAGACAACGTACCACAGTCTTTTCTGCACCACAGTGAGGACATGGTTGTTGTGTTGGAACATCGCGATCGGCTAGTCTTACGCTTTGTTCCCAACGCGTGTCACACGAGCTGCAATGATAATCATAGTTCATATTAAATCAATGTAGGAAATGCCTTTTTAACAAGAGCTTCTGTTAATTTTGGATAAAGATCAACTAGCTTTTTGTCCTTCATCGCAATAATAATCTTAGCATCAGCTGGATGGCAAGTCTCAAGTAACTTAATAAAGAGTACTTCACGCTTTACTGCACCAATTTGTTTTTTAGCACCCTTAACAAGATAACCCAAATCATAAATTGCTTTTTCAATATGTCTATATTGCAAGCCTGCGACTGGAGGTTGTTCACGATAAGGAGGAGCTCCTTCTGGCAATTCAAAAACTACGCTGCTTTTATAATTAGCTTGCAAAATAGTTTTGATTGCAAAGGTAGCATGCTTCTGCAAGATCTCTGCTCGATCATCAATATTTTTTGCTTCATTTACCATCGCGAAAACTTCGTGCGGCAATTTAACCTGATTATGTTGTGCTGTTTGTTCTTTCATTATTCTTTAATAAAAAATTCTTCGGCTGATCCAACAAGTTGATTGCACCGTTTGCTAATCAAATAGTTGAGAACCTTTGAATTTGTTTTTGTCTGTTTAGATTTATACTCATCTTTAATTGCTTCAGTGATATGTTGAGGTATGCAACTCAAATCAATCATATTTTTATTTCTGATGTAATTGCGATATGCATCAGCTGACAAAAATTCTTGAGGCTGTTTGGTTTGCGATTCACTCCACCATTTGTCAATATTAGCTGAACGAATTGGCGATTGACGAGAGCCAGATACAAACACATCATCATTTGACATAATGTTTGGCACACCATCGCTATCATCACCTCGTACAATATGTTCAAAGAGAACACGCTGAGGATTTTTTTCAACAATCTTTTTCTTAAGTGTTGGACTAAACTGCTCAACGTTTTTATATTTTTGCAATTGGGCAAAATCTTTATCAGAACTAATAATCATTACCTTTTCATTGCAACCAAATTCTTGAGTGCATTCAACAAGAGTAGCAATAATATCATCTGCTTCTGCGCCACGAACTTGCAAAACTGGATATGGCATAAACTCTTCAATCTCTGTTTTGACCATATTAATAATATTGAAAATTTCAGTCCAGTCAAGATCTGATTTTTCTCTTGATGTTTTACGAGATGCCTTATATTCTTTAAAGACATCTTTACGCCAACTATTACTATCACATGCAAGAATCATCTTGCCATATTCATCTCGATATTTTGCATTATACATTCTCAAGCTATTAAGAATCATATGACGAATAAGATTCTCATTTAGACTAGCCTTTGGCTGAGAAAAGATGGTTGCGATACTAATGCCTGAAAAATCAACTATTTGCATGATGAATGTATATTACCAAGTTTTTTGTGTTTTGTAAACTATTTTTTTAATTTTTTTACATGGCTGCGATGTATGCGCGCCTGAATAATGCCATTATAATAGCTATCGTCTAATAAGACTTCTCGATCCATTTGTTCTTTAAGCTCCAAATATCCCATTACACCAGCTGTTTCACACAGATGCAATATTTCTCGGCGAAAGCGACTGGATCCAAATTCTTCAACAAGTGCCTGGGTTTCTGCTGAACTGCCATAATAGGTTTTCCAGTCGCTTTCTTTAACGCTTCGACGTTTTCGAGTTTTGCCTTTTAATGGAGCTTTTGTTACTTTGCTCCAGAACTTTTTCTTGCCAATATATTTTTTGCCGTTATGTGTATCAGTCAAAAGATAGACAAATCCGAGATAATCACCTATCATTTCGCTTGTAAACTCTTCACCATTATAGATCCACATAATAGTTATCTATGTCTCTCAATAATCGTCAAGATCAACAATATCATCTTCAGTTATATCTGATCCACAAAATGGACAATAACGAGGCTCGTAACATTCTTCAAGATCATTATAAGTCTCGTTATCAAGCTCTTCTACATCTGCAGTCCAAAGATCATCGCTATCATCCCATGTTAGTTCATAAACTAATCGGCAACAACTGCATTTAAATTTTTCAACCATATTATGCTTCACATGTTTGGCAAGAAACAATGTTTCTTACAAGTTGTTGTGCTGGATTTGTACCACGTTGATAGTACAGACTCTTAATGCCATTTTCCCATGCAAAAATCATGAGCTCATTTACAATCTTTGGTTTGGTATCTGCCGAAATCATAAGATTCAAACTCTGACCTTGATCAATATATGGTTGACGTTGTGCTGCTTGAATAACAATTTCCTTTTGACTTATTTCTGCAAAGGTTTTAAACACAGCTTTTTCATGATCAGATAATTCTGTCAAGTGTTGTACACTGCCACCATGAACTAGAATATCTTTCCACGTTTCAGTTTTGTCAATGCCCTTTCGTTTAAGGCACTCTTTAAGATATGGATTTTTATAGGTGAATTTACCTTTTGCCAAATCTTTTACAAAATAGTTACTATTAAGTGGTTCAATACTTGGACTGACTTGACCGAGAATGAAAGAGGATGATGTTGTTGGTGCGATTGCTAATGTTGTTGTATTGCGACGGCCGTAACCTTGTAGCAATTCTGGTTCACCGAATAGTTTTGCTAATTCACCTGTTGCAACATCTGCTCGCTCACGAATCTTTTTCCAAATTTCAATATTACGTGCTTGAGCTTCAATACTTTCAAATGCAACATTGTTCTTTTGAAGATAACTGTGCCAACCAAGTACACCAACACCAAGTGCACGTTGACGAATTGCAAAATTACGAGGTGCACTCATGTGAGCCATGTTTTCTGTTTTATTAATAAACTCAGTCATGACTGCATCCAAGAAATAAACAAGTGTTTCAATTGCATCTGTTTCTGCAATTTCATCCCACATTTCAAGATTAAGACTACTCAAATTGCAAACAAAGCTTTCATCTTTATCTGAACTTAAGAAAATTTCAGAGCAAAGATTGCTTGCATAGATTCGCTTGCCTTTGTCCTTATAAACTTGAGGTGCAGCATTATTAACATTGTCGCTAAAGAACAAATATGGATAACCACTTTCAAAACGTTTTTTAATAACTTTGCCCCACAATGATCGTTTATCTTTGTCACCATCTTTCATCGCCTTCATCCATTCATCACTGACTGTAACACCAATGCTCATGTTTTGAATAGGATGACCTTCACTGCGAATTTTCAAAAACTCTTCAATATCTGGATGATCAATAGGCAAATATGCTGCAAAACTCCCACGACGTACGTTGCCTTGAGAGACAACATCCATAAGACTTTCATAAAGTTCCATGAAATGTACTGCACCAGTGCTTGTACCACCTTCACTAATTGGTGCACCGCGACCACGCAAAGCGCCAAAATATGCGCTCGTGCCACCGCCGTGTTTTGTCATCATTGCAACTTCTGCATATTTATTTCCAGCAATCTCTTCGAGACTATCAGCGATATAACTGCCAAAGCAACTAATAGGTAGACCGCGTTCACGACCAAAGTTACTCCAGATTGGACTGCTTAAAGAATAAAACCCTTTATAGAGATAATTCAAAAACTTATTTGCAAATCCAGAGATATTTAAAATTCTCTCTGCATGATTTGCAATATCATTCATTCTTCCCTCGGGAGTTTCGCCTTCAAGCAAATAACCTCGCTCTAAAAATTTGCGACTATCTGCATTCAACCAATATATTTGTTCATTCATAATGTATGTTATCTATGCTTTATTAAAACAAATCATCTTCACTAAAGCTTTGATTCTTCTTGCTATAGCCAGTATCTTTACTGTGGAAAAAGTCTGTCATATTATTGCCAAAAAGCTCTTCATCAAACCAAATAGTTGATTCAAGCATATTTGCATCAATTTCAAATGGAGACTTAAATCCAATTTGAGTCATGCTTTGATTAATACGATTTTTAATAAACTCTTTTAGGATTGGTGCACTTAGACCATTTTCCTGTATGCCATTGATCATCCAATCGACGATCTTGCTTTCAGCTTTAAATGCTTCATGAGCTTCAGCTGTAATACGTGCTTCAAGCTCTTCATCAAACAATTCAGGACATTCTTCACGAATTGTGTTAATAATTTTTGTACCAACAAGAGCATGAATATTTTCTTCATTACGTGTATATTTGACTTGTTGGTCAGTATCTTTAAGAACATTCTTAAATCGCGCAAACCAGTTAATAATATAAAACTGACTAAACAAACTTACATTCTCAACAAAAAGAGTAAAGAGAATAAGTGCATACAAATATTGTTTGCGCGAATCTTTATAAAATTTGTGGGTATATTTTCTCAAATATTTGACACGGCCTTGAATCCAATCTAGCTTGAGATTTTCTTCAAAAATATCTTCCATATCAAGCACACTAATCAGTCTTTCATATGCATTATTATGAATGACTTCAATATTAGCCATTACATAGCCAAGATCTTGTAGTGAAGGATGTGGTAGATTTTCACCGAGCTTTGCCCAAAAGGTTTTAACTGCAACTTCAATCTGACCAATTGCACTAAGAGTACGAACAATGATTTGTCTTTCTTGTTCGGTTAGTACTGTTTTAAATTGATGAACATCTGAACTAAAGTTAAATTCTTTGTCAGTCCAGAATCCATTGTGCATGCTTTCAATAAATTCTTCGGTCCATGGATAACGATTTGGTTTGCGACTTATTTGCTCTTCGAAAATAGTAGGTTGATTCATAGTTTTATATTATACTAATTTGTTTAATTTGTAAATGTTATTTTGAAACTTTTCGACGAATTAATTTTAATTCACCTGTTTTGCTATTACACAATACAATTGGTTTATTAGGATTTTTTGTTGCATATTCATGTATAGACCTTTGCTGTTCATGACTGCAGTCAAGTTCCTTTAACCATTCTTCTGTTGTTGCCTTGCGTTTATTCTCAAATCGTCTCCAAACTTGAGGCATAAGCTTAAACATTTTATATTTCTTTCGATCCATACCAAGCGGAATCGGATTGTCTGCTATTGCATCAGCTGACATACTTGGAGCATTATTTGAATCTCCCCCTGCAATTTCATCTTCCTTTATTTTCATCTAAACTATCTATAAAGATTCACACCTCAACTTTTACATAAGAGTCAAACATTTTGCAACATATAGATCGCTTGGTATATCAGGAAATTGATCATAATCAATATAATTATGATACATGAGAAACGTTTTTAAGGCTGGCCATTGTGTTTCTTTTAATTTAAAAAGACACATATTTGTTGCTGCCTCATAGTTAAAAACATTGTAAATGCAAATGAGATGATTACTAATGAGTCTTTCTTTCAATTCTCCCTTATCACTATATTGAGTAAATAACTTTTTAAGATATTTGAATCGATCAAGATCTTCATTAAACTCAGATATATTCAATATGCGAGGATTGTTATAATTTTGTGCAGCATATAGCGCAAAATTTTCATCAGTTAGTTCTTCTTCGTTTATTTTACTCACAGATCTTTATTTTAAGATTGTTACTACCAATCCTATATATTCTGTGGTATAGCATTTCAGGTATGCATAACTTATCACCGACATGCAATGCAAATGGCAAGCTATTATCCAATTGTAGCATCCATCCATCACCTTCGAGTATTGTAATTTCACGAGATTTTTTATCTCTGTGCCATACCATCTCGCTAGACTCAACATCATGTTTAAATATTCTTTCATAACAATTTTCACTTATTTTTTCATCATTATATGGTTTCATATTAATAAGAATTACGAATACATGCAGTTTGGTGTTTAAGTAAATTTGCTTTCGTTATTAGTTTACCGCAACAATTACACGCAACACGTTGTTTTTTAAGGCATGAATCTGAAATATTTTTTCTATGTGTGTCTGACTTGGGTTTATGATAATTTTCAGTAGAAGATTTTGGTTTGCTTTGTTTCCTTCTTATTTCGGCTGCCCAATCTGGATCATTATGGTATCTATCATTTCTAGCTTTATTTCCCTTTAAGTATGCTCCGTTTTCATTAGCAATTTTATTACCTTTTTTGGCAGCAATTAAGATAAGCTCTTCAACAATTTCTTCTTTACTCAATATTCCTAATAATCCTTTCCAAGCTAAATAATCTTCTTTTTTTCCATATTGTTCATAGAGTAATCTATGAGCCTCAGCATGATCCTCTACAGATAATTTGGTTAAATTATTTGGATCATCGTTTCCACCCATATGTTTAGGTATTATGTGGTGATTGTGGTAAATAGCCATGTTATTATTTATTAAAAATTATAATTCACCAGTAAAAGTTTTACCAAAAAAATGATCCTCCACCTTTAAGACCTAATTCTTTTGCATAATAAGGCAAACGACATGCCCAATAACCAGGTTTTGTTTTGTCCTTTTTAGTTGAACATTTATGTCTTGCTGCAAAACTTGCACGAGCTTCAGGATCATTTATTTTTGCATTTAAACCCGATGTATCACCAAACACAACCTTAATTATATTGCCTTTATCATTTTTAACAAAGACATAAAACTTTTTACGACCTCCTCGTTTTGGCTTATTAAGTTCTTGTGTTTCTTCACACAGCGGATGATCAAGGGGTACGAGCTCATCATTATAAACACCTAATTCCCCAATATCACTTTCAAGAATCATTTTTTCAAAGCTTGAAGTTTCAAGTTCGTCTATGCGTGTTTTTGCATATCTGAAAAGTTCATAATAACTTTCACTATGAGGCCTAAAAATATTTTCAGCAATAGGTATATTATGCTTGATATGAAATTCAAAGGCACTTTGAACATCAACTCTTTCTTGTAATATATTTGCTAATTTTTTCATTTTTTGGTTTACAAAGTTTTATGAATATGTATAATGGTGCATGCACCTCCCGCTGAATGAATATGAAGCGGGTAACTATGATCTTAATTTATATATACTTGCTAATAATATATTTAAAGTATACTATTCCAATTTAAGGTACCATAAACATTGCCTCCAGTAACTAGGTGTCGAACTGCCAAAGTATAGGTATCAGCTGTTCCACTGATTGTTCGACCTAATTGCTGTTCGAACGTATTTGGCAAATAAGCATTGATCAATGCGCTTGATTGATTACTACTCGCAAATATACCACTATCTTCAACAGTTCCACCACTCATTGAAGTTGCATTTATATTATATTCTAATACTCCTCCGCTGCCAGTATGCGTTGTCCAATCTCCTCCTGTTATAGTAGCATTACGAATGCATGCATATTCATAGGTACTTGAATTACCGCTGCCAATAATATGTATTTGTGATGGTAAAACTATAGCATCAGTATATCCACTTTTTAATCTAAGTGAAACAACTGGAGCCCATCCTGTTGCTACATCAACACTTGCAATTGCACCTGTTCGGGTTGCAGACCATTGTTTAGTGATTTGCTCATATCCACCTTCAGAGATTACGGTTGAGCAAATTTGCTTCATAGTTGTTGAACCGCTTGTGCCTGCTAAATTTTCAATTTCATAGCGAATAGGCAAGCAAGCAGTTGACATATATGTGGTTGTTCTAATATTATCATTATGAAATGTATGAGCAACAATTAAATGACCATCTACAACAAAGCCGCATCGTACATCACCTACACCCAACCATTCAATATCAATCCAAAATATTTGAGCTTTAGTAAAATCAATTGTACGCTTGCTATATCCAGATCCATCAAACTTATCACCATTCCATTCGCTTTGTGATACAGATAGTGTTGTATTAAGACTACGACTGCGAAGTTTTAAACTAACATCTTCTCCATTTGTTTCAAGAAATATGCCATCGTCATTTCCAAAATAACCTACTCGTTGACGAAGATTTGGTTTAAGAGATCCTAAACAAAAACTTGCAATAATTAGCAAACTTTTTCCAGGTTGATAAGGCATTACTCGACGAGTTTCACGAACTACTTTGCTGCCTGATTCATTTGTTACTGCCAACGCCATTGCGTTTTCGATTGACACATAAGTTGCAGATCCATTTGTGGCAGTCAATGTGTCCCACTTACCATTATCACTATAACGATATTGACTATCAAATATTGTGAATGGTGAACTTGTGCGTAATCGACCAAAGGCATCAGTTAAAGATCCTCCTGGTGTTAACTGATCAGCTAACATATGCACTTCATATCGTGCAGAGTCGTATGTTAATGTTTTGGAACTTGATAGATATTGAGTAGGCATATTTTTATTTTATTGGCATTTGCGAATTATTGCTGCTTCTTCATCACGACGACGTAATAGACCATCAAGACCTTTACCAGTCCACAATCGTTTCATTGAAACTATTTGATCTGCAATATATTTATAAAGTTCGCTATTGATCGGTTTAGTTGCAATAGCTTCTTTTATATTTTTCATTTCAAGTCGAGATGGACCCTTTGTACTGCCACCACGATTAAAGACAATTGATACTAGTGCACCAAATGCATCAGGATTTAACTTATCAGCTCCAGGAAAACTAGTCTTTGTTAATTTAATAAAACGCGGGAGCGTTCTTTCATTAAAGACTTCAACTGCACTTTCCCATGATATTGATATATTTTTTAGCTCAGAGATTTTTGCAGCTGCTGCTTTGCCCTTTAGACCAAGACAACCATGCAATCTTGCAAAAACTTTTACATCCAATTTATTTTTCCAATCACGAGCAAAGCTTTCTGCAGTATTATAACCAAGATCATAACCAATGCCGATTGTTACTCCGCTTTGTCCGCCTGGATATGTTGGACGTTGTAGTGCTTTATTATAATAGCTTTCTCCGCCAGTCTCATGTTTGATTATAAGATCATATGTTTTTTTGCTTATACCATATGTTCTTTTTTCAAGAAAGATCGGAGCAATGCTACCAGTTGATTCAACTGGTTTTTTAGTAAAGATATTGCTAATTTTAGTAAATAGTTGTTTAATCATAATCCTCTATTTGTGCTTTGTACCGCAGTTAGTGTATTGCGATTATTAATAATGCGACGTAGTAACTCTTGTGCTACGTCTGATATTTTTTGTAACATTGGTTTTTGTACACCACTGGTTGAACCATTTTCAAGTGAATTTGATGCCTTTAAAAATGCACTGATTTGATTTGATTGTACACCCAATGATGGTAGAACCTTTGTTAGTTTAGCCCTATCAGAAACAATATCTTCATTTACTCTTTGACTAAATGCTAGAGCTAATAAACCCTTTACGAATTTTGCAGCAGCTGCGGCATCAGTCTTAGACAATGATTGACCATTTGCAGCAATATCTAATAGTTGTAGCGCTTGATCACTTGTCATGCCAAGCGCTACACTCAATCGATCGATTGATTCATTTACTTTTTTTTTACACCATCCTCTTTCTTTTTCTCGAAAAGAGATGATAGTGCATCAGTGAATGATTTAGTATCTTTATATCTTCCAACGTTATCAAGCTTATTTGTTTTTGCTGCATCAGTGTCATGAATAAAGAAGCTTGCTTTTTCACCAATCATAAACATGCCAATTAGAATATTTTTATGTTTCTTACTAGTGTAAAGGTGTAACAAATCTTTAGTTTTATCAACCTTTGACACTGCATCAAATAGTTTAGTTCCAGCTTTTACACGATTAAATTGTTGTTTAGCAAGCATTTTAATTACGCTCTTTGGCATAACATAATCTTTCAATCCAGCTTCTTCAGGCTCAGTGACAGTTTTTGCTTCACTAAGTACTGACTCCTCTAGATTAAGATTTCTAAGAGCATTAAGCACGTTCTTTTCTCCTGAATAAAAATCTATTTCGGATGGTTTACGTTTGTTTACAATAAAGAAGCGGCCATCACGCTTTAACCATCCAACTGCATATTTACCCATTGGTTGTTCCCATCCTTTGAAGTCAAGATTAATTTTACTTGCCCATTTATAATAAGCCTTTTTAACTTCCGCGTCAGTCATGTTTATAAATCCGAGACTTTTGAGAGATCCGTTAAAATTTGCTTCTTTAAGATTTGAGGATTTCATAGTTTCATCCATGCGTTTGCCAAAGGTACTATGAACAAGATCATCTAGCTTTTTGTGAAACTCTGTCTCGTCATCTTTGCTGATACCCATATCTTCTTCATCAGATTCTTTTTCTTCTTCAACCTCTTCTTCATCATCTTTGCATGTTTCGCAGCATGCATCAAAGCCATAAGCTTCAAGTGCACATTCACATGCATCTTTAATTTTATCACGAGTTTCACTGATGCAATTCATCATATTCTCGTCAAGATCTTCTGATACATCTTGCAAGCCTTCCATGAGATTTTGACTCATAGTAATAATCTCATTAAGGCATGACATTGCATCTTCACATGCGTTTTCTGCATCCTCTTTTAACACTGTTGGTTTTAATATTGTTGATAATTTTTTCATAAACTTATTTATACTTTTTCGTTATTTGCCAAATTCGTGGCCTGCGATTCTTCGCATTTCTGCACTAAATTCTTCAAAACTTGGTTTGTTTTTGAAATATTTAATTGTGAGATTGTCTTTTTCTTTGCCTTTAATTCTCCAAAGATAACCAGCTGCTTTACGTTCTGGATCAGTTGTTTTTACTACACGTCGTTTATAAGCAGATTCCCATGATTCTTCATTAAGAGTTTCTTCAGTCATAGCTTTATGCTTTTTCCAAAGATCGGCATCAGCAGTTGTTCTTGTTTTACCACCAGTAATAAAGCTATTTACTCGAGCATAACCCCATTGTTGTTGATTTGCACCCGGTCGATGACCAGTTTTCCATGCTGCAAGACCACGATTATAAACCTGTTTCAATATACTAAAACTAATACCACTTGCTTGAGCTTTCTTTTTTAATGCAGCATCTGCATCCTCTTCAAGATCAGAAAACTTGTCATGATATGCTTTTGTATATTTGCTAGTCTTTGTCTGCTTAGAATCTCCGGGTGCAGGCTTATATGCATCTGGATCATCATCACTCATTTTCGTTTGTTTAGCAAACTGAGCTTTTCTTTTTTGTGCAGTTGATTTACTTAATCCAGTATAATATTTTTCAGATTCAACAAAACGTTTTGCGTCATCTAATGTTTGGCCAGGAGTATCTCGCTTATAGATGTTTGCTGCACGAGTTGTGCCATATTCAAGAACCTTTGATTCATCAAGACTTATTTGATTTAAGAAGAACTTTTTAATTTCTCCACTTGGACTCTTTGCACTAACAAAATTACTATGTCTTTCAACAATGACATAGCTTTGTGATTTAGCAATTATATGATCACCTACACAATATAGATCGCCCGCAATATAAGCTTCACGAACGTCATCAACATCTTTGTAGTTTGATTCTTTAACACCTAATCCACTTCGTACTGCATTATATAATGCTGTTGCCTCTTTAAAGCCCTTAGGCATGCCAAGCATAAAATTATCAATATCACCGGCAACTGCAGCAGCCTTTAATTTGCTGCTGCTCATGCCATCAACACCTTCACTATCAGGATCTCTTTCACCTGCGCTCTTTACTTCAATAGTTTTAAAGTCATAAAACCCATGAGCACCTGTTTTACCATTATAATCAGACAATAATTTTTTGAAATCAGCGATACGATCTCCACCAACTACAAATACAAATCGGTTATAACCTTCGTCGTGTGCAGCTGTTGCAATTTGCAATGCATTTTTGATGCTTTTATTTGAGACAAAGTGTCGAGCAAATTCGGGAAACATCTTTCTCAAAAACTTAATCTTGGTATCATAATCAAGAGGATTCTTTTTATT
>JACCEC012107141.1_pt1 | contig 14206 bp, 10 predicted proteins | sample 7450121 | NCBI WGS metagenome assembly JACCEC01 (sample SAMN15323455, study PRJNA562643) | freshwater metagenome | isolation source: river surface water | place: USA:Blue River Watershed | collected 2017-08-18 | reverse complement strand
CCTTGGACGGAGCCCAGCCGGTTCACTCCCCCGCCTAGAAACCTCGGGTCGAACCCAAACCTTTCGACCGCAGATTTTTCAAACGGACCGAGAACCCGCTGGGCTACGAGCCAGGGATTGATGAAGTACGCTAGGTAAAGGCACAAACAACAAACAAAACATGATCCATTCAGCTCATAGCCAAGTCGGCTCAACAACCATCCAGTTCGAAACAGGTAAAATCGCGAAACTCGCCGACGGCGCTGTGACCGTGCAGTGCGGCGAAACCATCGTGATGGTCTCGGCCGTTTCAGCGACGAAAATCAAAGAAGGACAAGACTTTTTCCCGCTCACGGTGGACTACCGCGAAAAGGCAGCCGCAGTCGGTAAGTTTCCCGGCGGGTATTTTCGGCGTGAAGGACGCCCCAGCGAAAAAGAAATCCTCACCGCGCGCATGACGGACCGCCCTCTGCGCCCGCTATTTCCAAAAGGCTATCTTTACGACACGCAAATCATCTCGATCCTGCTAAGCGCTGACGGGGAAAACGACCCCGATATGCTTTCCATCAATGGTGCGTCCGCAGCCCTCATGGTCTCAGATATTCCGTTCGCAGGTCCCGTGGGCGCGGTGCGCGTTGGAAGAGTCCGCGGCGAGTTCATCGCCAACCCGACGCACTCACAGCGCGCCGAAAGCGATCTTGATTTGGTCTACGTGGGCACCCGCGACGAAGTCATCATGATTGAAGGCGAAGCGAATGAGATCCCTGAAGCGGATTTCATCAAGGCGCTTGAATTCGCTCACATCCATGCTCGCGCTCTGGTTGATGCTCAAGTCCAACTGGCAGCCGCGGTGAACAAACCCAAGCGTGAGGTCCCGCTCATGCTGGTGCGTGAAGACCTGCTCGAAGTTGCGTACGCAGTCGCGGGGGACCGGATTGCATCCGCCATCTACCTGCCGAGCAAAGTCGCGCGCGGGAAGGCCGTTGACGCACTCAAAGATGAGGTTGCTCAGGCGGTCAAATCCAAATTTCCAGAGGCCACCGGATTCGAGGTCAGCCAGGCATTTGACTACCTGCAGAAAAAGGCATTCAGGATCTCCATTCTCGACAAAAACGTGCGTTGTGACGGCCGCAAGCTCAACGAACTCAGAAAGCTTTCGGGTGAGACTGGTCTCCTCCCGCGCTCACACGGCTCCGCGCTGTTCGCACGCGGCGAAACCCAGGCGCTCGCCCTCGCAACCCTCGCAACAACCGGCGAGGCTCAGGACCTCGACGGCTATACCGGAGGCGTAACCAGCAAGCGCTTCATTCTCCATTACAACTTCCCTCCCTTCTCCGTTGGCGAGACGGGCCGCACGGGAAGCCCGGGCCGCCGTGAAATCGGTCATGGCGCACTCGCGGAACGCTCACTCGCTCCTGTGATTCCGTCAGAGGCGGACTTCCCCTACGCGATCCGTGTTTCCTCCGAAATCATGGAATCCAACGGCTCCACATCAATGGCCAGCGTGTGCGGCGGATGCCTTGCGCTCATGGACGCCGGCGTTCCAATCAAGAGCCCCGTTGCAGGGATCTCGGTTGGCTTGGTGACGGAGTTCGACGGTGCGCACCTGAAGCGCTACTCCATGCTCTCCGACATCATCGGAAGCGAAGACCACTTCGGCGACATGGACTTCAAAATCTGCGGCACAAACTCGGGCATCACGGGGTTCCAGTTGGACCTCAAACTGCCAGGCGTTTCACACCAGATCATGTGCGAGGGCATCCATGAGGCCAAAAGACTGCGCACCCAGATTCTGGAGTTCATGAATGGCGTTCTTGCAGCTCCACGCAGCGATCTCTCCAAGTACGCTCCCCGCATCGAGACCATCAAGATCCCTGTGGACAAGATCGGGCAACTCATCGGACCCGGTGGTAAGAACATCAAGAGCATCGTGGCCGAAACCGGCTGCGAAGTGAACATTGATGACGACGGCACGGTGCACATTTACTCCAACAATCCTGAAGGCATGGCTCGCGCCCGCCAGATCATCAGCGGGATGACCGCCGAAATTGAGGTCGGGCAGATCTACCAAGGACGCGTGGTGTCGATAAAGGACTTCGGAGCCTTTGTTGAAGTGTTGCCTGGCAAGGATGGCCTTTGCCACATCTCGGAGCTTGCGGAAACCCGGGTGAACAAAACCGAGGACGTCGTGAAAGTCGGCGAAGTGATCTGGGTCAAATGCATCGGAGTCGATGATAAAGGCCGCGTGAAACTCTCCCGGAAGGCGGCGATGCGCGAGAGGGATCAGGCGGCAGCAACCCCTAACGCTTAAAAGGGCTTCGCGAGTCGAAGTTGAAATTCATAGGGCTGCTCCAGCGATGGGGCGGCCCTAATTTTTACACTTGTGCTGGGTCTTACCAAGGGACCACGCTATGGAGGTTTCTCACCAACACTCACCCATCCCAAACAACAATTCATGATCACTCCCCAGAACATTCCACTGACCCGCCGCGAACTCATTAAGAATTCCTCACTCGCAGGGGCCGGCATGCTCGCGTTTCCCTACGTCATGCGCGGGCAAGCCAACAACGATAATTCGCTGATTCGAGTCGGCCTGATCGGGTGCGGCGGCCGCGGATCAGGAGCTGCGGATCAAACCCTCAGCGTGCAGGGGTCAAACGTAAAACTCACCGCAATTGCCGATGCTTTTGAGAGTAAAGTTGAAAAAACAGTCCAAGGGCTCAAGTCCAAGCACTCGGACAAGGTTGACCTTCCGCCAGAGCGCTGCTTTCACGGTCTTGACGCATACACCAAGGTTTTTGAGCATTGCGACTTGGTGATTTTGGCAACGCCTCCGGGATTCCGTCCCCAGCACTTCGCCGCAGCGGTAAATGCTGGGAAACATGTTTTCATGGAAAAACCCGTCTGCGTCGACGCAGTGGGCGCAAAAAGGGTTCTCGAAGCAGCAAAGGAAGCAGACAAGAAGGGCCTCAAAGTGGTGGTCGGACTCCAGCGGCATTACGATGAAAAGTACCGCGAGACCGCAAAGCGCGTTCACGACGGAATGATCGGCGAGATCATTCAAGCAAACGTGTACTGGAATGGAGCGGGAATCTGGTGGCGCAAGCCCGAGGAAGGAATGACGCCGATGATGGCTCAAATCCACAACTGGTACCACTTCGCCTACCTGAGCGGGGATCACATCTGCGAACAGCATGTCCACAATCTGGACGTAGCCAACTGGTTCTTGGGACAAACACCCGTGAGCGCCTTTGGCGTGGGCGGACGCCAGATGCGCAATCTTGAGCAACCCAGTGAAATCTTCGATCACTTCGGCATTAACTACATCTACCCGAGCGGCGCATCTGTTGCCAGCCAGTGCCGCCAGTACCCGGGACAAGGCCGCGTTGCAGAGGATTTCCGCGGCACAAAGGGAATTTGCGAGGTCGGAAAAATCACTGACTACAAAGGCAACATTATCTGGAAATACGATCTCAAGCCCGCGAACCCCTACCAGGTGGAGCACGATGAACTTCACAATTTCATCCGCAAAAACATCGCCCATAACGACGCCTATTATGGAGCGACCAGCAGCTTCACGGCCGCACTCGGACGTTACGCCGCGTACACCGGCAAGGAATTGAAGTGGGACGCTATCCTTGCGCTCAACGACAGCCAGACGCCCGATCACATCGACGCCAACCCGGTGCCGCCGGTCAAGGCCAATGCCGACGGCTCCTACACCCTTCCAAACCCACGGGATTACAAGATCACCGGTTCGTAGGTTGATTACGGCGCCTTTGAAGTAGGGTCAACGCGAGGGTGCCCAAGAACAAAACAGCGCACCATTCGCGCATCTTAAAATTCCTTGCAATGCCGCACGCATCAGCGCGCGCTTCCTCACCGAGGCGCGCGCTTTTTGTTTTCTGCGATCCCTCAAGCGCTCAAACAAACTCCAAAAATCCGAACCGCTCTGGGATATGAAACTGCGCGAAACCCGTCGGGGACCACGCGCTCAATTCCCGAGGCAAGCCCTCCGGACGGTCAATCCGCGTGAAGTTCACACGCCAACGATCGCCGGCAACCGGCGGCCTCTCGCTGATGCTTGCGAACGGAATCGCCCACTCCGCCGCCCACCCGCCATCGACCGCTCCAGCCAGCGTCTGAAGGCCCGCACAGCGCCAGCGGAAATCCTTGCGATACCCGCTGCGAATCTTCCGTACGCACAAATCGAGCACCGCATTGTTTGGATTCACCTCAAATTCGAAATAAGCTCCAAGGTCGCCGACTGGGTCGAGGAACACCTCCACAACCTCCTCTTTATACAACGGCGCATCACGCTCGCGCAGAGTCGCCCAGGGACGCGAATCTTCGGCGAAGAAAAACAACCGCAGGTGTTCCGCATCCCAGCCTGCCTTCACCTGGGTGCCCTGCCTGGGCTTCAAACCGTTTTCCGCAAGCTGCAACTCCGCGCATTCGATCCCGTCCCACGGGGCACTATTCCTGTCGAGACTCACTTCACCAAACGTGTGCCTCACACACCGAAGACGCGGGAGTTCGCCACGCATTCCACGTTACTGCATGTCCTCAAAAACACCCGCCACATGCATCGCCGCCACCACTGCGAAGCCGACCGAGAGGACCGTTGTCACAATTGAGGCTGCGAGCCACAAGTTCAAACCGCTCTCGGCGGGGGCGAAGGCGCCGTCCGCGTGTCGGGGCAGCGGAAAAGATCCGGGCGCAGGGAAAGATTCATCCACCTCGTAAACAGCCGCTCCTGCCTCCTCCTGAGACTCTGCGGGCGACTCCTCCGAAACCGGAACTTCTTCCTCAACCACGTAAACAACCTCTACATTCCCCATGCGAATCCGCATGCCATTTTCCATCTGATAAGCAGTCCCGGGTTCAATCGGATAGTCGTTAATAAAAGTGCTTTCATTCCCGGCAAGATCCGCGACGACGTAACCGGTGACATCGAGAGTGATCTGGACATGCGCTGCAGCGACCGAATCATCTGGAACAATGATCACGCAATCCATCCCGCTCCCAAGAATCACCGTTGAGAGCGACAATTCATACGCGGTGGAGGTTCCATCCGACTGATTAACGACGAGCTGTTGCATGGTCTCGGGGAGAGATTTGAGTTGTCAGGAGAGCGCAAACGATCGCCGCGCCAACTACCTCCCACTGTCTATTAGTTCGGCGAATTGTTCAAAGAAATAACTCGCGTCATTCGGTCCCGGGGCAGCCTCAGGGTGATACTGCACGCTGAACACAGGGAGAGATTTGTGGCGCATTCCCTCGACAGTTTGGTCGTTCAAGTTGATGTGGGTGACTTCCACTTCACTCGGCAATGAATCGGCATCGACGGCGAAACCATGATTCTGCGAGGTAATCGACACCTTCCCCGTGCGCAGATCTTTCACGGGCTGGTTACCGCCACGGTGCCCGAACTTGAGTTTAAAAGTCTTTCCACCAAACGCGTATGCAAGCATCTGGTGCCCGAGGCAAATCCCAAAAACAGGAACTTTGCCGACAAGCTTGCCGCTGTTCTCGTGCACGTAGGTCAGCGCTGAAGGATCCCCGGGACCGTTCGAAAGAAACACTCCATCTGGCTTGAGCGCGAGCACGTCCTCCGCGCTGTGGTGAGCCGGCACCACATGAACCGCGAACCCTTCCTGGCGAAGGCGCCGCAGGATGTTCAGCTTGATTCCGAAGTCGTAGGCGACAATCCGCCGTTTGACGGGCGGGAGTGGCATGAATCCCTGCAACCTCTCATCAACCTCCGCACCCGCAGTTCCCGAGGTTGTCCATGCACGGGAGGCTGTGCGATCCGGGTCCCAGTCGTAAGGTGATCCCGCCGTCACCTCGCGCACAAAGTCCTGTCCGACGACTCCAACCCCCCGCTGCGCGAGTCGAACCGCCTCAGCTTCACTACCGACTTCGGATGTCACACACCCCCGCATTGCCCCCTTGTCCCGCAGATGCCGGGTCAGCGCCCTCGTGTCAACTCCTTCGATCCCAGGAATTTTCCAGCGTTTCAAGTAGTCGCCCAGGGACTCCTCCGCGCGCCAACTGCTGGCAACGGGGCTGAGCTGCTCCACCACGAACCCCCGAACGTGCGGCCCCGTGCTCTCCTCGTCCAATGCATTCACACCGTAATTGCCAATCTCCGGATACGTCATGGAGACAATCTGTCCGCGATACGAGGGGTCGGTAAGAACCTCCTGGTAACCAGACATTGAGGTGTTGAAGCAAACCTCGCCCAAAGCTGTTCCAATGTGACCAAAAGACTTTCCGACAAAGCTCCTCCCATCTTCCAAGGCTAGAATCGTGCGCATTGAATTAAAAAGAATGCGGTTCTGAGCGGAGCTTTCGAGCAAATTTCTCGGATTTGGATGAGTTTATTGGAACTTTTACTACAATTAGGACTTGCCTCCCAAGCCGCGACATCCCTTTAGTCCCGGCCGGCTGGTGCACTCCGAAGAATCATTTGCTTTCCACCAAGCAAACCTTCATTCAAACACCCCTGCAGCCCTTTGACCCGCACCCAATCAAGCCGCGAGAACTCAGTCTGCATCGCATTCTAGCCATGGATTCCATCATTCCACCAGATTCCGCTCCCGAACAAAGTCCAGACCCCCAAGCCCTCCCCAGAGAGAGCACTACTGCCTCAGGTCTAATACCGCATCCTCAGAGCCCCGTTCTTACGCCACCCCCTAAAGAGGAGTCCAACGAGACGGGGCAACCCGTGCAGGGACATGCGCGCGAACACTCCGACCTGATCCAAGGCCCCGAGGATCCGCACTCTGACTCGCAGGAGACCGCTCCCAATGAATCAGATCCGAGCGGCCCGGAGTCGTTCACCGAAACGCCCGACCCAGGATCGATCGAAGAATTCGCTTTGCGCGCTCAAAAGGAAAGACTTCCGGCTGACGATGAAACGCGGGCGGGAACTCTACTAAGCGAACTGCTGCTGGGCGGCCGGAGTGATGTTGCGCGGGCTGTGGCGTGCATTCCCCGTCTGCCTTGGACAGTCGTGACCCATGCTGCCACAAAGGCGTGGCCGGAGATGAAAGCCACCCTCCGCACCCAGATGCTCGCGGGTTTGGCCAAGAGCCAGGGCGAGGCCGCCGCACGCATTCGCCTGAGCCTCGCACGAGGGTTATTCAAAATCGATCAGGCGGCAGCCCTCAAACTAATTATCCTGACCGTCAAGTCGATGAGGGACCGCGCGAGCGGCCTTTTGAGCGGCAGGGGAGCGGCGCACTTTGCCGGCGTGCTGATCGGTCGCGGTAAGGCGTGGATTCTGCAGGTTCCCACCGAATCCCTGAAGCCTGCTGAAGTTGATTTGCTGGTTCAAGCCGCTCTGCATGGTGCATTCCACGCGCCCCAGCCACCCCTGACCCAAATCCACACAATCAAATGGGCAGAATCCCTCGGCGGCCTGCAAAAACTCCCCGAACCGCTCGAACAGCTCATCCTCAATTCAATCAGCCGATGGAGCAGCAAATGGCAGGGCGTCCTCAAAAGAGAAATCAAGGACCTGCCAGACAAGTGGCTGGGATCGCTCAAACAACACACCTCTGCCGACAAATCCACCGGAGCGGAGCCTTCAGAAAGTCCAGCCGAAGACGGAACGGACCCGCGTGCAGAGGAATCATCTTCAACAAAAAACCGCAAGCAGAGGCATCCTGTCCGCAAAGATAACGACTCAAATAACGAGCTTGCGTCAGAGGAGGATTCAAAGAGCAGGGATGAGGACGAGGATTCCCCGGAACAGGGAGATTCAAGCGAAGTCGACTCGCCCGAATCTGAATCCGAAGCGCCGAGGCAGCACTCGAGGGGGGAACGTCCGGTGTATGTTTCCAAGACTATCCCCCCGAGTAGGTCTACTTTGTACAATTCCAACGAGCACGCCATTGAGCCTGGAGCCCGCCATGAAAACCAAGGCGCTCATTCACAGAGACGGGGAAATTCCGGGGCGCCGTTCAATTTGCACGAAACGCTCAGGCAGATTGAGTCTTACGCCAGCGGCTTGCGCGCTGAGCTCGCAGCCGCGCAGAAACAGCTTCGAAATGCGGAGGAAAGTCAGAAACGCGCACGTCGCACTGAAAAAATAGCGCCTGCGCCGATTCCAGGTTCACCCTCAGTCGATGAACTCAACCGACTCAACCAGCAGCTGGAATTCCGAAACGCAGAGCTGATGGCCCGAATCGAGGAAATGACTCTCGATAGCGAAGAAAGAGCCACCAGTCGTGGACTAGCTGCGGTGGAGCCCATTGAACCGGGAGCGTCCGAGCAGCTGAAGACGTTGCTGGCATTTAAACTGCAGGAGGACTTTGAGGACTTCCACGCTCTGCAACAGCAAGCGAAGGACATTGTCGTGCAGCAACACTACAAAACGGTGATCCAACACGTTTTCGAGGTCTTGCAAGCCGAGGGCATCCCCCTGACCCTGCCCAAGTAGCCCATCCAACGGCCTGGCCTAAACGAATACCACCGGTGTCACACACCCACCATGGGCGTGGTGCCAGGGGGGAGAATTGAACTCCCGACCAAGGGCTTATGAGTCCCCTGCTCTACCTCTGAGCTACCCTGGCCCGAAAGAGGGTGGGAACCGTAAGGGAACTGCCCAACCGGTTGCAAGCCGAGAAGCGTTCACGCGGGAACTCCTCTCCACACTGGTTCCACCAGCGCGGGCGAATCTTTGGCCTCAAATCAGAACTCGACGAGGCCTCCACCCTCCTGTTGAACGGCTGTGTGACTCACAAACTCCCATCCCAAGCCCTCCTCGGAATCCTGGTGGCAGCCGTCTTCGGACCGGCTCTTCCAGCCGCCGCTGCACCACCGCAGCCTACCGCGCCGGTTTACGAAACCCGGACCGAACACGACCCAAACGGCATCGGCAAGTTTTACATGGGACGCGAAATCGCCCATGTGATGGGACATCAAGCCGCCGGTTGGCTAGAGCGCCCCGACAGGGAGGCCGAGGAGCGCACCGACCTGCTTATCGACGCGATGCAGCTCAAGGCCGGCGAGACCGTGGCCGACATCGGGGCAGGCTCAGGTTATTTCTGCTGGCGCATGTCCAAGTTGGTGGGCCCGCAGGGCAAAATCCTCGGAGTCGACATCCAACAGGAAATGCTCGACCTGCTTCAGCGCAACATGACAAAGCGACAGATCACAAACGTCACTTCGGTCCTCGGCACCACGAGCGACCCAAAGTTGCCGGCTTCAAGCGTCGACACAATTCTGATGGTCGACGTGTACCACGAGTTTGACCAACCGTATGAAATGCTGGTTGGAATGCAGCGCGCGCTCAAACCCGGAGGCCGAATCGTGCTCGTGGAATTTCGAGCCGAAGACCCCGCGGTCAATATCAAGCGCGTCCACAAAATGAGTCAGGAGCAGGCGAAAAAAGAATTCGCTGCAGTTCCCGGCTTCACGTGGGAGCGCACCATCGACGTGCTCCCGCAGCAGCACATCCTTATCTTCAGAAAAAACTCAGCACCAAAGTAACCTCCCCGCACCACCCACCCTTGTTTTCATGGCTCCCCGACTCGCCGCAAACCGCTTCACCTGGTCCAAACGCACACCCACTGCAACCGCAGAAACATGGTTCGCGACCCTCTTTGATCTTGGGCCCGAACGCCTGATGATCACGGAAACCGTGGGCTCAAAATCCGCAAAAGTGCAGGCGCACGGCCTCAGTTCATCCGAGGCCCACAAGCTACGCTCCATTCACGGAGGCAGCGTGAGCGAAGCCAAATGGCTCACCGCGCAAAACCCGCCCCAGCGCGCGCCGATCCGAGTCCGTGGAAAGCTGTCAGTGGTCAGCACTGCGCTTGAAAAAGACAAGGAAACAAAGGCGGGCCGGGCGCCCGCCATCTGGATTCCTGCGGGCATGGCGTTTGGCACTGGAGAACACGCCACAACCGCGATGTGCCTTCGCCATCTGGCCGACATCGCGTCGCTGCACCGGGATTCTGAATGGAGTTTCCTCGATCTGGGGACCGGTTCGGGAATTTTAGCAATGGCCGCCCGGCTTCTCGGTGCGACGCAAGTTTTGGGAACGGACTTTGATCCGCACGCAATCCGCACCGCCAAAGAAAACGCATCGAACAATTCGATTCGGAACATCAAATTCCTGCGTTCGGATGTGTTGCGATGGAAGCCCGAGCAGACCTGGGAAGTGGTCGCTTCAAACCTCTTCAGCGGCGTGCTCATCGACGCTGCCCGGGTCATCGCCAGCGCCGTTGCACCCGACGGGCATCTCATCCTTTCCGGGGTGCTCAGGGAGCAAGAGACCGATGTGCTCGGCGCCTTCAGGCACAAAAAACTTCGCGTGCTTAAAGTAACACGCAAAGGCAAATGGATCAGCGCGCTTCTGAAACGCCCGCGCGCCTCAGGCGCACGGCGTTGAGCACAACGCTCAACGAGGAAAGAGCCATCGCCGCCGAGGCGACCACCGGGCCCGGAGCCCAAGGGATCAACCACTCCAGCGCGCCCGAAGCGAATGGCAGCGCCAGGAGGTTGTAGCCGAAAGCGAACGCCAAGTTCTGACGAATCACAGCAATTGTCCTTCCTGAAATCTCAAGCGCCGCAAGCAACGTCCCCAAATTCGCGCGCATCAAGGTCACCGCGGCGGTTTCACGCGCTACCGCTGTGCCCTCCGCCATCGCGATTCCTACATCAGCCTGAGCCAACGCCGGTGCGTCATTGATCCCGTCTCCCACCATCGCGACCAATCCACCGCCCTTGGCAACACGCCCGCTGCCCCCGGCACTACGCAGTTCCCTCTGAAGCCGAACGACGGCCTCCCGCTTGCCATCCGGCAGCACGCCCCACGCCACCTCATCGAACTTCAGTGAAGCAGCAACCTCCCGCGCTCGCCCCTCCTCGTCGCCGGTCAACAGCACCAGCTTCAAGCCGCGCTCCCGCAGCCGAGCAAGCACGGAAAAGGCCTCCGGACGGATCCTGTCCGAAACCCGGAACCATCCGGCAAACTCACCGTCCACAGCTACCCAAAAGCGCCCCGCTGCACCTTGCTTGCCATCATCGGGCAGATCGACTCCCTCGGAGCGCATCCACTCCAAGCTTCCGGCGATAACCTCACTTCCCTCCACAATACCCCGCACGCCGCGCCCCGGCACGGATTGAACAGAGGACACCTTGGGCAGGGGCAACCCCCGCTCATTCGCCGCACGCACAACAGCGGCTGCAACCGGATGCTGCATGCGGGCCTCCAAGGCGGCCAGCGTCGCAATCAAACGCCCGCCAAAACGCCTGTGCTCCCACCACTCGACCACCTCGACAACTCCGCGCGTCAAGGTGCCGGTCTTGTCAAAAATCACAGTCCCCACCGATGCGAGTTGTTCCAGCGCAGCACCATTTCGAAAAAGGACCCCGTTCAACGCCGCACTCCCAGTTCCTGCCAACACCGCCACCGGTGTCGCCAAGCCCAGCGCACAGGGGCAGGCCACCACCAGCACCGAAAGACCATGCCACAACGCGTCGCGCCATGTGAGTTCTATTGGCCCGCTTAAAAGCCAGCACAACACCGTAGCAGCCGAACCCGCAAGAACCCCCCACGCAAACCATCCCGAAACGCGGTCGGCAATCCGCTGAATCGAAGGCTTGCCCATTTGAGCTTCGCGCACGATCCGAATGATTTCCCTCAAATACGCATCGCGCCCCTCCCGTGAAACGGTGACCACAATTCCACCGCTGCCATTCACGGTTCCTCCCACCACCGGATCTCCCGACCCGCGCCAAACCGGCACGGGCTCGCCGGTCACCCAACTCTCGTCCACAAACGACTCACCCTCGCAAACCACACCGTCGACAGGAATGCGTTCCCCTGGAGGAACGACAACCTGCATACCGACCCTCACATCGGACAGCGCAACCTCCCGCGCCTGCAAACCCTCGCGAACTCGCACCGTCTGAGGCTGCATGGAAACCAGTCCGTGCAACCACTCCCAAGCCTTCGCCCTCGTCCTCTGCTCCAACCACCTGCCCAAAAGAGCAAACGTAATGATCCCGGCTCCCGCCTCAAAAAAACCAGAATCCATCCGCATCGAAGCAGATCCGGCAACAGCCTCACCACCACTGATCGCCCCATCAACGCAGACAGCGAGACTTCCCAACCAGGCGGACAATGACCCGAGTCCCACCAGGAAATCCATGTCAGGCGCGCGCCGACGCACTGCAGCAACCGCTCCGACTAAAATGGGCCTGCCCGCCCAGAGCACCACAAGACCGGAGACAAGCGCCTCAGCGATCCATAACCCGCCAACCGTCGCCTCGTCAGGATGAGCCCCAAAAAAATGCTCACCCATTGCAATAATGGCGAGAGGCAGGAACCCGGCCAGCGCCAAAAGCCAGCGCCATCCCGACCCTTCATCACTTCCAACAATCGATCCATCACCGGATGCGACGGAAGAATCCTCCGCGTCGGCCACTGCAAAACCCGCACCCTCCACGGCAGCACGCACACGTTGCCGCAGAACATTCTCCGTAATCTCCTCGCCAGTCGCCTCCACCAAAGCGCGAGCATCAACAAAACTCACCGAAACGCTCCGCACGCCGGCAATTCCAGAGAGCACGCCCTCCAAACGAGACGCACAACCCGCGCAATGCACTCCTGAAATGCGAAACTCGATCTTCACTTTGAAAAACAATGAACCGACTGTGAGACAACCGCCAAAAGCGAGGCGGAAACGCTGATTAAAATCGGTCAGTCACATTTGACAACCGTCATGCCAATCGGCGCGAGGGACGCAAGCGCCAGCTTGAAATGCTGAAGCGCGAAAGGGATTCCCACGATGGTCAACGCCAGCCCCGCCGCGAGGGTGAGATGCACGAGCGCCAGATGCCACCCTGCAAAAACCAGCCAGATCACATTCCCAATAATGCCCAACACGCCCGTCCCGATGTCATCCCGACCGGTCACCGACCGGCGATCCACGAGTCGGCGCCCGAAGGGCCAGCAAGAGAAAGTCCCCAGCATGAAACACGCGCGGGTCCACGGCAGACCAATGATGGTCACCGCCATCAAAACACCCACCACGTACCACCAGATGCAGGAAATCGCGCCTCCGAGCACGAACCAGAGCAAGTTTCCGAGCGTCCTCATCCAAAAAACATTGCACAAGGCCTGCAGAAATCAATGCATACCGGAAAACCCATCGCTGTTTCCCGATTCCACGCTGCTCCGGAATGACGGGATTCAATTTCATCGCTCTCGGGTTGCTGCGAATCACGGCGCACCCTTAGACTCTGCTTCATTTGTGATGTCGCACCCCAACCGCCGCCAGTTTTTCGCTTCGCTCGCCACAGTCTCAGGAGCACTCTCTTCGAGCGCCTTTCCCGCAACCACGCGCTCCACGGGAGGCGGCTTCCCCGAGGCAGAGCGTGAACTATCCCTGAATTCGGATTCCGATGTGATCGTTTGCGGAGCCGGGCCCGCGGGAGTCACGGCCGCCATCACCGCCGCAAGGGCCGGCGCAAAGGTAAGGCTTTTTGAAACGCACGGCTCGCTCGGCGGTGTCTGGACCTCCTCGCTGCTCGGATATTTACTCGATTTTGACAAACCAGGCTTCAATCAGGAGTTGGTCGTCAGACTGCGGCAACGAGACGCAGTCAACGGCGACGGAATGAATGGGCTGAGCTACCAACCCGAGGAGATGAAGCTGCTTCTTGAAGAATTGTGCACAAAGAACGGAGTAAAAGTACACCTGCACACCCGCGTGAGCGCTGCTTACCGAGAAGGAAAATCACTGCGCACCATTGTCACCGAATCAAAATCAGGACGTCAGGCATGGAGAGCACCCGTATTCATTGATACCACGGGCGATGGAGATCTAGGGGCTCAGGCAGGCTGTGAATTTGAAATAGGCAAGGAGCGGGATTGTCCTTGCCAGCCGATGACGATGTACGCGCTGCTGATGGTGAAGGATTCCGCACTGATAGCCGACTGCATTCATCAAACGGGAAACAACGGACGACACGTGGGGCCAGCTGCTTTTCGTGACACGCTCAAACAGGCCGGCGTGACGCCAAGCTATGGTGCTCCCTGCATTTTTCCGATCCAAGGAAACCTTGTTCTCCTCATGGCAAACCACGAGTACGGCATCAACGCGACCAACGCAGAGCAAGTCAGCGAGGCTACCATGAGGGCTCGCGCCGAATTGCACCAGATCGTGCGAGGCCTTCGCAGGCTCGGCGGGCCTTGGGAGGGCGT
>JACCEC011525152.1_pt1 | contig 14211 bp, 12 predicted proteins | sample 7450121 | NCBI WGS metagenome assembly JACCEC01 (sample SAMN15323455, study PRJNA562643) | freshwater metagenome | isolation source: river surface water | place: USA:Blue River Watershed | collected 2017-08-18 | reverse complement strand
TATCTTAGGTTCCCAAGCCAATACCGCAAAAGCAAGTCAGCTTAATTCAGCCATGACGGTGATGGCTAATGCTGGGCAAGTGGATAAAGTGTCAGGACGGTTTAACTCAAACTTTAACCTCCTAAACTTGGATCCTGAAAAACTCCGAATTCTGGAAAAGATGCCGCCGTTGACGGTTCCTTTTGGCGAATATCGCTTATTGCCAGGTAGTGAAGTGGTGTTGTACCAAAACGTAGGCAATCTCAAAACTACAAAGCCGCTGTTGGTGCTGAATACGGGCGGTGCTCGCAAGTCGGCGGTGCTGGCAGGGGAGGGGATTTGGCAATGGCGAATGGAAGAATACGCCTTGACCGAAAAACAAGAAGCTGTGGATGAACTGCTTCAAAAAGTGATTCAGTTGATTTCAGTCAAAGAAGATAAACGCAAGTTTCGGTTGTATCCGTTGGCCAATGAATACAACGTAGGTGACAAAGTGACGTTTGAAACTGAAGTATATAACGACATTTACGAAAAAACGTATGGACAGAGCATTCGCCTCGAAATAACGGACGAACGCGGCAAAACCAAGCCTTATACTTATACCAACGCCGAGGGAAGTTCGCGTTTTGAGTTGAGTGGCCTTGGTCAAGGAGTGTATCAATATAAGGCAACGACTAGTTTGCAAAACAAAGTAGAATTGGTTACGGGGCAATTTATTGTGCGTGATTTGGCTCTTGAAACCCTCAACCTGACGGCTGATTATGGAATGTTACGGGCACTTTCCCAACAAACAGGCGGACAGTTTGTCAAAGCAGATGGAATTGAACTTTTAAAAGACTATTTGCTCAAAAATAAGGCTCCTGACCGTTTGGATAGTACCGAAGATTTGTCTGAGTTGATTCAAAATAAATGGTTGTTTTTCCTGTTGTTGTTGTTAGCTGCCGCCGAATGGGGAGTACGAAAGTACCAAGGAAGCTATTAGCCATCAAAATGCCTCAAATTGTACGACAGTTTGCATTTCTGGTATTGTGCATTTTCGCTTTGGGGAGAAGAGAGGCTTTCGCTCAGAAAGATACACTAGCGAATCGTCCCAATTACCGAGCATTACGTTGGATAATGGCGGGTGAAAGTGTCGCGTATGTTGGGTCTATTTATGGCCTAAGCAAAGCATGGTACAAGACCAACAATTTTAGTTATTTTCACGTAAACGATGATTCCCAAGAGTGGAAACAACTCGATAAAGTAGGGCACTTTTTTACGGCCTATCAAATTTGTCGCCATACAGCGGCACTTTATAAGCAAACCAACGTGAGCCGTAAACAAGCGGCTTTGTACGGGGCACTTTCGGGTTTTTTATTCCTAACTCCAATAGAAATTCTGGATGGGTTTCAATACCCAACCTACGGGTTTTCTCCGTCCGACATGGTAGCTAACGTACTGGGGCCATCGTTGTATTTGGGACAATATGCCCTTTGGAATGAAGAGCGTATTGTCCCAAAATTTTCTTTTCATTCAACATCACTTGCCAAACTTCGCCCCGAATTACTGGGGCAAAATCTTAGTGAGCAATGGCTCAAAGATTACAATGGGCAAACGTACTGGTTTTCGTTCAATATCACGGCGTTTGTTCCGTCGGCTCATTTACCAAAATGGCTAAGTATTTCATTAGGGTATGGCATTCACGATATGGTAGGGGCCGAGATAGGGAAGAGTCGCTCATTGGGCTATGACCCCTACCGACAATATTATTTGTCTTTAGATATTGATTTTAGACGAATTTCAACTCGTCATAAAGCACTAAAGTCGTTGTTTTTTTTACTAAATACCGTAAAAGTACCCGCACCGACGCTGGAATATAACCCTAAAAATGGATTTAAAGCTTACTGGCTTTATTTTTAGATGTCTCATTGGCGTTAGGTTGATAATAATGATATTATCTATATTGAAAGTAAACGAACCTGCATGTTTAGTTCACCTTTACAGTAGTGGTATCAAGACCAATAGAATCGGCCTCGCTTGTAACATCAAAAGCTCGGATAATTTGCTTCTTTTTATTCCACGGAGCCGTCGTACGGCGTGCCATGTCGATAGCTACACCCACAAAGAATGCGATGAATACGATACTGATGATTATGAATACTTTACGATTTTTATTCATGCTGGATTTTTAAAAATAATGATTATCTAAGACTGCTTGGGAGTGTGGTAACTGACGTACTTCCCAGTTTGAGCAGCGACTTCGTTCCATTTAAGCCCTTCAAATTCAATTTTAACAACGCTACCCTTCGACATAGATTCAATGTCGGTATTGGTTAGGTATTCGGCAAAGTAGCTGACATCGGGATTATGGCCAAAAAGCATCAAATGGATGCAATCGTCGGGGGCAGAGTTCACGGCTTTTAAGTAAGACCGAGGCCCACCATCGTACAAGTTTCGTGTCGTTTGAATATGCTCTTTGTCGTATTGTAACTGTTCCCCAAAAATTTGAGCAGTTTGAAAAGCTCTTGAAGCTGAGCTACTTATCATTAGGTCAGGAACAAGACCTTGGTCTTTTAAAAATTTACCCATCCGCGCGGCATCGGTGATGCCAGAAGCAGTGAGTTCACGTTCAAAATCTTTAAAAAAAGAAACAGAATCTTCTGCTTTAGCGTGTCTGACGATGTATAGGTAGCGCATCATTGATGAAATATTTTGGTAAAAATAGGCTATCTTTGTCGGCTCGCCAAGTGTCGTTCGCATGAATTTTTTTAATTATCTCGCTGCATTCCTGCTACTTAGCATCGCTTGCGCTTTTTATTGCTTTGTAGGCCAAAATGCCGTCAATGTCCCCTACTTTGATGACTATGCCTACCTTGAGTACGTCATCAAGTTTGCCGATGCTCCTACCATTGGGACTTTTCTCCAAGAACTAGAGTTTAAACACAATGGTCATGGGGTTATAACTGCTAAACTTGCTTTTTGGTTTGATTACCTCCTAACAGGGCAAGTAAATTACCGTATCTTAATTTTAGCGGGTAGTTTGCTTATAATAGGTTTATTCGGATACTTCTACAAGGTTTTGGTTGTTAATAAAATACCTTTCTTTTTTGCACTCCCCATTGGGTTGTTTCTTTTTACTCCAGCTTATCACGAAAACATTTTTTGGGCCGCTGCCTTGTGGCAGTACACTGCTTCGTTTGTCATTGGAATCATCACTTACTATTTATTGGCAATTCCTGCTTGGGGGGCTTTGGTTGGGGCAGTTTTAGGAGGGTATTTATTAACCTATACCAATGGCAATGGACTTTTTGGGATGTATGTTGGCTTGTTGATACCCCTCATGCAGTATAGATACCGCGCTGCTCTGGTGTGGTTGTTTGCTTGTATTCTAACAAGTATTGCCTTTTACTGGTATTATCCATTTGGGTTTGGTTCCTTGAATCAGGAAAAAAGCCTAAAAAATTCACTCCTCACGTTGCTTTCGTTTTTTGGGGCGGGGGCGTTGTACCTTCGTGGTCGCTTGCCTGAAGTGGCAGTCCTCGGAGCCGCAATTTCCTTGTCACTGCTGACGCTTGCCTTTTGGGTAGGCGGGGCTTTTGCACTATCAATTGTTCGCAACTGTAGCAAAAGTTTAGCAGCACATTCTCGCCCCAAAATTCTTGTTACTTTCACTCAACATCCTGCCAATCTCTCTTTGCTGGCTTTGTTGGGGTGGCTCTTTATTACTGGGCTTGGCGTAGCAATGGCCAGGGCGGGGCAGGCACTAGAAACCCCTGCTAGGTACATGATTTATTCTGTCACGGCTATTGTATCGTTATATGTAGTACTTCTACTTCTGGTTTCTTCGAAAGTACGCTATGCTTTGGCGGGAGGTACCACGCTAGTTGGGGCAGTTTTCTATTTAGGAACGTACTTGTTTGCGGCACCTGATGTGGTCAATTTTCGGAACTCCCTAATTGCCGATGGGCTATCATTACGAACTCATGGAAGAGTCAGTGGAAAACTTGAAACGATGACTAACAACGTAACCAAAAAATATTTTGAGGAGTCGGTAAAACGGGGGATGTATGTACTGCCTGCCGATTCCACGATGAGGCTTCCAACGGTACGGGTTGATTCCACCCAGCTTACGGCTATTCCGATGAGTTTTAAGGTTGATACGCTACCCGCTTACGGAGGAATTTTAATCCAAAAAATCGCTAATTCTACCGTTTCTATTAACCAAAGTCAAGCTGATAACGCCCTTTTTCTGCTGTTAACTAGTGATTCGACAACCTATATTTCTGCGGCACGACAAACCCCTAGCCGTGACCGCAAGATGTTTTTAAAAACACGTAATTATTTCAAAGAAGGATTTGAAGCATGGGTGTTTCAGGACAACGTTCCTTCAGGTAGTTATCAGCTAGGGCTTTGGTACCACGAAAATGGTCAAAACCGTGTTGTTTACACTTTAGAAAAATTAGTGGTGAAAAATTACGGGAAATAAGCCGTAACTTTGCGGACTTTTTTATTTCGAATGCCAATATCATGTCAAAAATAGAACAAGAAATTGCCAAACGCCGCACGTTTGCGATTATCAGTCACCCAGATGCGGGGAAAACTACGCTTACTGAAAAGTTGCTACTTTTTGGAGGGGCGATTCAAACAGCTGGGGCGGTTAAATCCAACAAAATTAAGAAAACAGCTACCTCCGACTTCATGGAAATTGAGAAACAACGCGGTATCTCGGTAGCTACGTCGGTCATGACGTTTGAGTATAACGACCTCCTTATCAATATTTTGGATACCCCAGGCCACAAAGATTTTGCTGAAGATACGTATCGTACACTTACGGCGGTAGACTCGGTAATTTTGGTCATTGACTGCGTAAAAGGGGTGGAGGAACAAACCGAACGCCTCATGGAAGTGTGTCGGATGAGAGATACCCCCGTTATTATCTTTATCAATAAAATGGACCGCGAAGGTCAAAATCCGTTCGATTTATTGGATGAGCTTGAACAAAAACTCAACATTAAAGTACGCCCATTGACGTGGCCTGTGAACGGTGGCGCTACTTTCAAAGGGGTTTATCACTTGTTGGAAAAACAAATGTATTTTTTCAAAGTGAATAAAACGAAAGTAGAGGATGACGTGGCTTTATTAGAACTTGATTCGTCTGACCTTGACGAAAAAGTAGGAGAGCGTGATGCCAATCAACTCCGCGAGGACGTAGAACTGATTGAAGGAGTGTACGATACTTTCAACCGTGATACGTATTTATCAGGAAAAGTAGCTCCTGTGTTTTTTGGAAGTGCGGTAAATAACTTTGGAGTACGAGAGCTTTTGGAGGCGTTTTGCCAAATTTCACCGCTGCCCGCACCTCGCCCAACCAACGTACGTACGGTTGACCCATTAGAAAAGAAATTTTCGGGCTTTGTGTTCAAAATTCACGCAAATATTGACCCACGCCACCGTGACCGAATCGCGTTTTTACGGGTTTGTTCGGGGGTATTTGAGCGGGGTAAATTTTACCATCATACCCGCCTTGATAAATCAGTCCGTTTTTCGAACCCTTATAGCTTTATGGCGTCTGCCAAAGAGGTCGTAGAAGAAGGGTTTCCTGGCGACGTAATTGGTTTGTACGATACGGGCACCTTTAAAATCGGTGATACCTTGACCGAGGGCGAAGACCTTCAATACGCAGGTATTCCAAGTTTCTCTCCCGAAATTTTTAAGGAACTTATCAATTTGGATCCAATGAAGGGAAAACAACTTGACAAAGGAGTTCAACAGTTGACCGATGAGGGGGTAGCGCAGTTGTTTACGGTTCAACCGGGTAATCGTAAGGTAGTAGGAACGGTAGGTGAACTTCAATTTGAAGTGATTCAGTACCGTCTTGAGCACGAGTACGGTGCTAAATGCCGTTGGGTACCAATGAATACCTCGCGCGCTTGTTGGATTACGAGCGAAGATCCCAAAAAGCTACAAGAATTTATCCGTTTGAAAGGAACACAAATCGGCTACGATAAAGATGACAACCCCGTGTTTTTAGCCGATTCGGAATGGATGATTCGGATGAATCGAGACAATAACCCCGACATACAGTTTCATACGACATCGGAGTTTAAAGTGATAGCAGGATAAGAAAAAAGCGGTTTTACACCGCTTTTTTTCATTTTGATAGATTTACAGTTCAAAATAAAAAAAAGCTGCTCGAAATTCTCGAACAGCTTTCCGACTATATCCACACCATTATTAGTTGCGCAAATATAGATAGAAAACAATTTATTCCAAAAAAAATCCTGTCTTTTTTTGGTGTAATATTTTCAAATTTATTGCATGGGGAATAAGATATTTTTTAACTCGCTGGGAGTGAAGTTGTTTAGGTCAGAACGAACTATATCGGCTTTAGTTAGAACCTCAGGCTGACCAATTCCCACTGTTTTCATGCCGGCACGTCGTCCTGCTTCAATTCCAGCAACGGCATCTTCAAACACTACACACTCGCTAGGCGGGATTCCAAGCTCTTCTGCTCCTTTCAAAAAAACTTCGGGGTCGGGCTTTCCTTTGGAGATTTTAGTGCCATCAATTATGGCATCAAAAGCCGCTAAAATACCAATACGTTCGAGGATAGGTTTAGCATTTTTACTGACTGAACCAAGCGCAATTTTTATCCCATCGGCTCGCGTTTGGGCCAAAAAGTCAGTAACCCCAGGAAGGATGTCGGCAGGGGTCATTTGGTTGACAAGCTCCACGTACCACTGGTTTTTGAGCGTAGCATAAGTCTCTTTGGTTACGTCTTCGAGTGAGACACCGCCGTAGGCAAGAATACGGTCGAGCGATTCTGTACGACTTACTCCTTTTAGGCTTTCATTGAACTCTTCAGAAATGTCAAACCCCAATTTTTCATTGGCCAACCGCCGCCATGCTTGGTAGTGGAAATGGGCGGTGTCAACAATGACCCCGTCGAGGTCGAAAAGAAATGCTTGCATTGTACAACATAGGTTTTGTGAGTTACAAAAATACGCGAGAATTTTATTTCGTCGGAAAACCACTCTTTTTTAACGTGTCAAAAAGGGCAGAAACTTCCGAAATCCGCTGCTCGCCGTTGAGTTGAAAATACCAAAAGGTTTCGAGTTCACCACGGTGCATCGACTGGTTCATGTCACCACTTTGGGATTTGTGAGAAGCCTTTACCCAGTCTGCTACAATCATGTAACTGTGTTTGTTGTCTTCGCCAAACCCAAACGAGCGATCGAATTCAAAAATAGGAGCCCTGGAGTTAATTTGGGTTTCGGGGTAGCCTTCCAACCCCGAAAAACGGAACGAATAGCCTTTATTCATAGCTTGCCCTCCCAAAATGAGGGGTTTTTTTAGCCCCTTATAACGTTGTACAGCGCTTAATGCACAGAGTGAAGCGGCTTTGTGGTGGGCGTGTTGGCCATCGTGAGGGACTAAGCAAAAGACGTAATCATAGTTTCCTTTGTTGAGAATTTCGTCGAGACGACGTTCAATGTAGCTAATATCCCAACGTTTCCCCTCGATGTAAGGTTTTTCGTTTCGGTTGTAATAGTCGTCGATTTGGTCAAAAAAGTAATAATTGCCCAATCCTAGTATTTCGCCTGCGGCCATCATTTCTTTTTTTCGAATGAGCGGAAGTTTTTTTCGTCCGACGACTGAGTCTAACATGTTCATCCCATAATACATCGAAGCCACCATACCATTAAAACCGCCTGAAGCATCGGTGATTAGGGCTAAATCTGCGCTGCCTTTCAATTCGTGCGTAATTTTAAAAATTGTTACAGGAAACATCGTTTCATCGTCGGGATGAGCGGTTACAATGAGCACTTTTGGCCCTTGAGCTAGGCTGTTAAAGGCTAAAACGGATAGTAGAAAGAATAGAATCTGTTTCATTGGAAAAGGTTTTGAGTACTTAATGATACGTTTTTTGTCAAAAGAAAGCAAATTACAACCGTGTACCCGACTGCATCGCCGAATGGATGCCTCATCTGATTACACGACATCCACTTGCGAATTCCGAGCCGACAAAAACAATACTGTAGACGTGATAAGTAGTACTATAAAAAAGAAAAACTGAGGATTCTATACGTAAGTTGAGAAAGCGAAGGTAGTAGCCTTCACTTTTTTGTTGTTAATTTGCGAATGCTGAAAGCAATAGTCGCTTTTACAGCGTGACAGATACACAAAAAATGATTGAAACTCGTGCTTATGCCCGTGCTGGGCTTCTAGGAAACCCCTCTGACGGCTATTTTGGGAAAACTATTTCGATTTCGGTACGCAATTTTGGCGCTTCTATTACGCTGTACGAATCGCCTGAGTTACAGATTGAACCTCAAATACAAGACACTCACATTTATAAAAACATCTTTCACCTTCGCGACACGATAAGTACGCTTGGGTACCATGGCGGTGTTCCGCTGGTGAAAGCCGCCATCAAAAAATTTGTGGAGTATTGTGATAAAGAGGGGATTAAACTTTCCAATAAAAATTTTACAGTTCGCTATCGAACTACCATTCCGCGTCAGGTTGGATTGGCAGGGTCCAGTGCTATTGTGGTTGCGACCCTTCGGGCGTTGATGCATTTCTATAAAGTGGAAGTTCCTCCGCCAATGTTGCCGACGTTGGCCCTCAAATCGGAAGTGGAAGAGCTGGGAATTACGGCAGGCTTACAAGACCGGGTTATTCAGTGTTATGAAGGATGTGTCTATATGGATTTTTCGAAAGACCTCATCGATAAACAGGGCTATGGCTACTACGAGCCGCTTGACCCTCGCATGTTGCCAAAATTGTACATTGCCTATAAAACAGACCTCAGTAAAGTGTCAGGAAAGGTTTTAAATACTATTCGCGAACGTTGGGAACAAGGAGACCCACACGTGGTCGGAACGTTGCAAAATATTGCGGGAGTCGCTGAGGAAGGTTGTGGAGTTATTAAAAACCAGGACTTCAAGCGTTTGGGAGAATTGATTAACCAAAACTTTGACTATCGTGCCCAAATAATGACCATTACTGAGCGCAACCAAGCACTTATTGATACGGCCCGCTCTTGTGGGGCATCGGCTTCGTTTACAGGTTCGGGTGGATCGATTATTGGGATTTACCGTGACGAAGAAATGTTGAATCGCCTTTTTGTCGAACTTAAAAAACAAAACGCCCGTGTGATTAAACCTTTTATTGTATAAATGGTTTCAAGGTCATGGGGCCTCTACAAACGTACGTTTTCGACGACATTTTTTTGACCCCTTTTCGTCTTGAAGGTGATTCGGTCGCCGATGCTGTAGTAGCGGCCGTTGCTCATCAACAAGGCCGAGAGGGGTTAATTGCTTTTACACGTTTTTTGGGAGACATGAAAAATAGTTCGTTGATTGGTCAACTTCCAGAAGTACGTCATTTTTTTGAACAGCTAGGCCACTTACCTACGTGGGTTGATGTTCCAAAAATGGAACATGGAATGGCTTTTTTTTGGAAACACGAAACCGAAATCGCTTTACTATTAGGTTGTTACTCGCTTCCTTATTGTTATGCGGCAGCTAATGGTGCTCAAGTCCTCTGGCTTACAGAAAGGATAAAAAAAGATACTTACAAACGTCTCGAAGAAACAGGGACGTTTGTGTTTGAAATTATGCAAGAGCGCGATTGGAGAAATGGCTTAAATGCTATAAAAGTGTTAAAAATCAGATTGATGCACTCCGTCGTGCGGTACTACGTCCAAAACCATGCCTCAGTCTCGTGGAATACTGCATGGGGAGTACCCATCAACCAAGAAGATATGGCAGGAACAAATCTTGCGTTTTCGTATATTGTGATTAGAGGCTTACGTAAAATGAACGTAAAAGCGACGGTAATAGAAGAAGAAGCATACATATATTTTTGGAGTATCATTGGCTCATTGCTTGGAGTTAATGGTCAGCTTTTACCCATTAACTTGCACCAAGCTTTTCAGTTGGATCGGGCAATTGTACGGCGTCAATTTGGGGCATCTGATGCAGGAAAAGGGCTGACGAAAGCACTGATTAGAGTACTTGAAGCACAAGCGCCTAGCAAGTATTTGAGTAATTTTCCTGTGGCACAAATGCGTTATCTATTAGGAGATAAGGTGGCTGACTTAGTAGGGGTTCCTATGGTTCCATTTGAGGAGACTCTTGTGCGAGCAACAACTCAGCTTCCTTTCTTACAAAAGCTCCTTCGCAAAACTCCAACCAACTCAAAAGTATTAAAAAACTATCTGAGACAGTAAAAGAAGCCATCAGTATTACGTCTTGCAGAAATACCATTAAACTTGCACCATGCCGAAGCTCATTTCTTGAGGGGAGTGATTAAATTCTCGTTTCTTGACAAAAACGAAGCTTGCTACGACTTTAGTAAGTTGGGGAAATATGGGTTTGTGGAAGTCTACAATGTGATTAGCCAACTCTGCCCTAAGTAGGTTTGGGCGGCTCCGTTCTTATGGGAGAATGTATTTTAACTAGCTCATTCTATGTTGACTTCTCTCTCAGAACTGGCCAAAATGATAGACCATTCGTTGCTACAACCGAATCTGACCGATGCCGAATTAGAAGCAGGCTGTACACTCGCACGTCAATACGACGTTGCAACCGTTTGTATAAAACCTTACTATGTAAAACGTGCGGTTGAACTTCTACAAGGAAGTGACGTAGGCGTGTGTACCGTGGTAGGGTTTCCTCATGGAGGTAATACCATTGCTGTAAAAGTAGCCGAAACCCGACAGGCCTGTAAAGATGGTGCCACCGAAATCGACATGGTGGTAAACGTGGGCAAAGTACTCAGTGAAGACTGGCGCTACGTTAAAAAAGAAATCTATGCTATTTTGAAAGAATGCCACAAACATGGTGCCATTCTCAAGGTTATCTTCGAAAACGACTTTCTTCCCAAAGACAAATACAAAATCAAACTGTGTAAAATTTGCAGTACGTTAGGCGTTGAATTTGTGAAAACTTCGACAGGTTATGGCTACAGCAAACAAGCCGATGGTAGTTATAATTACAAAGGTGCAACTGAAGCCGATGTTCGTTTGATGCGCAAAAATTGCACTCCTGAAGTTCAAGTAAAAGCCGCTGGTGGGATTCGGGCTTTGGATGAATTACTCAAAATGAAAGCCTTGGGGGCAACGAGAATTGGGGCTACGGCTACCGTCGCTATGCTTGAAGAAGCGAAGAAGCGCCTTGGACTAGCTGCAAGTGAAGCTACACTGCCCGTTGTAGATGGGTATTGATATTGATAAAGAAAGCAATTAACTTTGATTAACTTGTTAAATATATAGCTATGTCAAAGAAAATCAGCGCCTTATTTCTTTTTTTATTGGGATTGATTGCGCAAACAGTGGAAGCATTCTCACCCGATTCGTTGCAGCTTACGATTCAACGGAAAGAATTTGTTGACCACGATGAAGAACTGATATTTCACGACCGTAAAAAACGCTTTGCTACCCTTAAAACGTACAATAAACAAGGGGTTTTGCTTACTGAAACCAACTTCAAAGACTACCAAGCGGGCATTCGTCAAGGGTTCTCAAAGGGGTATTACCCAACAAGGCAATTGTACTGGATTGCCGATTATCGTAACAATGAGCTGTGGGGAGAAATGCGTGTTTACCACGAAAACGGGGAACTAAAACGCCGAGAAACGTATTGGGCAGGTTTGTTGAAGGAAAGACATTGTTACAATGACGAGAGCCAAGAAATAGATTATTACCCGTTTTCGGAAGGCGCTACTTTTCCAGGGGGAGATTATGCCTTTCAAGCGTATCTGCGGTCAAAACTCAAAGATTTACACCTTGGCTCGGAGACGTCGATGTTTACCTTTGAATTATTAATACAGGCCGATAGCATAGTGGTATTGCATCAGTTTAGCAAAAGCGAAAAGGTGACATTGACCCGAATCGCGGAGATTATCAAAGACATGCCCAAATGGCTACCCGCCCACTTTGACAAAGTACCGCACGAAGATATTGTGGTTGTCAATCTGGTTTTTAAACGAGGCATGGTTTATCTCTCCAACTTAGCCCTCGATTTCGCGGGTGCGTACCGCAAGCAGGTAAAGCCTTTCGCTACGCCCGTAATGCCTCCTTTGCAAACATTAAGAAGAAGATAAAAATGTGGCCACCTGAGCGGTTAATTGTTATCTGTTAATTGTGTTGGTTGTCAGTGAATTACATTAAAACAAACGCATGCCCTTAAAACGCTTGTTCTGCCTGCTTAAAAATTGACGAGGCTATCCTTCTTGGATAGCCTCGTCAATTTTCTATTACTCAGCTTCGCGTTCTGCCATCACTTCGGCGAGCGGGCGAAAACCCGCAGGCACTTGCTGGGCTTCGTCTTCGGGAGAATAAGGATATACTTCCAAAATGGGCGTAAGATTCACGTCCGTGATTTCGTAAGGAATCAACATCGTCGCCAAACTTTTCTCAATGCGCTCGATGGCTTGCTTGGGGCTATCGGCATTGACAAGCATGTAGCTGACGATTTTTTTCTCTTTGGCGGTGCCGCTACTATCGTCGATAGATACGTAAAACGTTTTGCATTTAAACCATTTTTCTCCGCCTTCGTCTTCAAAATGAAATACATCGGAGAGTTTCATTTTTGTGAGGCTACTTATTTGAAAATCAGGTGTGTTGTCGGCTACGATGCGGTAAATTCGTGCTTCCGCGTCGGTGTACGAAACCGCATCTACAAGGTACGCTTCCGAAATAGTCTTGAGGGCACCGTTTTCTTGTTCTTGTTGGTATTTGATTTTTCCTAAGTACCAGCTTGGCATAGATTGTAATTTAGAGTATTGTGAACAAAGATAACAGAAATTCTACTTCAGGTCTTTTAAAATCTCTTCGATGGCGCAGTTGGGGAGGCGGTCGCTAAACGTTTGCTTGATGTATATGTCGGGTGTGACGTCTTCTTGCTCAATGTTTTTGCCATCAAGCGTATAACATCCCCACGAAGGTAAACGATAAAACGAGCCGTCGACTAACCCTTTGCCCGACGTAAAAATAATCCAACGGTAGGTTTCGGTACCAATGACTTTACCTAACTTGAGGGCTTTGAAGCCCGTAGCGGTCATTTCGGCGTCCGAAAGCGATTGTTCGTTGATGAGCAATACAATAATTGGCTTGGCTGATACCCCAAAATTGGGCTGAGGCGTGGGTTTCCCTTCGCGGTATTTCCACTGCAAATAAGGCTTTTGCGACAAGAAATTAAGTACCAAGTCGTGGACGTTTCCACCTGTGTTGTAGCGCAAATCAAGAATTAAGGCGTCTTTTTTGTACCAATCGCGGGTCATGTCGTGGACAAAACGTTCGTATTCGTCCATGCCCATGTCTTTCATGTGCACGTAGGCAATCCGTTTTTTACTTTTTTCGTCTACGTAATTTTGGTTCCAATCTATCCATTCGTCGTAGAAATTACCCGATAAAGAGCCTCTTGGATGCACTCTCACCGTGTAGCTCGAATCGCTTCCTTTACGAGTGAAAGTGAGCATAATTTCGGTGTCAGACGAAGGTTTGGTAAAATACACATCGCGGTTTTGGAGCGAGTCTATCACTTCACCGTTGACATGCGTGAGGAGGTCGCCTTTGCCAATTTTCTTCCCGTGTTTGTCGGCGGCGCTGCGTTTTAAAATGCGCTCAACGACAAACGGACGCTGGTTGTCGAAAAGAATGCCCGTTTCCATTGTGCGAGATTTATAAAAAACCTCCTCTTCTTTTCCGTTGCTATAAAATCCTAAGTGTGAAGCGTTTAGTTCGCCGAGTATATCGTTGAACAACGTCCGAAAATCGTCGCGTTGGTTGAGATAAGGCAAATACTTGGCGTAGCGGTCGCGCAGGGCTTTCCAATCGGCTCCGTGGAAGGTTTCGCTGTAAAAGTTTTCTTCGACTCCTGCCCACGCCTCGTAATACATTTGGCGAAATTCTTCTTCTAAGTTACGACGGAAAGTAAAGTCAATCGAAATGTCTTCGGTTTTACCTGCATCGGGAGTAAATTTTTTGAGTTTACCATTGATGAGCAAATACGATTTATCGCCTAATTGTGTCCAATCGAACCCGCGAACGCCGTCTTCCACTTTGTCGGTTTTGGGGGCTTTGAACGGTTCGTACGTCGTTCGCCGAAGCTTATTTTCCCCCTCGCTGTGGTCAGAAACGTAAATGACGTAGGTTTTGTCCTCTTTTTGAAAAACAGCGGGAGAGCCTTGTTGACCAAAAGAGGGACCTACTTGTTCCATGCGCTCCCAAAGGTTTGCCAAATC
>JACCEC010212621.1_pt1 | contig 14211 bp, 12 predicted proteins | sample 7450121 | NCBI WGS metagenome assembly JACCEC01 (sample SAMN15323455, study PRJNA562643) | freshwater metagenome | isolation source: river surface water | place: USA:Blue River Watershed | collected 2017-08-18 | reverse complement strand
GAAAAACATACCGTCTCCGAATTTGCCGAACTGTTATCCGTTTCACCCAATCACTTACATAAATGTGTAAAAGCTGTGACAGGTAAAAGTGCCCATGATTTACTGGATGAAATGCGCGTTTTGGAAGCCAAGGTACTGCTCAAACAAAGTGGACTTTCCATTGCCGATATTGCTTTTAAAATTGGTAAGCTTGACCCTAGTGATTTTAGTCGGTTTTTCAAGGCTGAAACGGGTCAAACCCCCAAAGAATACCGACATTCTGCCTACTGACCTCAATTTTTATAGTATGCTTTTTTACTAGCATTTTGTTCCAACAACCATACTTCTGTATTCTTTAATCGCTTAGCGACCTTTCGGCCTTTTTCAATTCCTAATACACTAAAAGCGGTCGCAAGTGCATCGGCAGCAGTACCATTGGGAGCAACAACCGTTGTGCGGGTATGGGTTGTCAAGCCTACACCCGTGTATGGACTCACAATGTGCGAATACCTCACCCCTTTGTAATCAAAATGCCGATACGTACTTCCCGAAGTAGCGACCCCACAATTTTTCAATTTCAGTATATGCGTGGCAGTCGTATCCCCTCCGCCCGAACTTACTTCAATACTCCAACCCTCTTTCTCAGGTGGCGCATCTCCAATGGCCAAGTCTCCACCCGCGTCCAAGAAGGCACGATGAATACCAAATGATTTCAAGACGCTCAACACATCATCGGCAGCATACCCCTTTCCTATTGCTCCAAAATCAATCCGCATTTTTTTACGCTTCAAAACGACCGAACGATCCTTTTTTCGAAGTTGAACCAAACGATACCCCACCGCATCGCGCGCCTCTTTAAGTTGAGGTTTGTCAGGGAAATAATTGCGCCTAACTGCCCTACGCCACAATTGAACAATCGGGCCGACAGTTACATCAAAAGCACCGTTCGTCTGACGACTATATTGTTGCGATTTCACCAAAATATCAAACAAAATCGGGCTTGCATAGAAACGCTGTCCCGTTCCTGCTGTTTCAGAAAGCCGATTTACTTCGCTTCCATCCAAATAATCGCTCAAAAGGGAGTTAAGGTAGTGAATACGAGCAAAAGCGCTATCAGAAGCTACTTTTGCAATAGAATCACTTGAAGCATAAAAAACCAAATTAAACTCCGAACCCATGGCGTTTCGGGCATACGCAAATCGTCGAAGTGAAGAAGGTTGTTGACCAACCGATTTTAACGCTGACAAACTCAAGCATACCAAAGTAAAAACGTATAAAGAAAGTCGGCTCACAAAGAATGAATTTATAGACAGGTAGATATATTTTCAAAATAACCGCCAAAGTTGAACCTTTTTGCACGGTTTTTGGTATCACAAGTATAAAAATTATTCCAATGGAAACGATTCGTACCTTTGCGTGTTGTTGCTGTTTCATTCGTTAAGCGATTGAAAGGGAATAGTTTAGCCAAAGTGAATCAACCATAAAGCTGCCCTTTCCCACTCGGAAGGGCTTTTTTTTTATAACCTAGTCAATGCCATGACCTCAACCCCAACTACCTTGTCAAACACTTTTTTTGAACGTCTCGCTGAACAAAACACCCATTATCAGTACCGTTTGCCCTCCCGAAACGAAGTCGGAAAGTTTGTGGAAGAAATGATGCGTTTTTTGTTTCCTATCACCCAAGATTGTTCGCGCTCAGCCACCAATCTACCAGAAGCTTACATCAAGCTTCAACAGCGTCTTTTGTGTTTGTTGGAACCTCTCAATGGCAACCTCGAAACCAACCATGAATCCGTTACGGAGCAGTTTATGAAACAACTGCCTGCTATTTATGAAAATTTGCTTTTGGATGCTCAAGCCATTTCAGACAACGACCCCGCTTCCATTGGTATTGAGGAGGTTATTGCCGTCTACCCAGGCTTTTATGCTATTGCCGTCTACCGTTTAGCGCACGCCATGGTCGATTTAGAAGTTCCTCTTCTTCCCCGTATGCTGACCGAATACGCCCACGGACTAACGGGTATTGATATTCACCCTAAAGCGAACATTGGGCAATCGTTTTTTATCGACCATGGTACAGGGGTAGTTATCGGCGAAACAACTGACATTGGCAATAATGTCAAAGTCTATCAAGGGGTAACACTTGGTGCTTTGAGCGTTTCTAAATCATTGGCAGAAACCAAACGCCACCCTACTATTGAGGATAATGTGGTGATTTATGCCAATGCGACCATTTTGGGAGGTAAAACGGTCATTGGAAACGACTCTATCATTGGAGGAAATGCTTGGTTAACTGCCAGTGTACCGGCATTTTCGCAAGTGTACCACCAAAGCGAAGTAAAAATACGCCAAACCGTATTTTAGTCTCTAATTTATAAAATCGTCTCTAACTGCCGAAATACGGCTATCAATGCTTTCCCTTTGTCAGAAAGCGTATATTCAATATGGAGTGGTTTGAGTTGAACCACTCTTTTTTCCAAAATCCCCCGCTCTTCCATTTCCTTCAATGCTGTGGCTAACGACTGCTTGTTAGAGCCTTTGAGCTGACGAAGTAGTGTATTGAATCGCAACGGCGCTTCCAAGGCCAATCGAAATAATTGCGGCTTCCATTTGCCCGAAAGCATTTTTAACAACCCCTCTACGGGACATTCTTGCCCTTGTTCTTCTTCCATCGGTGTAGTCATCTTTTTTTGACTAATTGACTGACGTTTTGTTTTACATCAACTTTGTCCCAAAATTGTAAAATTAAAACCATAGCCTCTAAAAAAAGTTGATTTAACAGCTATGAAAACTCAAAATCCACTCCTTTGCGACCCAAAAACTGGAATTTGTGAACTTCCTCAAACCGAGTTAACTTCCATCATCAAACATATTTCAACGGAAAAAAAGCCCGTAAAAGTGATGTATTACACCGACCCTATTTGTTCAACTTGTTGGGGAATTGAACCGCAATTACGTAAGCTTAAGTTGGAATACGGCGAAGTTCTCGACATTGAATACCGAATGGGAGGCCTATTACCTGATTGGAGCTACAACAGCGGTGGCATCAGTGAGCCTTCCGACGTGGCACCTCATTGGGACGAAGTAAGCAAGTACTACGACATGCCGATTGATGGTGATGTGTGGCTCGAGGACCCACTCCACTCATCGTTTCCTCCCTCTATTGCGTTTAAGGCAGCCCAGCTTCAAAGTGAAACTAAGGCGCTGTCTTTTTTGAGGAGAATCCGTGAGATGGTATTTCTCGAAAAGAAAAACATTACTCAATGGTTATATTTATCGGCGGCGGCTCAGGAAGTAAGCCTGGAATTAAATCAGTTCAAGATAGATTACGAATCTAAAGCGATTGAGTTGTTTAAAGAAGACTTACAGCTAGGCAAACAGCTCGGAGTCATGGGCTTTCCAAGTTTGTTTTTTGTAGATGCGCAGCAAAATCAACAATTGGTGTATGGCTTTAAACCTTATGCAGAGTACGAAAAAGCCATCGCAGATGCTTTTCCTGAAGTACAAAAAAGTTCTTATAACCACTCGCCCGAATATCTTTTTGGTGTCTTCCCTACATTGACTACCAAGGAGTTTGTCGAATTAAGTGAGTTATCTCGCCCTGAAAGTGACGAAAAGCTACAAGCACTTGCTCGTCAGCAAAAAATCACTCCACTGATTTCCAAAAATGGTATTCTTTGGAAAGTCATCAACACCTACTAAGTCCACTTATTATCCCACTATTTTCACTATTTTAGCTTCACGCAGAGACGCATAATAATCAATTGCTTAACGTCTCTGCGACTTTGCGTGATTAACTTTTAAAAGAAGTTAACAATTAAATCTGTACCGAATCATACACAATGACCCACTCCCAAAGGTGCGAGTAATTTTCTATAAACTTGAGGTGAATTAGATGCTTTTGGTACACTTCTTGTTCTTCCAATGTTCGGCAAAATTAGAGAGGATATAGTTGCTACTTTCTGTAAAAATCCATTTTAATTTGGTTAAAAAATAACGCTCTTTCATTTAATGAAACGCTACGTTTTACACAACCTATTTAACATTTACCATTTTGAAGCAACCGGATGGGAAGTAACAACACAACCAGAACGGCTCTCACCGTTGCGTAGTCCACAAACAAATTTCTGGAATCGTCAATGGTGGCTCTTGTGCCGTGGAATACCTAGCTAGAGGGTAAAAACGAGAGAATTGCCTTTTAACACATTCCTATTTTACCCTCAGCAGTCGCAGATTGCAACTGTGCTCATTTTTGCAGGCCATACCCTACGTTTTGCTGCGGGTTTGAATCTATGAACATCAGTAGGTAAAATGGTATCAACAGTGATACTCCATTTTTTAGCAGTATCTCCAAAAGTCAGAACCACCGAAATCAAACTAGCTACGACCGCTCCAATCGCCAATGGTAGAACGCCATTGGTCAACTGAATACTAATGACCGCCCCCACGCGCGCCGCTTCACGGATTACCTGTACGGGGTCTCGGTAGTATTCAAAAGTCGTAATAAAAGTAAGACAATCGAAGGTGTAATCTTTGAAAGGTATAAAATGGGAGTCGGCTCATACCAAATTTCCTCGAAAAAGGTACGCTGCTTGCCCGAGCAAGAAGGGAGAAATGCCGCCCCAGCGGCTTCAATGCCAATATCTTTAGTTCCGCGCTTCACTGGCTATTGCAATAAGCAGAGGGAGGAGGGAATAACTAAAGGAAAAGGGAAGGAGGAAGGACATGAGTGATGGAAAAATACGTAAATTTTATCCCTGATGAACAATACATCCATTACAATCACTTCAAATATACCGTAACCAGATTCTTTGGGTATTTGCTTTTTTGTATTTACCAAACCACTGACACAACGGATACAGCGCTACGACAAGGCCTATCCATACCAAATATACGCCCCAGAGTGGCAAACCATTGGCGGCTTTGGGGCGGCTAAATCCGAAACCAAATTCAAAATCTTTGACCTCAAACCCTTGTGCAAACAGAACGGCAAACAGGGTCAAATGAACCATATACCAATGCAATAAATAATAAAACATGGGGACTTTGCCGTAGGTGGCAAAAAAATGACTGAAGGCGTTTTCTACACTTTCAAAGCAGTACAAAAGCAAAAACATTGTCCCTAACGTCATCAAATCGTACAACAAGGAAGGTGGGTATTTGGTCACATTGATGAAAGATAGTAACGTAAATAAGCTATCTTTTTGAACCGACCAAGGCTGCGGGTCGAGTAAAATATTGGTAAAGCGAAGCACCACAAAAGCGGTTAAAGTCACTCCACCCAGCTTAAAAAAAATCAGTTTTCGTTCTTGGGCAGGTTTTTTAAAATAGCTTCCTGCGCCGTATCCCGCCAACATAATGCCCAGCCAAGGAAAGAGTGGATACCCTATAATCAGCGTTTTAGAAGCAGGCAATGGCAAGGCTGTTACCGAAAAGATAGGTGTTAAAATAGTTCGCCACGCCGAACTTTCGGGTAAGGGCAAGTGCGCAAATGCCCCGTGAAGCACCATAATAGCCACACCTACAACGCCCAAAGTTGAAGAAGATACGTGGTGCAGCAAACCCAGAATCACGAAACTAAGTCCGATAGCTGCAATGACCTGAAACAGAAATACATTGAAATGAATATCCCACCAAATACCAAAGGTAATAACGGTAAATTCAAGCACCACCAGCCACAACCCTCGTTTGATTAAAAACAGGTGATTATCCTCTTTTTGAGAAGAAAAATAAGCCGACGTTCCTGCCAAAAACACAAATATTGGAGCACAAAAATGCGTAATCCATCGGGCCACAAAAATGGGGACAGTGGTAGTTGCTAAGTTGGTGGGGTCGAAGGTTTGAGAAGGGAAGTGAATTAAATCTCGAATATGGTCGAGGGCCATAATGACCATCACAACGCCTCTTACGGTGTCAATAGAAGAAATACGTTTCATAAAAATACCAATTTTAGCCCATTATTTCGGGCCTCTATTAAAAAGCAGAAAACAAAACCGACAGTGAGGTGATGTCTTTTCATTAATGAGAAAGTAAGTTGTTGGTTTCTAAATGTACTTTTCACCAAAAGTCAATTAGTTGTTGCGTTCTATCATACCCAATAATCCTAATTAACTTAGCATAAAACTCCGTTCGCTGAAAGCGGGTAAATTGGGTTTGCCTTCGTAAAAGTACCGTAGTTCGTCTTTAGAATCCATCAAACCAAGGCTATACAAAACAGGCACGAAGTGGTCGGGAGTGGGAGCCGCCAATTTACCCAGTTTATGGCTCGTTTCATACTTGATAATGTTTGAAACGTTTCGTTCACTAATCTGATTTTTTATCCATCCGTCATACTCTGCCTCCCAACCAAATGGCGTCATGTCGCCCGACTGCATTTTAGGGCCAAGGATTTGAAGATTATGAATCAACGAGCCACTACCGATGATTAAAACACCCTTTTCGCGCAATGATTTGAGCTGTTTACCCAATTCATAATGGTACTGAGGTGTTTCGTAGTAGCTAATACTCATCTGAAATACAGGAATATTGGCATTGGGAAACAGGTGCATCAGCATAGGCCACGCACCGTGGTCGAGTCCCCAATCAGTAGTTTCGTGTACCGAAGGAATGATTTTTGTTACCTCTTTCGCAATATCAGGTGCTCCTTTTGCATGGTACTTGGGGGTGTAATAATGTTTCGGAAAACCGTAGTAATCGTAGATTTGCTGTTGCTCGGGCGAAATATTAACAAACGTACCCCTCGAACACCAGTGCGCCGAAACAACCAAGGCCGCTTTCACTTCGTATTTTTTCTGCAAATCAAGCCCCAACTGAAACAATGCATTCCAAAAAGGACGCTGTTCTTTCGATAAAGGGATGTCCATTGGGCTCCCGTGCGACGTAAACAACACGGGCGTTCGGGTGCTTTGCGTGGGCAAAGTATCGGTATATTGCTTAAAACTGCTCAAGGTTCCCATGGCAGAAAGTGTTAGAAGTGATTGAATAAATTCCTTGCGTTCCATCTCAGTAAGGATTTGCTCCCCTAAAATAACGGTAAATTCTGCAAAAAAACATGAACCCAAGGCTTCTTTCGTGGCCGAGGTTTCTCAAAACCTTTGCAATCGGTTATTTATAACCGATTGCAAAGAGAAAAAGCCTAATAAGTAATGTTTTGGGTAAACGAGATTTTTAGAAACCTGAAGCGTCGGTCATGTGTAACCGACGACACTGCACTACAAAGCCGTTTCTACGGCAAATGCTTCTTTCAAAAAGGCTGCTAAAGGGATTGTTTTGCATCCCAAAATAGTTTTAAGGACTGGCCTCGAAATGGTCGCCCAACAAAGGCTTTAAGGGCGGCTCGTTAATGTCTTTTATCGCCACATCCGTATATAAAATTTTGCTACAGAAAATATAGTGATGTAAAAAAGTATAGTACTCTTAAAAAGTATAGTAGCCTGATTGACAATATGATAGAATCATTAAAGTCTGTCGAAAATGTAAAAAATGCCCCATCTCGTACGTTTTGGCCGTGCAAGATACCCTTAACGCCTTTCAGGGAAAGTGGAAAATGCCCATCAGTGGAACGTTATTGTTTGGCAAAAAACGGTTCAAGGAAATTGAACGTGAAATTCCAACATTTAGTGGCGTCCGTAAGGCAGGATAAACCGCTAGGATGAATATTTTCATGCCTTATTGTAACTAATTTCTTTACTTTTGTGGCAAAATCAACTTAACGACCTTCCTATGTCAGAATTCCCTCCTTGCCCCAAATGTGGCAGTGAATACGCTTATCCAAGTGATAATTTATTAGTGTGTCCCGAATGTTTTCACGAATGGAACCCCGAAGATGCGGAGGGTGAAGTGGTAGAGGGTGAACCTAAAGTACTTGATTCCAACGGGAATGTCCTTCAAAACGGTGATTCTGTGGTGGTTATCAAAGATTTGCCCGTAAAAGGTGCACCCAAGCCCATCAAGGCAGGAACGAAAGTGAAAAATATCCGCCTTACCGATGGCGACCATAATATCGACTGCAAAATCGACGGTTTTGGTTCGATGGGACTCAAATCGGAGTTTGTACGTAAAGCTTAAGTGCATTTTAAACTTCACGCAGAGACGTAAAGTTGCTATTCATTTTTTCCTCTCTTTTCGTAGCTGCGGCTCTGCGTGAAACTTTGTTTTAAGTTCCTTTCTCTCGCTATAAACACTAACTTTGGCTGTTTACTTAACCTTTAACCTTTCATGAACCTACTACACCTTACCAAAGTCATTTATTTTGCGCTTTTGTGCGCACTTTTTTTGGGTACTCCCGCTCATGCTCAATCTTCCAGCGGCTACATTCTCGTCGTAGAAGGCTACGATTGGGGCCCTGCGGTCAGCAAAGTGATTGTTGCACTGGATGCACCCTCAACCAATGTCGATTTTAGAGAGTTTACCGTTGCCGTGACGCGGAGTTCAGACTGCGCTACCATTCCTGATGCCCTTAAAAACGGCAATCGTACCGTGGTGTTTGCCTATGTTTCCGACGCCCAAGGCAAGCGCCTCCCCCAAGGTTCGCACGCCACGCTCGTATTGGCGGTGGCGCCCAACATGCCTCTTTCTTCGCCTTTTCAGTACTCACAGACTGGCAAATGCCGAGGCAATTCGTGGGTCAACTACCAAGTATCCGTCACTAACACCAAAACCAATCAGGTGTGGAACAAAGAAAAAGTACGCCTTCGCCCAGGCATCGACGAGTTTGACTTGACGGGAAAATATGAATACGAACCAGGTAAAACCATGTCATATGCATCTTTTACCCCCAAAAATAAGTCAACCCGAAATCCGTTGATTATTTGGTTGCACGGAGGTGGTGAGGGCGGCACCGACCCCACCATTCCGCTGATTGGTAACAAGGCTTTTAATTATGCCTCTGCTGATATTCAAAAATATTTTGGGGCGGCTTATGTGTTGGTGCCACAATGCCCTGGCGCGTGGATGCACAACAAGGAAGGCGTAATGCAGCCTGGCTCGGGCGAAGACGTATATAACGTAGGGTTGATGGCACTTATCAAAACGTACGTGGCTCAGCACCCCGACATTGACCCCAAGCGCATTTACGTGGGTGGCTGCTCCAACGGCGGCTACATGGCACTCAAGTTGATTCTAAAAGACCCTGCCTATTTTGCGGCGGGTTACATTAGTGCCTTGGCCTACCAATCGCAGTACATTACCGACGCCCAAATCAGCAGCATAAAAAATGTACCGATGTGGTTTATCCACTGCAAAGAAGACGCCACTACTAAACCTGATTTGACGGTAGTACCCGTGTACGAGCGTTTGAAAAAGGCAGGAGCTAAAAACGTGCATTTCAGCTACTACGATCACGTAACCGACCTTTCGGGCTTTTTTGGCGGCGATAACTATTACTACAACGGCCACTGGTCGTGGATTTACTCGCACGTAAACCACGCCCAAATCGACTACGACGGCTCACTCGTACGCCTCAATGGACGCCCGGTCACTATCGTAGAGTGGATGGCCGCACAGCAGAAGAAGTAGTGTGATTTAAGCCTTCTCCTTGCTCAACTAAATGCTGGGAGAAGGCGTATAAAGAGCCAACATAATCCTCAATCGTGGCCGTAGAGCGTGCTTGACAGCCTTGTAAAGTTGTTGTTCGGCATTATGCTGGAACCGGCCCGTGTGATTAAAACCTTTTGCTGGAAACACGCTTGATAGTTTCTTTAGCAGTAAAGCAGGTTTACATCAGTACAAGCATACATTTTATAAGACTTGACAGCCCACTTTTTATCTAAGTTTTGCATGCAAAGAGCCACACTAATTTTACGTTTGAGAAAGACACAGTACAGAGTGCCATGATAAAGAATACAGTCTTGGCCTAAGACTCAAAACTGCTACGCTTTTTCTTTTTAGATAGACTACTAATTCAGAATAAAGACGGCGTAGTTTTAACCTTACAATATCTTGAATTTCAGTACTTTGAGTGTTTGAAAATCACAATTTTAACATCAGAATTAGTATAACAATCTATTGTGTAATTTATAGGTAAAACTTTCAGTGATAATGAACGAAAACGAATTGCGTGTTTACCTTATGAAAGAAGTTTGATTTACATTTTTTCTCCTTTGTTATTGCTGAAATGGTTAAAAAATAGTTCCAGTAACCTTTTAAGTTAATTAGCCCATTTTACCAATCAACTCTAAGAAAAATGAATAGAAGAGAGGTTATTAAAAGTGTTGCTTTGATGTTTGGAGGAACGCTATCGACTCCAACCCTCATGGCTATGAATCATTGGGAGCAAGCCACAACTCCTACTACTAATGTGGCGGCGTTTGGCCTAACGGTGACACAGCAGAAGATTGTTGCCGAAGTAGCTGAAATGATTATTCCTAAAACAAATACAGTCGGAGCAAAAGATGTGGGCGTGCCTGCCTTTATCGAAATGATGCTTAAAGATTGCTATTTGTCATCTGATCATCAGCGTTTTATGGAAGGACTTACATCGCTGGAGCAATTGAAGTTTTTGGAACTCAATGAAGCCGAACGGCGCGGCGCGATTAAAATGCTGGAGCAACAAACTAAAGAACAAATGAAAACTCCCTCGAAAACGGTTCCTTTTTGGCGATTGATGAAGGAGTTGACGTTGTTGGGGTATTTTACCTCAGAAGCGGGTATCAAGGCTTCGTTTGAGTACATACAAATTCCTGGGAAATTGGAAAATATCAAACTAAAGCCCAACCAAAAATCCTACGCGTATTAAATACAACTTTAGTGATGAGTTATAAGAGAGGAGTGATAAGACTTTCTTAAATACTCATCTCTTAAACTTATTAAATCATTGAAAGTCATGTACTTAAATATAAAATCAACGAAAGAAAATACCTTTGATGCCATCGTCGTCGGGTCGGGGATGACGGGCGGTTTTGCGGCGAAAGAATTGACTGAAAAAGGCATGAAGGTGTTGATGATTGAGCGTGGAAAAGAAATTAAGCACGTTCAGGATTACGACACGGCCATGAAACAGCCGTGGGAAATTGAACACCGTGGCAAAACCACGCTCGTTTCGGCCGAAGAACGCTGGGCCAATAGTCGTTTTTGGGGGCTTGGCAGTGAAGAAGTGGTAAACCATTTGACCAACGACAAAGAAAATCCGTACGTCGAAAAACGCCCTTTTGACTGGATTCGCGCGTACCATACGGGCGGAAAATCCATGCACTGGGGGCGGCAGTCGTACCGTTGGAACAAACAAGATTTTGAAGCCAATGCCAAAGAAGGCATCGGTATCGACTGGCCGATTCGGTACGAAGATTTAGAGCCTTGGTACACACACGTCGAAAAATTTGTGGGAGTAAGTGGACAGAAAGAGGGTTTGGACGTACTTCCCGACGGACATTTTTTGCCACCCATGCCGCTATTTGCGCCTGAGGCGTACTTCAAAAAAGTAATGTTCGACAAGTTTAATCGCCCCGTAACAGTCGGGCGGGTGGCGAACCTTACTCAGCCACAAGCCATTCATACTGAGTTAGGTAGGGCGTCGTGTCAGTACCGCAATAAATGCGCACGTGGCTGCCCGTATGGTGGTTATTACAGTTCGCTGTCGGGGGCGATTCCCGCTGCCGTGCGTACCAAACGCCTAACAATGTTGCACGATTCGATTGTGGCCGAAATTATCTACGACGACAAAAAAAATAAGGCCGTTGGTGTACGAGTTATCAATCAACTCACCAATGCGGTTACGGATTATTTCTCAAAAATTATCTTCTTGAACGCAGGTTCTATCAATACCGCTGCGTTGATGCTGAACTCCAAATCGAGTCGATTCCCTAACGGTTTTGGGAACGATAGTGACCAAGTAGGCCGTAACCTCATGGACCATCAACTCGGGGCAGGAGCCACAGCAATGATTGAGGGGTTTGAGGACGATTACGTGTATGGACAACGTCCTAATGCACTTTATATTCCTCGTTTCCGCAACTGGGGAAACGACAAACAAACGGCGTATCTCAGGGGCTTTGGCTACCAAGGTGGAGCGAGTCGCGAAGGTTGGAACCGTGGAGTAGCTGCCGATGGTTTTGGCGGGGATTTTAAAGAAAATTTGACCAAACCTGGCGCGTGGACCATCAGTATTGGAGGATTTGGGGAAGTGTTGCCTGACCCGAATAACCGAATGTACCTTGATCCCGACAAAAAAGACAAGTGGGGAGTGCCCTTGATTGTGTTTGATGCGGCTTTCAGCGATAATGACCGAGCAATTCGTAAAGATATTGTGGCGTCGGCGGTAGAAATGCTCGAAACTGCCGGGTTCAAAAATGTTACACCTTACGACCGCCCAACGCACCTCGGATTAGGGATTCACGACATGGGAACGGCTCGAATGGGGCGCGACCCTAAAACGTCGGTGTTGAATTCTTTCAACCAAGTACACGATAGTAAAAACGTATTTGTAACCGATGGCGCTGCGATGGCTTCAGCATCTTGTGTCAATCCTTCTATTACGTACATGGCGCTCACGGCTAGGGCAGTAGATTACGCCGTGAAGTCATTGAAAAAGAAAGAGTTGTAAAAAAGACCTCACGCAGAGACGCAAACAGAGTATTACACTTTGAGCCTCTGCGTGATTGATGATTTTAAACAGAAGCGAACAAATATGAAAAAATATTTTTTCTTCATTGTAGTAGGTGCCTTTTTTGTAACACAACTACTTGTAGCTCAGGAAGTACCAAAAGAATTAGAAAATATTATCTCCCCCGAAATTCACGCTGACCAAACTGTGACATTTCGTTTTTTTGCCCCCAAAGCGGATAGTGTTCAACTAACGGCTGATTTTCTTCCGCCCGTCAAAGTAATGAGTCGTTTTGGAATTGTGGATGGCCCTGGGACTGTGAATTTGATGAAGGATAAAAACGGCCTTTGGACTTATACGTCAAAAACCCTTGATTCAGAGCTGTATAGCTATACATTTGTGGTAGATGGAATAAAAACCAACGACCCCAATAGCCCGTACGCATTGCGAAATTCGGCTTCGCTGACTAACGTTTTTATTATTGGGAACGGCCGAGGAGATTTTTATTTGACCAAAGATGTTGCTCATGGTACCCTTACCCACGGTTGGTACCTTTCGGCGGGCTTAAAAATGAACAGAAGAGTGACCGTTTACACCCCCGCAGGCTACGAGCAGTCTACCGAAAAATACCCTGTTTTATACCTTTTACACGGAGCAGGCGGCGATGAAGATTCGTGGTCGGCGCATGGTCGAGCCATTCAAATTCTCGATAACCTCATTGCTCAAGGAAAAGCTAAGCCCATGATTGTGGTGATGCCCAATGGTAACGTCGTACAAGACGCAGGGTACGGGTTTGGCCGCGATGGTTTTTACAAACCCCAGTTTTTATTGCCAAGGTCGATGAACGGTGAGTACGAGGCCAATTTTATGGACATTGTGAACTACGTTGAAAAAACGTACCGCGTGAAAGCAACGAAAGAAAATCGTGCCATTGCTGGGCTGTCGATGGGAGGCTTTCATACGATGCACATTAGCCGTTTTTACCCAAATACATTTGATTACGTGGGGCTTTTTTCAGCCGCACTTGTACCTCGCGAAGATGCGACAGGGAAAGTGTACAGGAACTTGGATGAAACCCTTAAAGTGCAGAAAGACAACGGTTTTAAGTTGTATTACATCGCCATTGGGAAAGACGATTTCTTGTACCAAGCCAATGTTGATTTTCGTAAAAAACTCGATGGCATGGGACTCAAGTACGAATATTTAGAAACAGGAGAGGGGCACATTTGGAAACTGTGGAGAATTTACCTTGCAGATTTTGCACCTAAATTGTTTAGGTAGCCTTTTTATACTTCAATTGCAATGAATATTCGTTGCAATTGAAGTATAAAATACTTTAGTTGCATTTGAGCGAAATAAGGGTGCTCAGGATTGACAATAAGGACAATAAGTTCTTGACGGCTTGGGTGTATTAATACGTTCATATCTTCCGATTAACCTACTGTCAAGCCAAAATCAACGAAATAGGTGCCAAAACCCCTTTTGTTATCATCGTAGATTATTCCCTACTCCCTACACCACTTTGCCTGGGTTCAAAATGCCTTTCGGGTCGAGAGCGTGTTTGAGGGTGCGCATCAAGGCTATTTCCTCAGGCGTGCGGCTCAGGTGCAGCCATGTTTTTTTTTCAAGCCCAATGCCGTGTTCGGCCGTAATCGACCCGCCGATTTTTTGTAGAGGTAAAAAGACGATTTCTT
>JACCEC011801504.1_pt1 | contig 14213 bp, 11 predicted proteins | sample 7450121 | NCBI WGS metagenome assembly JACCEC01 (sample SAMN15323455, study PRJNA562643) | freshwater metagenome | isolation source: river surface water | place: USA:Blue River Watershed | collected 2017-08-18 | reverse complement strand
TCAACGAGACCGTGCTCTGCTTCACGAACAACATTCCGCAGCGCGATGGTGGCACGCACCTGACGGGCCTGCGCGCGGCGATGACCCGCGTGATCAACAAGTACATCGAAGAGCATGAGCTGGCGAAGAAAGCCAAGGTCGAGATCACGGGCGACGACATGCGCGAAGGCCTGACCTGTGTGCTGTCGGTCAAGGTGCCGGAGCCGAAGTTCAGCTCGCAGACCAAGGACAAGCTGGTGTCGTCGGAAGTGCGCGGCCCGGTCGAAGAGGTGGTTGCCAAGACCCTGACCGACTTCCTGATGGAGAAGCCGAACGACGCAAAGATCATTTGCGGGAAGATCGTCGAGGCAGCGCGTGCGCGCGAGGCCGCACGCAAGGCACGCGAGCTGACCCGACGCAAGGGCGTAATGGACGGTCTCGGCCTGTCGGCCAAGCTGGCCGATTGCCAGGAGAAAGACCCGGCGCTCTGTGAGCTGTACATCGTCGAGGGAGATTCTGCCGGCGGCTCGGCCAAGCAGGGGCGCGACCGCAAGTTTCAGGCGATCCTGCCGCTGCGCGGCAAGGTGCTGAATGTGGAGAAGGCGCGCTTCGAGAAAATGCTGTCGTCCGAACAGATCACCACCCTGATCGCGACGCTCGGCACATCGATCGGCGCGGATGAATTCAACATCGACAAGCTGCGTTATCACCGCATTATCATCATGACCGATGCGGACGTCGATGGCGCCCATATCCGCACGCTGCTGCTGACCCTGCTGTATCGCCAGATGCCGCTGCTGGTCGAGCGCGGCCACGTCTATATCGCGCAGCCGCCGCTGTACAAGGTCAAGCACGGCAAGGATGAGCGCTATCTGAAAGACGATCTCGAAGAGGCCAGCTACATGATGCAGATTGCGCTGCATGATGCCTCGCTCGTGCCGGCCGAGGGCGTGGCGCCGATCAGCGGCGATGCGCTCGCCGAGCTGGTTCGCAAGTACAACACGGCCAATGCGATCATCATGCGCCTGTCGCGCGCAATGGATGATGCGGCGCTGTCGGCCATCATGAATGGCGTCACGCTGGATCTGTCCACCAACGAAGCCGCAGACGCGTCGGCGGCGGCGCTGGCCGCTGCGATCGATGACCCCAGTGTGAGGGTTGCGGTCAGTAGTGACGATCTCTCTGCCAAGCACATGCTGCGCATCGAGCGTCGTCATCACGGCAACCTGAAGATCAGCGTGATCGATCCGGAATTTATCAGTGGCGCCGATTACGGCGTGCTGGCCGAGGCCGCAGCGACATTCAAGGGTCTGATCGGCCCAGGCGCGCTGGTGCGGCGCGGCGCGGGCGAGAAGGTGCGCGAATCGGCGGTGATCGATTTCCGGCAGGCGATGGCCTGGCTGCGCGATGAGGCCGAGCGCGGCGTGTCCAAGCAGCGCTACAAGGGCCTGGGAGAAATGAATCCCGAGCAGCTGTGGGAAACCACGATGGACCCGACCGTGCGCCGGTTGCTGAAGGTGCAGATCGAGGACGCGATCGCAGCCGACCAGATCTTCACCACGCTGATGGGCGACGATGTCGAGCCGCGACGCGCCTTCATTGAAATGAATGCGCTGGCCGCAGGCAATATCGACGTCTGATCTTCTCTGCAGGACCCGCTGTGCGGGCAGGCGCCTCTGGCGCCGGCCCGCGACCTCCTGACTGAGCCCTCTCTGTAGCGTCCGTCAAACGCGCGTGCCGCTACCTCTCCAGACGCAAGACCCTCCCCGATGACCGAGGCTCTCCGCCCTCGCCTCCGCATTGCTGTCCGCCCCTATTTGTGACTAAAACGCACAAGTGAATCGACAAATTCAGTATTTTTTGTGATTTTTGAACTGAATATACTTCGCACAGCTCACTCACGCGCGCGAACATGGCCATTCAGGCAATTATTTTTGATGCTTACGGCACGCTCTTCGATGTTTACTCGATCGGCGCGCTCTCGGAACGCCTGTTCCCCGGACGCGGCAAGGAGGTGGCTGAACTCTGGCGCGACAAGCAGATCGAGTACACACGGCTGCGCACGCTGTCGAACACCTACAAACCGTTCTGGGAGATCACGCAGGATGCGCTGATCTTCACCTGCCGCAAGCTCGGACTCGATCTCACCCTCGACGCGCAAAGCCAGATCATGGGCCAGTACGCGAAGCTTCAGCCTTTTCCGGAAAGCGCCGGCGCGCTCAGAACGCTGCGAGATCAGGGCAAGAAACTGGCGATCCTTTCGAATGGCAATCCTGAAATGCTCGACGCGGTGGTTCAGGCGGCCGGCATGCAGGATCTGCTCAATGCCGTGCTGTCTGTGCACGCAGTCAAAAAATTCAAGACCGCCCCCGAGGCTTATCAGCTGGGTACCGATACCTTCGGGCTACCGGCCAAGGACATCTTGTTCGTCTCCAGCAATGCCTGGGATGTCTGTGGTGCAGCATGGTTTGGCTACCAGACTTTCTGGGTCAACCGGGCGTCCGCACCGATGGAAGAGCTCGGCGTGACGCCCAATGGCTGCGGAAGCACGCTGAATGATTTGCTGCAATTTATAGACAAGGCCTGACAGCGGAGACGTTGACGGCCGATCAATTCAATCAACCTAGCGGAAAGACTTCACTGATGACTCAACGAACGAACTGCCACGGACTTCAGGTCGATAGCGCCCTGCACCGTTTCATCGAAGATCAGGTATTGCCCGGCACGGGCGTTGCCAGCGACAGTTTCTGGAAAGGCTTTGCCCAGATCGTCAATGACCTCGCGCCAAAGAATGCCGCCCTGCTAGCCGAGCGCGATCGTCTTCAGACCGAACTCGACAACTGGCATCGCGCGCATCCCGGCCCGATCGCCGATGTCGCCCAGTATCGCGCGTTCCTTGAGTCCATCGGCTACCTGCAGCCGGTGCCGGCCGACGTCAAGGTCACGACCGAGAATGTCGATGCCGAGCTGGCGACCACGGCCGGCCCTCAGCTGGTGGTGCCCATCCTGAACGCACGCTATGCACTGAACGCCGCGAACGCGCGCTGGGGCTCGCTGTATGACGCGCTGTATGGCACGGATGCGATCTCCGAGGCCGATGGCGCCACGCGTGCCGGTGGCTACAACCCGGTGCGCGGCGCCAAGGTCATTGCGTTCGCACGCCAGGTGCTCGACCAGTCGGCACCGCTGGCCACAGGCTCGCACGCCGATGCGACGGCTTATGCGGTAAATAGCGGCAAGCTGACTGTGACGCTGAAAGATGGCAGCACCACTGGCCTGAAGGATGGAGGCAAGTTCGTCGGCTATCAGGGCGACGCTGCTGCGCCCTCCTCCGTGCTGCTGAAGAATCATGGCCTGCACATCGACATTCGTATCGACCGCTCGACGCCCATCGGCAAGGACGACGCGGCCGGTGTCGCGGATGTGGTGCTGGAATCTGCACTGTCCACAATCCTCGACCTCGAAGATTCCGTGACCGTCGTTGACGGTACCGATAAAGTCGTCGCGTATGGTAACTGGCTCGGCATCCTGAAGGGTACGCTGGTCGAGACGGTGAGCAAAGGCGGCAAGTCCTTCGACCGTACGCTGAACGCCGACCGCGAATACACCGGCGCAAATGGCCAGCCGGTGAAGCTGCATGGTCGCTCGTTGCTGTTCCTGCGCAATGTCGGTCATCTGATGACCAATCCCGCGATCCTGATGGCGGATGGCAAAGAGATCCCGGAAGGCATCATGGATGCAGTGATCACGACCACGATCGCGCTGCATGATCTCAAGCGCCCGTCCAGCCAGACGATCGGTAATACCCGCACGGGCTCGGTCTACATCGTCAAGCCCAAGATGCACGGCCCGAAAGAAGTGGCGTTCGCGTCCGAGCTGTTCGCGCGTGTCGAAGCCATGCTGGGCCTGAAAGAGAACACCGTGAAACTCGGCATCATGGATGAGGAGCGCCGCACCTCGACCAACTTGAAGGCCTGCCTGAAAGAAGCGTCGGCCCGCGTGGCATTCATCAATACCGGCTTCCTCGATCGCACCGGCGACGAGATGCACTCGTCGATGACCGCAGGCGCGATGATGCGCAAGGGCGACATGAAGACCGCGACCTGGCTGTCCGCCTATGAGCGCAGCAATGTGCTGACGGGCCTGTCGTCCGGCATGCGCGGCCGCGGCCAGATCGGCAAGGGCATGTGGGCAATGCCGGATCTGATGGCGGCAATGCTTGAGCAGAAAATCGGCCATCCGAAAGCCGGCGCGAATACCGCATGGGTGCCCTCGCCCACCGCCGCCACCCTGCATGCGCTGCACTATCATCAGGTCGATGTCGCTGCGGTCCAGCAGGATCTGGAAAAAATCGATGCAGCGACCGAGCTGGCCAAGCTGCGCGATGAGCTGCTGATGATCCCGGTAGTCACCAAGCCGAGCTGGTCTGCGGCCGAGATTCAGCAAGAGCTCGACAACAATGCGCAGGGCATTCTAGGCTACGTGGTGCGCTGGATTGAGCAAGGCGTGGGCTGCTCCAAGGTGCCCGACATTCACAACGTCGGCCTGATGGAAGACCGCGCAACGCTGCGCATCTCCAGCCAGCATATCGCCAACTGGCTGTTGCATGGCGTGGTGACCGAGGCACAGGTGAAAGAGACCTTGGAGCGTATGGCGACAGTGGTCGATGGCCAGAACGCCGGCGATCCTTTCTATCGCCCGATGGCCGCAGACTTTGCGAAGTCGCATGCATTCAAGGCGGCCAGCGATCTGGTGTTCAAGGGCCTCGCCCAGCCGGCCGGTTACACCGAACCGTTGCTGCATGCCTGGCGCCTGACCTTCAAGAAGGAAGTGATGGGCGTCTGATCAGGGTCTGATCAGCCAACCCGCTGACACAACAAAGGCCGGAGCATGGTGCTCCGGCCTTTTTTGTTCATGACAGCGACAGATGAGCGCTACAGGTCGTGCCGCGCTCAGGGTCCGACGCGTCGGTACTTGCGTGTGAAGCCGCTGGTCTTGTGCGTATAGTCCAGACCATCGTCGCGGAATTCAAAACTGGCCGGGCCTGCCACTGCGCGGACCACGCCTTTGTCGAGTGTGAGCGTGAAGGTGCGCATGCTGGGCAGGGTCATGGCTTTCAGATCCTGCTTGGGCTCACGGCTGACCTGCTGACGGTCACCGTCGATGATCGCCTCCAGCCATTCGCCATAGCCGTAGGCAAAGACATTCTCGCTCAGCACATAGTCGCCATATTGCGCGGTGCTCACCTGTTTTCCGCCGGTGTTCTTGTGCGCGATCCAGGTGACTTTCCCATCGCGGATGACGTAACGGGCAGCGACAGCGGGCGGTGTCAGCTTTACACCGGCGTCATCCCACTCCGTCAGTTCGTAGGTGCCCTCGATCTTTGCGCGGATCTCGGCCAGCGTGTCGCCAGCAATGGCGGGCAAGGAGGAAACGAGGGAAAGCAGGGCGAAGAGGAGGCTTTTTTTCATGATAGGTGGAGGTCTCGCGTTCGGGACCCCCATCATATACGGTGCTGCCTGCCACCTCACAGTCTTAGCGGATTGCCAATGCCTCCGGGGCGATGCCCGGAGGCCTGGATCATGCGGCCAGCTTTTGCGCCGGCTCCGAAGGTGCGGATGTGCGGATCAGGTGATCGAATGCGCTCAGCGCGGCCTTGGAGCCCTCGCCCATCGCAATGATGATCTGCTTGTACGGCACCGTCGTGACGTCGCCTGCAGCGAACACGCCCGGTACCGAGGTCTGGCCGCGTGCATCGATCTCGATCTCGCCATGCTTCGACAGCGCCACCGTGCCTTTCAGCCAGTCAGTATTCGGCAGCAGGCCGATCTGCACGAAGATGCCTTCGAGCTCGATGGTATTCGACGCACCGCTCTGACGATCCATATAGCGCAGGCCATTCACTTTGCTGCCGTCGCCCGTCACCTCGGTCGTCTGCGCGTGTGTGATCACCGTCACGTTGGGCAGGCTGCGCAGCTTGCGCTGCAGGACTTCATCCGCGCGCAGCTTGACGTCAAATTCGAGCAGCGTCACATGGCCGACGATGCCGGCCAGATCGATCGCCGCCTCGACGCCGGAGTTGCCGCCGCCGACCACCGCCACGCGCTTGCCCTTGAACAGCGGGCCATCGCAGTGCGGGCAGTAAGCGACGCCCTTGTTACGGTATTCCTGTTCACCGGGCACGTTCAGTTCGCGCCAGCGTGCGCCGGTGGCGATCACGACCGACTTCGCCTTCAGGCTCGCGCCACTCTCGAGCTGGACTTCAATCAGTTCGCCCGGGATCAGCGCAGAGGCGCGCTGCAGGTTCATCACATCGACGTCGTAGGCTTTCACATGCTGTTCCAGCGCGGAGACAAGTTTCGGGCCTTCGGTCTCTTTGACGGAGATGAAGTTTTCGATGCCCAAGGTATCCAGCACCTGTCCGCCGAAGCGATCGGCGACCACGCCGGTGCGTATGCCCTTGCGTGCCGAGTAGATCGCGGCCGAGGCGCCCGCCGGGCCGCCGCCGACCACGAGCAGATCGAACACGTCTTTCCTGGCGATTTTTTCAGCTTCGCGCGCTGCGGCGCCGGTATCGAGTTTGGACAGAATTTCTTCCAGTTCCATCCGGCCCTGACCAAACGGCTGGCCGTTCAGGAAGAGGGTCGGCACGGCCATGATCTGGCGTGCGCTGATCTCTTCCTGGAAGAGTGCGCCATCAATCATCACGTGGCGGATCTTCGGATTGATCACGGCCATCAGGTTCAGTGCCTGAACGACTTCCGGGCAGTTCTGGCAGGACAAAGAAATATAGGTCTCGAACAGGAACTCACCGTCCAGCTGACGGATCTGTTCGAGGACGTCCTCGCTGGCTTTCGGAGGATGGCCGCCCACTTGCAGGAGTGCCAGTACCAGTGAGGTGAACTCATGGCCCATCGGTATGCCGGCGAACCGCACGCCCATCTTGCTGCCCACACGATTGAGTGCGAACGAGGGCTTGCGCTCGCTGTCGTCAGGGCGTTCGATATACGTCAGGCGCGGCGACAGCTCGGCGATTTCTGTCAGCATCGCGCGCATTTCCTGTGACTTGTCGCTGTCGTCCAGTGACGCGATGATCTCGACGTCGTGACTCACTTTGCCAAGGTAGGCTTGCAATTGGTTCTTGATCGCGGTGTCCAGCATGATGGCCTCTTGTTCGGTGTGGCGGCGCCCGCAGGCGCCGCCGGGTGATTCAACGAAATGAACTCAGATCTTGCCGACCAGATCGAGCGACGGTGCAAGCGTCTCTGCGCCCGGCGTCCATTTGGCGGGGCAGACCTGACCCGGATTGGCCGCCACGTACTGAGCCGCCTGAACTTTGCGCAGCAGTTCCTTGGCGTCGCGCCCGATGCCGTCATCATGGATTTCGCACAGCTTGATCTGGCCTTCCGGATTGATCACGAACGTGCCGCGCAGCGCGAGGCCGGCTTCTTCGATCATCACGTCAAAGTTGCGGGTGATCGCGCCGGTCGGGTCGCCGAGCATCGGATAGCGGATCTTGCCAATGGTGTCTGACGTGTCATGCCAGGCCTTGTGCGAGAAATGCGTGTCGGTGGACACGGCATAGATTTCCACGCCCAGCGACTTGAAGGTGTCGTAGTTGTCGGCGAGGTCGCCCAGCTCGGTCGGGCAGACAAAGGTGAAGTCGGCGGGGTAGAAGAACACTACCGACCACTTGCCCTTGAGGTCGGCGTCGGTGACTTCAACGAACTTGCCGTTCTGAAAAGCCGTCGTCTTGAACGGCTTGATGATGGTGTTAACGATAGACATGTGAAAAGCTCCTAACAAGGGTGATACGGGTTGGACAGGGAAAGTTATCTGGCAGGACGAATAATAGAAAACATAAATTAAAACGTAAATTTGATAGTTTTTATTGATGTCATAGTCCGAGGCTATAGCGGAAAAGTTTTCGATAGGTAATAGTTAGCAGGCGTACGTCTTTGCCTGATGTTGCAGAGTGCACAGGTTGACGATGGTTCATGCTTCCGGTTTTTCCGAAGTCAACATCCATCAAGCTTCGGTTTGGCTGCGACGCGAATTTGTATAGAATCCAGCGTTGCTTGAATATTCATGGCGAGCGCCGCTCGCCTTTTTGTCCTCTGGAGGATCTATGAAGAAGTTATGGATGGCATTGATGATTGCGATCCTGGGTGTGACGATGGGTGTCGGCAGCGCAGAGGCGAAGCGTCTGGGCGGTGGCGGCTCGTTCGGCAAGTCCTCCCCCAGCTACAGCCGTCAGGCGCCAATGCAGCAAAGCGGTCAGCAGGCGGCACCCGCGCCCCGTCCCGCGCAACCTGCTGCGCCGGCACCGGCCAGCCCATGGAAAGGCATACTCGGCGGCGCCCTGCTGGGCCTCGGTCTGGGTGCGCTCTTGTCGCATTTCGGCCTGGGCGGCGAGTTCGCCGGCATGATGGGCGCAATGCTGATGATTGCCTTGCTGGCGCTGGTCGCATTCTTCATTTTCCGCATGCTGTCGCGAAAATCGGCACCGGCGTCTGCGCAGCCGCAGCCGGCCTATGCCGGTCCGATGGAGCGTTCGGTGACGCCGGAAATCGGCTCGAATCTGGGGAATACGGGAGGCACCAGCGCGGCCCCGGCACCGCTGACCTGGCAGGCGGGGCAAGCCCCGGCGATACCGGAAGGCTTCGACAGCGCCGGTTTCCTGCGTCACGCAAAGACGAATTTCATTCGCATGCAGGCGGCCTGGGACAAGGCCGACGTGAACGACATTCGTGAGTTCACCACCCCGGAAATGTTTGCCGAACTGAAGATGCAGCTGACCGAGCGCGGTGCTTCACCGAACCATACCGATGTCGTGTCGCTCGATGCAGAGCTGCTGGGCATTGAAACTACCGCCGACGAGTACATCGCCAGCGTGAGATTCTCTGGTAAGGTGCGCGAAGCAGAGCACGCACCGGTCGAGGACTTCAGCGAGATCTGGGTACTCGCCAAGCCTGTCTCGGGTCAGGGCGGCTGGCTGCTCGCCGGTCTGCAGCAGGCCTGATTCGACGCCCGGTGGTGCGCGCTGCCAGGCTGACTGGCACGTGCATCCCGCTATCGAGGCCGTCCACGGGGAACTGTGGGCGGCTTTTTCATGCCCGCCTGACTATCTTCGGACGCGACTGATTGCACCTCACCATGACCGCCACAGAACCACAGAGCAGCACCCGTATCGCCTCGTTCCTGCTGGCAGCCGTGGCTTTGCTGCTGGTGATGCATGCCGGTCTGGTGGCCGCGCTCTATGCCGGCTTGCTGGTGTCTTCGCTGGTACACCTGATTGCCCCCCGACTGGGCGCGCGGCTGGACAGCCAGCGCGCGAAACTGGTCGCGGTCACTGCGCTGGGCACGCTGATCGTCGTGTTGCTGACGGCGAGCGTGTGGGCCACGCTCAATTTTTTTCTCTCCGACGCAGGTAGTCTGCCGGTGCTGCTCAAGCGCATGGCCGACCTGATCGAGCAATCCCGCTCGCAGATTCCGGACTGGCTGGCGGCGTATCTTCCGAAGAGTGCCGAGGCGCTGCAGCAGACACTGACCGAATGGATGCGCGAGCATGCCACGCAGGCCAAGCAGATCGGAGAGCAGACGGGCAGGACACTGGTGCATCTGCTGATCGGCATGGTGATCGGCGCGATGGCCGCGCTGTATGACACCACGCAGGTCCATCATTTCAAGCCACTCGCCGCCGCCCTGCATCAGCGTATCGCCAGTTTGCATCGTGCGTTCCGCCAGATCGTGTTCGCACAGGTGCGCATCGCAGCGATCAATGCGCTGTTCACCGGTCTGTTTCTTGCGGTGCTGCTGCCGCTGGCCGGCATCCATCTGCCTTTCGTGAAGACCATGATCGTGATCACCTTCTTCGCCGGACTGCTGCCCGTGATCGGCAACCTGATCTCGAATACCGTGATCGTCGTGATCGGCCTGTCTCACTCTCTGTCCACGGCGGCGCTTGCGCTGGTGTTTCTCGTGACGATACACAAGCTCGAATATTTTCTTAACGCGCGTATCGTGGGTGCGCAGATTAACGCCCGCGCATGGGAGATACTGACCGCGATGCTGGTCATGGAAGCCTTGTTCGGCATACCAGGCGTGATCGCGGCACCCGTGTTCTATGCGTACCTGAAATCCGAGCTCTCGCAGGCCGGCTTGGTGTGAACGGCGGTGTCGCAGGTTCTGCTGCGCGCACTCTTTACGGCGGTCTGCGGCCGTCAGACGAGCAGTGCAAAAGAGAGCCCCGGGAACAAACCCGGCCCCCTACTGATAACGCGTGCTGGTGATCGCGTAACCCTTGCTGTCGAGCTGAGAGAACGTCTGCTCGATTGCATACTCGGCCAGTGGACGGGCATCATCGGACATCTCAATGTTTTCGCCGGCCATCTGCCAGTCGATGCTGTTGGCTTCCTCGGGAATCGGCCTGCCGGCCGGCACGACCAGATAGGAGAAACGCCCGCCCGCCTCGGGTCTGCGGTACAAATCCAGTCGCATGCCTGACCTCGCCTTCTTAATGGAATCAGGGCTTGGACACGGCCGGCGACCGGAGGTTTGCCCGCGCCGCTTACTTCGATCCTGTGTCCTCGTGGCTTGCGATCGAGGTGATCAGGTCGACGGGACGTGACGCACGCCGGCGCATTCGCAGATTGAGCATCTCAACGGCGACCGAGAACGCCATCGCGCTGTAGATATATCCCTTGGGTACGTGATGACCGAAACCTTCCGCAATCAGCACCACGCCGATCACGGTGAGGAAAGCCAGCGCAAGCATCTTGATCGTCGGGTGCGCGGCCACGAAGCGTCCAATCGCGCCGGCAAACAGCATCATCAGTGCCACCGACGCTATCACGGCAGCCACCATCACCGATATCTGCTCCACCATCCCGACGGCCGTAATGATGGAATCCAGCGAGAACACAATGTCGATCAGCATGATCTGAACAATCACGGCGCCGAAGCCATGCGCTGCGCCGGTGGCCTTGCCTTCCTCGCCACCTTCCATGGTCTGATGGATTTCGCCGACGCTCTTCCATAACAGGAACAGGCCACCCAGCAGCAACACGAGGTCGCGTCCGGAAATCTCTTGTCCGAGCAGCGAGAACAGCGGCGCAGTGAGGCCGACGATCCAGGCCAGCATCATCAGCAGGCCGATCCGCATGAACATTGCAGCGAACAGGCCGATCTTGCGGGCCAGCTCACGCTTTTCTGCCGGCAGCTTCTCGACGAGGATGGAGATGAAGATCACATTGTCGATCCCGAGCACGAGCTCGAGCGCAGTCAGTGTGGCGAAGGCCGCCCATGCCTGAGGATCCGTCAACAATTCGAGCATACCTTACTCCCTCCGAAGACCTTGCAATGGGTAGGGCCAAGCACACTGGCCGCAAACAGCTTGAATTCTAGCAGTGCGAACTGTTGAAAAAGTGTGCAGAATAAGAGAAAAAAGCACGCGTAATAAGAGTTTGTATTCGAAAAAAACGGAGATGGACTTTGGATCTCAATTTTCGTCATCTGCATTACTTCTGGGTGGTCGCCAAAGAAGGCAGCGTGACCCGCGCGGCGGAACGACTCGGACTGGCGGTGCAGACAGTCAGTGCACAGCTCGCGTTGCTCGAGCAGGCGCTGGGCAAATCGCTGTTGCGGCCACAGGGCCGGCGACTGGTGCTGACCGAGGCGGGTCAGGTCGCGCTGCGTTACGCCGATCAGATCTTCATGCTGGGCGAGCAGTTGCAGGAAGCGATGGCCGATGTTGAACTCGACAAAATTCTCCGGCTGACGGTCGGCATCTCGGACTCCCTGCCCAAGCTGATCGCCTCGCGCCTGCTGGAGAGCACACTGACGCTGCCGCAGCGCGTGCGGCTGATCTGCTACGAAGAACAGTTCGACACCTTGCTGGGCAAGATGTCCGTCCACAAGATCGACGTAATGCTGACCGATCGCCCGGCACCGCCGGGGTCTGCGCTCAGGGTCTTCAGTCATTTGCTAGGGGAATTCGAGATCGGACTGTTCGGCTTGCCCGCACTTGCAGAGAAATACCGGCCGGGCTTCCCGGCCTCGCTGCAGGGTGCCCCTCTGCTGCTGCCGACGCGGAACAATGCCTTGCGCGGGCGTATCGATCAGTGGCTCGAGTCACATGACCTCAGTCCGACGATCTTTGGCGAGTTCGATGACAATGCACTGCTGAACACGTTTGGTCAGCAAGGGCGCGGACTGTTCCCCGCGCCGACCGCACTGGCCGCTGCGGTTCAGGAGCAGCTGGGTGCGGTGCCGGTCGGGCCCATGCCGCAAGTACGTGAACAAATCTACGCGCTGTCCAACGAGCGAAAGATCCAGCATCCTGCGATCGCGGCCATCCTCACGGCGATGCAGCCCGCCGACAAGCAATCGATGAGCAAGACCCGATAAAAAAAGCCGGCACAGGCCGGCTTGATAATGACGTCACCGCGGATACGCGATCAGTACAGCGCGTGGATCCAGTGCGCCAGATTGGTGATGTCTTCTTCGGACAGCGTCTGCGCCAGACTGGTCATGTTGCCCGCGTCATTCGTGCGCTCGCGCGCCTTGAAGTTTTTCAGCTGAGTGATGATGTACTCAGGATGCTGGCCTGCCAGACGAGGCACTTCATTCTGGCCTGCCATGCCACCCAGATGGCACATCGAGCACAGCGACTCTTCGGCTTTTGCTGCGCCGGCCTTCACACGCTCCGGCTCGGCCTTGAACGCGGTACGAGCCTGCTTTTGCGATGCAAAGTAAGCCGCGAGGTCATGCATGTCCTGCTTTTCCAGACCTGCAGCAATCGGTGACATCATCGGGTTCTTGCGACGCCCTTCCTTGTAGTCACGCAGTTGCAGATAAATGTAGCGCGCCGTCTGGCCAGCCAGGGTCGGGAACGCGCCTGCCACGGAATTGCCGCCCGGCCCATGACAGGCCACGCAGGCTTCCGCCTTTTTCTTGCCCGCTTCGATGTCCTGTGCCTGTGCGCCAACGCTGGCAGCCGCAAGCACGAACAGAGCGGTTATTGCTGCACGGAAATTCATGTTGAAACCTTAATTTGCTCGTTAACAAAAAAAGAGGCTGCCCACAGGCAGCCTCCTTGTACTGCAGCGAAATTATAGTGCGAACACGAACACGCTGTTGCCGCGCTTAAAGTCGAGCTGCGTGTTACCGCCAGCCGCAACGGCGATGTACATCTTGCCGTTCACGGTGTAAGCGGTCGGCGGTGCATTGACGCCAGCGCCGCACTGGTACTGCCAGAGCACCTTGCCGGTCTTTGCGTCATAGGCCTTGAACCAGCCATTGCCCTCACCGGCGAACACGAGGTCGCCCGCCGTCGCCAGAACACCACCGATCATCGGCTGGTCGGTGCGAGCCTTCCAGACGACTTTGCCGGTATCCAGATTCACGGCAGTCACGTTACCGAACTGCTCTTCACCCGGAATGTTCTTGAATGCGCCACCCAGCCACAGCTTGCCGCCCGGGTAAGCCGAAGCTTCCACGTGGTAGGTCATCGGCTGCTCTAGGTTGGCCGCGAAGGCCAGACGCAGTTTCGGGCTGACCGCCATCGGCGACCACTCGACACCACCGTTAGCGCCCAGCGACATGCGGGTGCCCTGCGGGGTCGGCAGGCTCCACAGGCCTTCCTGCGACACCATCGGCTCGGAGAAGCGGATCAGATTGCCGTTGTTACGGTCATGAACGTAGATGTGACCGGTCTTGCCACCGTGGATGGCGACAGGGATCATCTTGCCGCTCTTGTCCTTCGCTTCGGTCAGGATCACCGGGGAGACCGCATCCAGATCCCACACGTCATGGGCGATGTACTGGAAGTGCCACTTGTACTTGCCGGTCTCGAGATCGACAGCGATCATCGAGTTGGTGTACAGGTTGTCACCCGGACGCTCTGCGCCGTACAGGTCAGGCGAAGGATTGCCCGCCACGAAGAACACGGTCTTGGTCTTGCGATCGACTGCAGGGGTCATCCAGACGCCGCCGCCCAGGGTCTTGTAGAAGTCGCCGCCGTTCTTGGACAGTGCTGCTTTCTCTGCAGCGATGTCGCGTTGCATGTTGCGACCGGTCGCATCGTTGACTGCCCAGACGCCCTCATGGCCCTTCTCGGGGATGGTGTGGAAAGTCCAGGCCAGCTTGCCGGTGTTGGCGTCGAAGGCCTTCACGAAACCACGGACGCCGTACTCGCCGCCGTTGGTACCGATCAGCACTTTGCCGTCAACGAC